>Ga0181466_1000075_pt2 | contig 26460 bp, 21 predicted proteins | sample InSIn4gowninarea_FD_119078 | JGI IMG/M metagenome (GOLD analysis project Ga0181466, IMG submission 119078) | Clean room microbial communities from NASA Spacecraft Assembly Facility at Jet Propulsion Laboratory, Pasadena, California, USA -... ... | reverse complement strand
GGCAGGATACACCTTGAATGAAGCGGATATTTTACGCCGGGCAATATCCAAAAAAGACCATAGAGCAATTGAAGACCGCCAAAAAGTTGTATTGCAGGGAACAGTTATCGCACAAGCCCACGTACAGTTTTACGGCCGAAAGAAAAGCCGGCTTTCTTTTCGGATGAATGTGGATCACGTGATTGTCCCAGTGAGTTTCTTTAATCAGCATTATCTTGAAAAACAAATTGAAGCGGGAGAACCTATACGTGTGTTTGGGACTTGGGACGCGCAAAGAATGCAGCTCGCAGGAATAAAAATTATCAATACCGGCAGCGCCAATCCAAATGAGAAGTTTGAACCGATTTATCATTCGAATAAAGATATTTCCCATGCGATAATTAAAAAGTTAGTTAAGCAAGCGTGGGAGGCTTATCAAGAAGAGATTATTGAGATTTTACCTGTTTCATTACGGGAAAAATATCAATTGATGCCATTAAAGGAAGCCATGTTTAACATGCATTTTCCTGAAGATGAAGAAGCAATGGATACTGCCAGACAAACAATAATTTTCCTTGAGTTTTTCATTTTTCAACTGCAAATTCAGCTTCGGCGGATGTCCCATAAAGTAAAGGATGCAGGGTGGGCAGTTAATTATGATTTAGAGCGCTTAAAGGCGTTCTTTGCTCATTTGCCTTTTGAATTGACTCAAGCTCAGAAAAATGCAGTAAATGCTATCTCTGCCGATATGAAGAAACCGATACAAATGTACCGCCTTTTACAAGGAGATGTGGGAAGCGGAAAAACGGTGGTGGCCGCTGGGGCGATTGTGGCTGCAGAGTCCGCTGGTATGCAGTCAGCCTTTATGGCTCCAACTGAAATTTTAGCAGAACAGCATTTTAACAGCTTAAAGGAGATTTTTGATCCATTTGATATCCAAATTGCTCTGTTAACGAGTTCAACGAAAACAAAAGAAAGAAGAGAACTCCTTGAAGATTTAGAAGCAGGAGTCATTGATATTCTTGTCGGTACCCATGCCCTTATCCAAGACGATGTGAGTTTTCAAAATTTAGGTCTCATTATTATAGATGAGCAGCACCGTTTTGGTGTAAATCAAAGAAAAAAACTTCGGGAAAAAGGCGAGCAGCCGGACGTGTTATTCATGACAGCTACACCTATACCAAGGACTTTATCAATGACAGCATTTGGTGAAATGGATGTAACGGTTATTGATGAAATGCCTCCAGGACGAAAACCGATTAAAACCTACTGGATTCGAAAAAAGCAGCTCCCACAATTAAATAATGAGATTGCTAAAGAATTAAAAGGGGGATCGCAAGTTTATGTGATTGGTCCTTTAATCGAAGAGTCGGAAGAACTTGATTTAGAAAATGCAACAAGGCTGGCTGAAATATACACCAAAGCTTTCTCACCTGAATACCGTGTAGCACTTCTCCATGGGAGGATGACGGCTCAAGAAAAAGAGGAAACGATGCAAGCCTTTAAAAATCATACCATTGACATTCTCGTCTCAACGACGGTTATCGAAGTAGGCGTAGATGTTCCAAATGCGACAATGATGATTGTGCACGATGCAGATCGTTTTGGCTTAGCACAGCTGCATCAATTGCGCGGGCGTGTCGGACGGGGGCAAAAGCAGTCCTTATGTATTCTTGTGGCAGATCCAAAAGGAGAGAACGGCGTGAAACGGATGCAGATCATGACTAGTTCAAATGACGGTTTTGAAATCAGCCAGCGCGATTTAGAAATGCGAGGACCTGGAGAATTCTTTGGAAAAAGACAGTCAGGGGTTCCAGAATTTAAAGTAGCTGACATTGTAGAAGATGAACCGATTTTAGAATATACCCGTTATGAAGCCGGAAATTGTTTAGTCGAAAAAGATTTCTTCGAACATCAGGAATATGAACCTTTAAGACACTTAGTAGGTATTGAAGATGGAAAAATTAATGATATACTAGATTAGCGTGCGATGAGTAATAAAAGAATATTCACAGACATTAGGAGTGTGAAGAATGAGAATTGCAATTGATGCAATGGGCGGTGATGACGCGCCAAAGGTTGTTGTAGAAGGCACAATCGTGGCTGCAGAAGCTTTTCCGGATACAACTATGGTGTTGTACGGTGATGAAGCCCAAATAAAAAATTATCTGACAGAAGAAATGAAAAACATTGAAATCGTGCATACGGATGAGAAAATCGAGGGAGACGATGATCCTGTTCGTTCGATCCGCAGAAAAAAAGAAGCATCTATGGTATTGGCTGCTCACTCTGTAAAGAACGGTGAAAATGATGCACTCTTTTCAGCAGGAAATACAGGCGCTTTACTCGCTGCTGGAACATTGATTATTGGACGCATACGGGGAGTCGACCGTCCGGCTTTAATGGCTACTTTGATGACGACAAATCCTAAGCGAGATAAAATGCTGGTTTTAGATTTAGGGGCAAATTCTGATGCAAAACCTGAAAATCTCAACCAACAAGCAACTCTAGGCTCATACTATGCCAAATATGTGCACAAGATCAATCAGCCAACTGTTGCCCTTTTAAATAATGGGACAGAGGAAAATAAAGGAAATCAAATTACTCAAAAAGCTTTTTCTTTATTAAAAGAAAATGAAGAAATAAATTTCGTTGGAAATAAAGAAGCTCGAGAAATTTTTGATGGCCCAGCTGATGTTTTGATTATGGATGGATTTACAGGTAATGCCGTATTAAAAACAATGGAAGGAACAGCTATGACCATTGTTCGTTTATTGACAAATTCAATCAAAGAAGGCGGAGCGAAGAGTAAGATGGGTGCTCTGCTTTTAAAAGACAATTTAAAAGAATTAAAAGATTCGATGGATTTTTCAAAATTTGGCGGCGCGATTTTATTTGGAGTTAAAAATCCTGTCATGAAAACGCATGGGGCAACAAATAGCGAAGCTGTCTATCATACATTGAGACAAACACGCGATATTTTACTGTCAAATGTTCTTCCAGACATTGTAGAATTTTTTGAAGAGAATAATTAATGGCTGATTAAGAATACGATTATGAATTTAATCTTTGAATTCTAATTATTCTCACAAAAACTATGGAATTCTATAAGGAATTGCGTTAAAATAATACCTATCAGTATTTTTAGGTATTTTTTGTTTAAATATATTAAATTTGTATTTGAAAAGAACCTATTAATTTAATGAAAGCAAACATGAGGGGGTGGCTAAATTGACTGAACAAGAAATCTTTGACCATATTAAAGCCATTATCGTTGACCGATTAGGAGTTGACGAAGATAAGGTAACCTATGAAACACGTTTCCAAGATGATTTAGGGGCTGATTCTTTAGATATTGTTGAATTAGTAATGGAAATGGAAGATACATTCGACGAAGAAATTTCTGACGAAGTTGCAGAGCAGATTACAACTGTCGGGAAAGCTGTTGAATATATTAAGACTAAGGTTTAAAAAGCTAAAAAATTATATTTAAAAAAGAAAAGTATTAAAATTAAAACAAAATGAGAAAAAGACTTGATTTTTTAATTTTATGATATAAAATGTATATAGTTGGTTCTATAAAACGGCTTACATAAGTACATTTTACAAAAAGTTATTCAATTAAAAAATCCTCATTCCGCATTTTCTTTTTTGAGTTACTATTTAAGAAACACAAAATGCATAGGAGGTAAGAATAGTGGCGACCGATGAAACATTATTAGAAATAAACAACTTAGAAGTTGGTTTCCGTTTTACTGACGATTACCACAACGCGGTAGATGATGTCTCTTTAACATTAAAAGAGAATGAAATCTTAGCGATAGTAGGTGAGTCAGGATCAGGAAAATCAACTCTAGCCACAGCTATAATTGGATTACATGATCCATTAAACACTCAAATTAAAGGGGAAATCCTTTATAACGGTTTGGATTTAACAAACCTTAATGAGAAATTGTACAACAGAATACGTGGTAATGACATAGGAATGATTTTCCAAGATCCGCTCGGTTCATTGAACCCGGTGATGACTGTGGGGCGGCAAATCGAAGAATCTTTGGTTTACCATACCGACATGAAAGAAAAAGAGAGAAAAGCCCGCGTGCTTGAACTCTTAGATCAAGTAGGGATTCCTAATCCACAGCGTACTGCCAAGCAGTACCCGCATGAATTGTCCGGTGGAATGCGACAGCGTGTTGTTATTGCGATCGCATTAGCAAATAAACCGCCGATTATTATAGCGGATGAGCCAACAACAGCCTTAGACGTTACCATTCAAGCACAGATTCTGGACTTGATGAATGATATCCAAGAAGAAACAAACTCAGGAATCATTTTAATCACCCATGACTTAGGAGTAGTTGCTGAAACTGCAGACCGTGTAGCTGTTATGTACGCTGGTCAAATTGTAGAAGAAGCTCCTGTAGATGTTTTATTTACAGATCCTAAGCACCCTTACACACGTTCTTTACTGAATTCAATTCCACACGAATTGGAAGAAGGTCAAGATGATAAATTACACGTGATTCAAGGGACTGTTCCTTCACTGCAAAACCTTCCGCGAACAGGCGATCGTTTTAAAGATCGAATTCCGTGGATGCCAGATGAGGCTTTTGATGAAGATCCTCAACTTGAAGAAATTGCTCCAGGCCATAAAGTAAGAGGAAATAGCTGGAAGCATTTCTATTTTGAAGGGGAGGAAGAAGAGTAATGTCAGAATTTTTAGAATTAAAAGATTTAAAAGTACATTTCCCGATTCGAGGAGGTATTTTTAATACTATTCAAGATTGGGTTTATGCCGTTGATGGTGTAGACATGATCATTGAAGAAGGAAAAACTTACGGGTTAGTTGGAGAATCTGGTTCTGGTAAGACTACGATTGGTAAAGCAATCATCGGTCTTGAAAAAGCAACAGACGGACAGGTCATTTATAACGGTACAGACGTGACGAACAAAGCAAGACGCCGCGGCGAAGAATATATTGATTACAACCGTGATATTCAAATGATTTTCCAAGATTCAACCTCTTCTTTAAATCCGAAAAAACGTATCCTAGATATCGTCGCAGAACCAATGCGAAATTATTTTAATTACACAGATAAAGAAGAAAAAGATGAAGTTATTCGTCTTTTGGAAATTGTTGGTTTAAACGAAGATGCAATCTATCGTTACCCGCACGAGTTTTCAGGCGGGCAGCGGCAGCGTATCGGTGTTGCTCGAGCAGTAGCCAGTGACCCGAAACTGATCATCGCAGATGAGCCGACATCCGCATTAGATTTATCTGTACAAGCACAAGTTCTAAACTTTATGAAAGATATCCAAAAAGAATATGGGTTAAGTTACTTATTTATTTCCCATGACTTGAGTGTGGTTAAACACATGGCGGATGATATTGCAATTATGCACCGTGGTCGATTTGTAGAACGCGGAGCTAAAAACAAAATTTTCAACAATCCGCAGCATATCTATACAAAACGTTTGTTATCTGCAATCCCTCAGATTGACCCGGTGAACCGCGATCAGCACAAAGCAGAGCGTCGGGCAATTGAACAAGAGTATCACGAACAGCAAATCGGTTACTATGATGAGAACGGTCGTGTCTATGATCTTCAATTGATTGAAGAAGATCATTGGGCAGCATTAAAAACTGACCAAGTATCCTCTGATTCAAATCTTGTAACTGATCAGCAAGAAGGGGGAAATTAACATGTGGAAAACAGTAGTAAGACGTTTTATGGTTATGATTCCCCAAATTTTTATTCTTAGTGTGATCGTATTTACAATTGCTCATTTTATGCCAGGGGATGCATTTACAGGTCAATTAGATCCAAACGTTGACCCGCAGCAGCTTGAAGCACTAAGAGAAGCAGCAGGATGGAATGACCCACTGCCAGTACAGTATTTCCGCTGGTTAGGAAATGTATTCCAAGGAGATTTCGGTAGAAGTTACGCACAGCAAGTTCCAGTCACTACATTGATTGGTAACCGAGCTGCAAACTCACTGAGATTAGGACTTGTGTCTACATTCTTTACTTACGCGATTGCACTGCCTTTTGGTGTGTTTGCAGGCCGCTACAATGAAAGCTGGTTTGACCGTATTGTAATGATTTATAACTATGTAAGTTTCGCAATTCCTACATTCGTTCTTGCGTTATTAATGGTTTATATTTTTGGTTATCAATTAGGTTGGTTCCCAACACACGGTTCCGTTGATGTTTCTTTACAATCAGGAACGGCTGAATATTATTGGGACATGTTCTACCGCTTACTCTTGCCTGGATTTACTGGTGGAGTATTAGGAACAGCATCAACTACACAAACGTTGCGAAACGAAGTAATTGATGCGAAAACACAAGATTATGTAAGAACGGCTCGTTCTAAAGGTGTTCCTGAAGGAAAAATCTATTCAAAACACATTTTTAGAAATGCATTCTTACCAATTGCTTCTTCCATTGGCTTTATTTTTTCAAGACTATTAAATGGGTCGGTCTTTATCGAACGTATTTTTGCTTTTAACGGTATGGGAGACCTGTTTATCACATCGATTACAAGTCGAGATTCAGCAGTGATTATTACCTTAGTATTGCTCTATGGTGTCATTGCAATCTTCGGTTCACTTGTGTCTGATATTGTCTTAAGTTTAGTTGATCCGCGAATTCGAATTGACTAACGAAAACAAAATGAAAAAATAAAGGAATGAGAAAAAATGAAAGAAAAAGAAGAAATTCAAAGAAAAACCACTATTGAAGGGGCAAGCGAACAAGCTGAAGTTTCAACCCCGCCAATGGGTTTTAAAGTAATTATACGTGAATTTGCAAAAGATAAAGTCGCTTTAACAGCCTTAACAGTATTAACTGCACTCTTATTAGTTACACTTGTCTGGTATATTCGACTCGATGCAGATGCCGTAATGGATGTTGACATTCTACGTCACTTCGCTGACCCTCAAGAATTTAGCTGGGGATTGGTAGCCGACGCTTGGAATGGTGAGAAATCACTAATCTTCGGTGCGGATGAGTATGGGCGAGATGTCTTTCAGCAATTGTTTTTAGCGGCAGGTAACTCAATTGTTATTGCAATTGCCGTTACTACAATTATTGCAGTGATCGGTATCACATTAGGATTAATTGCTGGTTACTACGGCGGACTTGTGGATAACGTCATTATGCGAGTCACAGACTTCGTTATGACATTGCCAACGACTATGATTATTATCGTGTTTTTAGTCGTCGTTCCAGAATATACAATTACAAGCTTCATTTTCATTATGAGTATATTTGCTTGGACAGGCTATGCTAGAATCGTTCGAAGTAAAGCATTATCCGAATCTCGATTAGACTATATTAGTGCATCGAAAACAATGGGTACACCAACATATAAAATTATTTTGTCTGAAATGTTACCGAATTTAATGTCTTTAATTATGGTTCAATTAATCCTCTCTTATGCAGGAAACATTGGACTGGAGACAGGTTTAACCTTCTTAGGTTTCGGTTTACCAGAACAAACACCTTCATTAGGTCGTTTGGTCAGTGCAGCAACAACTCCATACAACTTGGAGCATAGACCATGGGTTTGGCTACCAGCATCAACTTTAATCCTAGTGTTGATGTTGTGTATTAACTACGTCGGGCAAGCATTAAAACGCGCGTCAGACTCTAAACAAAGACTGGGATAATGAAATAAACCTATAATATAAAAGGGGAGAATTCATATGTCACTAAAGAAAAAGAATGGCTTGCTAGCTACTTCAGCAGCAGTTGCACTATTACTTGCAGCATGTGCGGGTGATACTGCAGAAGAAGATACAGATACGGATACAGGGGATACTGGTACGGAAGATACTGGTACGAACGAAGGCGCAACAAACGAAAATGGTGAAGACACTGCCGAAGATTCAGGCACTGGTTTCCCAGATCGTGTAGAAAACGAAGGTGACCCAATTGAAGGGGGAACTTTACGCATTGCAATGGTTGCTGACTCAGCATTCCCAGGTATTTTCAGTACAGAGTTTTACGGAATTAACTTAGACTCTCAATTAATGGGACCTATGTTAGGTACTGTATTAAGTTCAGATGAAGACTTCTTATGGGCAGATCAAGGTATTGCAGAAATGGAATTTGATCAAGATACCAACACTGTAACACTTACCCTTGAAGAAGGCGTATTGTGGCATGACGGTGAAGAGGTAACAGCAGATGATATCTTATTCACTCACGAAATTGTTGGTCACCCTGACTACAACGGTGTACGTTACAGTGCGGCGTTCCAAAATATCGTAGGTATGCCAGAATTTAAAGCAGGAGAAGCAGATGAGATTTCAGGAATTACTGTAGTTGATGATTACACATTAACTATCGAGTACGATGAACCAGAAGGACCTGGTATCTTGCAAGCTGGTGGTGGAGTATGGGCATATGCAGCTCCTCGTCACCACTACGGCGATGTTCCAGTAGCTGAAATTGAGTCTTCACCGCAAGTTCGTGAAAACCCAATCGGATTTGGACCTTTCCGAGTGACAAACATTGTCCCTGGTGAGTCTGTTGAGTATGAAGCATTTGAAGATTACTGGAGAGGCGCACCGAACATTGATCGAATCATTGTTGAACGTGTTCCAACATCAGGAATTGTTGCTGCATTAGAATCAGGTCAATTCGATATTACTTGGAACATGCCTACAAACTTATACGACTCATTCGAAGACGGCATTCCAGGATACACTACTTTAGGTGCTCCAGGTCAGTCTTATGACTACATTTCATTCAAATTAGGTGAGTGGAATGCAGAAGAAGGAGTTAACGAATACAACCCAGATGCGAAAATGGCTGACTTAAACTTGCGTAAAGCAATGGCCTACGCGTTAGATATTGATGGGGTTGGAGAGCAATTCTACGATGGGCTGCGCTACCGTGCAGATTCTCACATTATTCCTAACTTTGGTACTTTCTATAAAGATGATATGGAAGGCTACCCTCATGACCCTGAGCGTGCGAATGAGTTACTTGATGAAGCGGGTTATGAAGATGTTGACGGAGACGGCTTCCGAGAAGATCCAAACGGCGAGCCATTAACAATTACTTATGCAGCACGTGCAAACTCTGATGCTGCTGAGCCGATTGCTCTATACTTCATTCAAGCATGGAACCAAATCGGTTTAGACGTGGAATTACTTGAAGGTCGTTTACACGAAGTGAACTCATTCTACGACCGTGTTGAGAACGATGACCCTGCAATTGACGTTCACGAAGGTGGATGGGGTGTTGGTTCTGACCCGACTCCAGACGGCTTATACGGAGAAACAGCAGCATTTAACTTCTCACGTTACGTAAGTGATCGAAACAATGAGTTAATCAACAACCTATTGTCACAAGAATCATTTGATCAAGACTTTAGAGTTGAAAACTTCCACGAATGGCAAGAGTACTTCATGAATGAAGCTTTACCAGCGTTCCCAACATTCTGGAGAACTGAATTGCAATTAGTGAACAACCGAGTATCTCAATTTGTTCATGACTCAGTTCCTGGTGCAGATGTGGAAACTTATGGATGGCATGCAATTGAACTTCTTGCTGAAGATCCATTAACTGAATAATCACCATTTATTTCTTAAAATAAATAGAAAAAGCACTCAGCATTTAGTTGGGTGCTTTTTTTCGTCTTCAAATTATAAATTAAAATACTCCGTTAAGTAATCAGCTAAACCATTCTCATGGTTGGAGTAAGTTGTCACATCATCGGAAACATTTTTTAGATCTTCTATTCCATTCTGCATAGCAACTCCTAAGCCTGCATATTGGATCATTTCATAATCATTCGCTTCATCTCCAAAAGCAATAATATCTTCTCTAGAGATGTTGTATGTTTGAGCAATTCGTTCTACCCCGATGGCTTTTTGAATCCCGGCAGAAACAATTTCTAAAGTAGGTGACGGGCCGCCCCAAGTTCTTACTTCCACTTCATTTCCATACTGTTCAACAACTTTTTCTTGAATGTAAGGAATATATTTTTCATCCTCTACAAATATATTAACAGAGGTAGGGTCTTCGGTTAAATTTTCTTCAAGAAACGGCACAGCATTAAGTGATTCGCTTGATGATTCTATCTGATACGGGTAATATGCTTCCCGATCCATATATACTTGAGTTTTCGTTTCTGCTGATATTAAATTCACCATGGAATATTTCTGAAAAGAAGTGAGGGACAACGCAAGTTCTCTTTTTAAGCTTTTGTGATAGCCATCTTTCCACTTGTAATCTAAAGGATGATGACACCAAGCACCGTTAAAATTCACCATCGGAGAATCCAGGTTCAGCTCTTTATAAAACTGAGAGCTTGTTCGGAAAGCACGACCTGTTGCAATGGACACAACATGTCCCTGGTCGATGACTTGCTCGATAGCTTTTTTTGTTTGATGAGTGATTTTTGACTGATTATTTAGAGTGGTTCCATCTAAATCAATCGCTACTAATTTTTTATTCATAAAGGTTCAGCGCTCACTTTCTATTTTATCAATGACACTATACTTTCCTATTGTAGCAAAATTCCGATATAATTAATACTATAGAGGTGGTAAAATGGTGATTATAAAAAATGAACGAATTGAAAATATACCTGTGCTGGAGCTTTTTTCAAAAGGAAAAGAAAACGAAGCACTCCCTTTCGTAATCTTTTATCATGGCTGGGAAAGTCGAAAAGAGCGAGTACTAGAATATGGCTATACACTCGCTGATCAGGGGTTCCGTGTAATTTTGCCGGAAGCATGGAACCATGGTGAGAGAGCGCCCTTATCGAATAAAGAGAGAAATGCGCTGGATTTTTGGGAAGTGGTTGTGCAGAACGTAAAAGAATGGCCGATAATTAGTGAATACTATATAAAACAGAAAAAAGTACGGGACGATAAAGTAGCAGTTGGCGGCTTATCAATGGGCGGAATAACAGTCAGTGCTTTATTGACACAGTATGAAACTATCCATTCTGCTGTTGTTTTAATGGGAAGTCCAGCGCCAACAGAATTTTCAAAATGGCTGTTGAAAAATTATAAAATTGATGGGATCGCCTTATATGATATATTGGACCATAATGAAGTGGAAAGGAAGCTTTCAAAACTTCATACGATTTCCCTAGCTAAGCAGCCAGAAAAAATTGCAAACCGTCCTGTTTACTTCTGGCATGGAACAGAAGATCCAACTGTACCTATTCATCTTACCGAAAATTTTATTAAAAACATTCAAGAGGAACCATATAGTCAGCGATTAACTTTTGAAAAATCTGAAGGAGTTAAACATGCAGTTCCTCGAGAAATTATTTTAAGAACAGCGGAATTCTTTAAAAGGAATTTTTAATAACGATAAAACTATATTTTTGAATGCCTATTTTTTTATACATGTATGGTATAGTATGAGAGAAGCAGTATGAAGACAAGTTGATAGTTGAACAGACTTCTTAGACGGAGAATTCTAAGAAGTTTCTTTTATAAATCCATATTTTTTATTCACTAAATGAATTGGTATACTATTATGAGGAGGTGGAGACATGACATTCACTCATCTGCAAGTGATCACGACAAATTCTTTGTTAAAAAGTACTTTAATGATTGAAGACTTAATCAAGGAGGCAAAGCAGCAAGGCCATTCTGCGATTGCTTTGACAGATCACAACAACTTAATAGGAGCAATTGAGTTTTATGAAAAAGCAGTTGAAACGGGAATTAAGCCATTGCTGGGACTTACTTTAGATATTCAAGGCTACTATTCTGCTGAAGATTCTTTTCCTTTTCTACTGCTGGCTAAAAATGAAGAAGGCTACAAAAGATTGATTGAATTGTCGACCCAGATTCTATTAAATGAATCAAAAGCTCTTTCACTGAATGACGTATTTTCAAAAAACGAAAATTTAATCGGTATCGCTCCCGGCATAGAAGGTGAAATATATTCTTTGCTTGAAGTGGAGCAATATGACCGTGCTGAGAAACTGGGTCAGTTATTGAATCAGAAATTTGAAATTTTTTATCTAGGAGTTTCTCTTCAGCATAAGAAAGATTCAGTCTTTACTTTTTATAAACAAACGGATCTGCCTGCAATTGCCCTTGGAAATGTTCAATATTTAAAACCAGAAGATGCCCTGCCTTCAAAGGTTCTGCAAGTATTAGAAAAAAAGATGCCTTTAGGAAAAGAAGAACAAGCATCCATCCGTCATTTTTTATCCACTGATAATGGGCAATTTTCATTAACACCTCCTGAAGAAACCTATCAGCTTTATAAGGAAGCTGGTTTTGAAAAGGAGGCAGTTGAAACCACTCATTTAGCGGATCAAGTTCAAATTAACTTTGAGCTGGATCAGCGGATTATGCCTTCCTACCCAGTGCCGGAAGGAGAAACGGCAGATAGTTACTTGAAGAAACTTTGTCTCTCCAGCCTAGAGAAACGAGTGGACAATCCAACACAAGACTATATGCAGCGCCTGGAAAAAGAACTGTTTGTAATTACTTCAATGAATTTTTCAGATTATTTCTTAATTGTTTGGGACATTATGCAGTATGCGCATAAAAACAATATTTTTACAGGTTCTGGACGCGGATCAGCAGCCGGATCTTTAGTGGCGTATTTACTGAAAATCACAAATGTGGACCCAATTACATATGATTTATTATTTGAACGTTTTCTAAATAAAGATCGGTATACAATGCCAGATATTGATTTAGACTTCCCGGACAATCGCCGGGAAGAAGTTCTGCACTATGTATACAAAAAGTATGGCGCAGAATATGTTGCACAAATCGGCACACTAGGGACGTACGGAGCTAAATCTGCAGTCCGCGATGCAGGGCGAGTCTTTGGACTTTCTCAAGATGAGCTGAGCAGATGGTCAAAAGCCATCCCAAGCGGACCGAGTATTACCCTAGATTCAGCCATTCGTCAAAAGCCACTCAAAGACTTGGTCAATGAAAGTCAGCAGAACCAGCAAATTTTTGAAGTGGCGCGAAAAATAGAAAAACGCACTCATCATATTTCTACTCATGCGGCGGCAGTAGTGATATCCGATGAACCTTTAATTGAACGGGTTCCGCTTCAAGAAGGCGGAGGAGAACTCCCAATCACCCAATATACGATGGAAAGTGTTGAAAAAGTCGGGTTATTAAAACTTGATATTCTAGGTTTAAGAAATCTGACCACTTTGTCAGACAGTCTCCGATATGTCCCTTATGAGAATGAAGGAAAAAGTTTTGATATCGACTCGATTTCTTTAGAGGACGAAAAAACACTTGAAGTGTTTAGACAGGGCAATACCGACGGGGTTTTTCAGTTTGAATCTTCCGGGATCCGCAGAGTTCTTCGCAATCTTCGACCTGATTCATTTGAAGACATTGTAGCGGTTAATGCACTTTATCGTCCAGGCCCAATGGAGCAGATCGATACTTTTATTCGCCGAAAGAATGGAAGTGAACCGATTCGTTATCCGCATGAAGATTTAAAAGATATTTTAGAAGTAACCTATGGGGTGATGGTGTATCAAGAACAGATTATGCAAGTTGCTTCAAAACTGGCAGGATACACCTTGAATGAAGCGGATATTTTACGCCGGGCAATATCCAAAAAAGACCATAGAGCAATTGAGGAAGGGCAAAAAAGTTTTATCGCGGGAGCAGTAAAAAATGGATACAGCGAAGAAACGGCAAAAGAAGTGTATGGGTATATCGAACAATTTGCCGACTATGGCTTTAACCGTTCACATGCTGTTGCTTATTCCAAAGTGGCTTATCAATTAGCCTATATGAAAGCCAATTATCCTTTAAGTTTTTATGCAGCGATTATGAATGCTTCAGGAAAAGAAAAGATGAAAAAGTTTGCTGCGGAAGCAAAGCAAGCAGGGGTTACATTTTTAAGGCCTGATATTAATAAGAGCTACCGGACCATTGTAATTGAAGACCAGCAGCTGAGATTTGGCTTAAATATTGTCAAAGGCCTGCCGCGCGATTTTATTCTAAGTATTGTAAAAGAACGCCAAGAAAACGGAGAATATACAGACTTCCTTCAATTCTTAAACCGTATAGACAATCGCTGGTTAGCGGAAGATGTTATCCGTCCGTTAATTTACAGCGGTGCTTTTGATGCCTTTGATTATTCAAGGGCCGCTTTGCTTGAGTCGCTTTCAGGGGTGCTTGAAAGTATAGAAATGAGCAGCGGCAACACTGAATTATTCGATATTTTCGCTCCGACTATCGAAGACAGGCCAGAATTGACGGATACAGAAAAAATGAAGCAAGAGGTCGAAACAACGGGCTATTATTTTACAGCCGAACCCGGCGAACAATATAATGCTTTACGAAACAATTCGAAGATTGTTTATTTATCCGATGCTAAACAAATGAAAAAAGTCACTGTGTTAGTTGTTGTGGAAAAGATTACACGAATCCAGACAAAAAATGGACACCCGATGTCTTTTGTAGAAGCAATAGACTCTTCGGGAAAAGCTTCTTTAACACTTTTTCCGAATGTGCACCGCCAAGCAATTCAGTTGTTTGAAGAAGGAGACACGATACTTGTTGAAGGTGAAGTTGAAAAGAATCAAATGCCTTTAAAGATTATTGCTAATAAAATTACTAATGCTAAAGACTTGAATCGGCAAGAAGAAAAAAAGGCGAATAAATACGTGCTTTATATCCGATTTGAATCATTGGCAAATCAAAAAAGAAAGTTAGATGCTTTACAAATACTCTTAAAACAGTATCATGGAAGTATACCCGTTGTTATTTATGATCAAGAAACGAAAACACAAAAACCTTTTAAAAAAGAATACTTTGTTTCTAACAATCCCAAGCTTTTTGAATTGCTGGGACAGATGTTTGGACAAGATAATTTTCGATTAAAAAAAGTGTAAATTATTAAAGATATAAGACTTTATGATAAATAAATGGTATGATATTAAATGGAAGATTATATTTATGGAATAAATACTTAAGGTGGTAGAATATGAAGAGAATTGGTGTGATGACCAGTGGTGGAGACGCCCCAGGTATGAATGCTGCTGTTCGCGCAGTTGTTCGTAGAGGAGAAACTCTTGGTTTAGAAGTTTACGGCATCTACAATGGATTCAAAGGAATGGTCGAAGGAGACATAAGACCCCTTACATCGAATTCCGTAGGTGGTATTCTTAATCGCGGAGGAACAATTTTATTTTCGGCCCGTTATCCAGAATTTAAAACACAAGAGGGTCAGCTTGAAGCAATCCGGCAATTAAAAGAACATGGAATTGAAGGTGTCATTGTCATCGGCGGGGACGGTTCTTTCCGCGGAGCACAAGCACTGTCAAATCATGGTTTTCCAACGATTGGTGTCCCAGGCACCATCGATAATGATATTCCTGGTACTGACTACACGTTAGGTTTTGATACAACAGTCAATACAGTAATTGAAGCATTGGATCGAGTACGTGACACAGCAGGGTCCCATGGTCGTGTCCTGGTTGTAGAAGTAATGGGGCGCGGTGCAGGAGATATTGCAATCTGGAGTGGTCTAGGCGCAGGTGCAGAAGCTATTGTGGTTCCAGAAATTGAACATAATGTAAAAGATGTTGTAGATACAATTAATAATGGTTTCGAATTCGGGAAAAACCAAGGTCTGATTGTGCTGGCTGAAGGAGCAATGCCGGCTAGAGAGCTGATTGAACAGATTCAATCCGTTGATAATACATTTAATATTCGAGAAGTTGTATTAGGACATGTCCAGCGTGGAGGTGTTCCAACCGCTCGAGACCGTGTCATCGGCAGCCGCTTTGGAGCAAAAGCAGTTGAACTGATAAGCGAAGGGGCTTCAGGAGTCTGTGTATCGCTTATAGATGAAGAAATCGGTACGAATGAATTCAACGATATTTTCCATAATTTAAAACACCAACCGAAGTTACATTTACATGAATTAAATAAGTATTTAATATAAATAAAAAAGCAGTTATTTTATAAAAGGAAGGATTTTATAAATATGAAAAGAACAAAAATTGTATGTACGATTGGACCAGCGAGTGAGTCAGAAGAAACGCTGGAACAATTAGTAGAAGCTGGGATGAACGTTGCGCGTTTAAACTTTTCGCATGGTGATCATGACGAGCACTTAGCAAGAATTGAACGTATTCGCAGAGTGTCTGAAAAGTTGGAGCGCCCAGTTGGGATTATGCTTGATACAAAAGGCCCAGAAATTCGTACGCATAAAATGGCGGATGAAGTCGTCCAAATTCAAAAAGGCAATTCAATTCGAATTTCTATGACAGAAGTGGAAGGAACAGCAGAAAAGTTCTCAGTTTCTTATGACGGTTTAATTAATGACGTGGAAATCGGCATGCCAATTCTTTTAGATGATGGACTTGTTGAACTGCAAGTTACAGAAATTGACACAGACAATCAAGAAATTGTAACAAAAGCACTAAACTCTGGTGTGTTAAAAAACAATAAAGGTGTTAACGTTCCAGGAGCTTCTTTGAACTTGCCAGGATTAACAGAGAAAGACCGTGCAGATATTGAGTTTGGTATCAAAAACGGGATTAACTTTATTGCTGCATCTTTTGTGCGTCGTACAAGTGATGTGTTAGAAATTAAAGAAATCTTGGAGAAGCACGATGCTCTTCACATTCAAATTATTCCCAAAATTGAAAACCAAGAAGGTGTCGATAACTTAGATGAGATTATCTCTGTAGCGGATGGTTTAATGGTTGCACGTGGAGACTTAGGGGTAGAAATACCTGTAGAAGAAGTGCCAATCGTTCAAAAAGAAATGATTGAGAAATGCCGACGTGCTGGTAAACCAGTCATTACAGCTACTCAAATGCTGGATTCTATGCAAGCAAACCCGCGTCCTACACGTGCGGAAGCTTCAGACGTTGCGAACGCGATTTTTGATGGAACTGATGCAATTATGCTTTCTGGAGAGACAGCAGCTGGTGATTATCCAGTAGAAGCGGTTCATACAATGAGCAACATTGCCATTCGTACAGAAGCTTCATTAATTGGCCAAGATGCTTACTCACTAAAAGCTTACGACCAAGGCGATACAACGGAAGCAATCGGACAGGCAGTCGGACATACAGCTAAAAACTTAGATATTAATACAATTGTTGCGGCTACAGAATCAGGCCATACAGCACGTATGATTTCAAAATACCGTCCGAAAGCAAATATTTTAGCGATGACATTCTCTGAAGAAACAGCTTTAGCTTTAACGCTTAAATGGGGAGTTGTGCCATTAGTTGCTTCAAAACCAGAATCTACAGATGATATGTTTAACGTAGCCGCTCATTTTGTAGTTGAGCATGAATTTGCGGATGAAGGTGACTTAATCATCATTACAGCTGGTGTTCCAGTTGGTGAAAGTGGTACTACCAACTTAATGAAGATCCAAATGATTGGTTCAAAACTTGTTCAAGGACAAGGTGTTGGAAGTGAAACCGTAGTTGGCCGTGCAGTCGTCGGAAAGACAGCTGAAGAAGCAGTAAGCAATATGACTGAAGATGCAATCTTAGTCGTTAAAACAACTGACAAAGATTACTTGCCTGCAATTGAAAAAGCAGCAGCCATTGTTGTAGAGCAAGGCGGATTAACTTCGCATGCAGCTGTTGTTGGAATTGCGATGGGCATCCCAGTTGTTGTTGCAGCTGAAACAGCAACAGAATTAATTAACCATGGTGAGTTAATTACAGTTGACAGCCGCCGTGGAATTGTTTACCGCGGAGAAACAACAGTTATTTAACTAAAACTAATAATTCAAAGAAGCAAGGGACTTTGCATGAAGCAGTGCAGGGTCCTTTCTTTCTTTTTAAAGGAATCCTCGTTATAATTGGGGAGAAAATGAGAAGATGGAGGCGGACCAAAATGCAAAACATATTAGGAACAATTATTACAGCAATGATTATTGATAAAAATGAGGAAAACTTATTTGCCCAAAAAGAAGGGGTAACGTTTAAAGTAGTTGACGAGTCGCCAGATGCATATGAAATTGGAGAGATGATTAAAGGTTTTGCTTACACGAACCAAAAAGATCAGTATGTCTTAATGACAGAAATTCCTCCGGTTCATTCAGAAACATATGCTTGGGGTGAAGTAGTTGCGGTTCAAAGAGAGCTGGGTGTTTTTGTGGATGTTGGCTGGATAGATAAAGATTTAGCCGTCTCAATGGATAATTTGCCTATTTTTAAAAACCTATGGCCTCGAAAAGGAGACCGCTTATATTTATCCGTGCGTGTTGATGAAAAAAATCGTCTATGGGGAAAATTAGTATCACCGGATGAGTTTTTATCGAAATTTAAAAAAGGCACAAAAGAAATGCATAATGAAGATGTTTCTGGAACTATTATCAGTGCACTAAAAGCAGGAAGTTATGTTTCTTTGGAAGATGGGTATATGGGTTTTATTCATCCCAATGAACGAGACGAAGAACCGCGCTTAGGTCAAAAAGTTGATGGAAGAATTATTGGGTTGCGTGAAGACGGTGTGCTGTATGTTTCGCTAATGCCGAGGGCTCATGAGGCGCTAGATGAAGATGCTTCAATGATTTATGAAGTGTTAAAGCGGTCTGACGACGGCCGGATTCCTTATCACGATAAAAGCGACCCGGAGGCAATTCGCACATACTTTGGTATCAGCAAAGGGCAATTTAAGCGAGCTGTGGGCCGTTTAATGAAAGAGAATTTAGTCAAACAAGATAAAGAAGGAACATATCTTACATCTGAAGGAAAAGACTGAGAATTGTAATCGAAATCAAATTCTTTTATACTAATTATGTTCGTTTTTAAGGTAATTTAATGCAAAGGATTGGAAGTTTGTGAGTAAACAAAAAATTAGTCGAGAGCCTTTAGAAGAATACTTGGTTCATCTAAAAATTGAAAGAGATTTAGCGGACAATTCAATTATGAGCTATCAAAGGGATATCCAAAAATACATGGAATATTTAGAAACTGAGAAAATTACAGATTGGGAAACCGTTGACCGCTACGACATTGTGTTGTTTATGCAGAGGCTGAAGGAAGAGGGGAAGTCGGATAATTCGATTATCCGAATGACTTCAAGTCTACGCCAGTTTCACCAATACTTGCGTCAAGAAAAAATCACAGATCAAGATCCTATGCAATATGTTGAAACACCAAAGAAAGCAGAAGCTTTACCGAAAGTCTTGTCATTGAAAGAGGTAGACGCCTTGCTGCAAACTCCAGATACCGAAACGCCAATCGGTTTGCGAGACCGTGCGATTCTAGAAGTCATGTATGCTACTGGCTTGCGCATCTCTGAATTGGTCCATTTAGAAATGGCAGAACTTCATTTGTCTATGGGCTTTATTCAAACAGTGGGCAAAGGGAATAAAGAGCGGATTTTGCCAGTGGGCGGCGAGGCGGTTAAGTGGTTGGATGAATATCTATTGGACAGCCGCCCGATTTTTGAAAAACGCGCATCGGAAGAATCCCCCTTTGTATTTTTAAATGCTCGGGGCCGAGGACTCTCAAGACAAGGTGTTTGGAAAAACTTGAAAAAAACAGTTCAAAAAGCGGGAATCAAAAAAAACGTCACTCCCCATATGCTCCGGCATTCTTTTGCCACGCACTTGCTTGAAAATGGCGCTGATTTACGAATTGTTCAAGAATTGCTGGGCCATTCGGATATTTCGACGACTCAAATTTATACACACATTACAAAAACAAGAATGAAAGATATCTATGATCAGTATCATCCGCGTGCTGTCATGGAGGAAAGCGAAGAATAAATAATAAGTACAAAATATTGAATAGAGAAGGTGGAATACTATGTATCAAAGAGTACATCTTATTGTATTAGACTCTGTAGGAATTGGCGAAGCTCCAGACGCTGCAAAATTTGGGGATGAAGGAGCCAATACACTCGGAAACATTTCAAAAACAGCCGGTTTATCGGTACCGAATATGCAGGCAATGGGCCTTGGAAATATTGCTCCTATCCCAACTGTGGACCCAGTTGAAGAACCAAAAGCCTACTATACAAAACTAGAAGAAGAATCAGTGGGTAAAGACACAATGACAGGCCATTGGGAAATTGCAGGTCTGCGTATTGACACGCCGTTTCGAGTATTTCCAGAAGGTTTTCCAGAGGATTTAATCGAACAGATTGAAACCTATACTGGCCGAAAGGTTGTGGCTAACCGCCCAGCCTCAGGTACGCAAATTATTGACGAATGGGGCGAGCATCAAATGAAAACGGGCGATTTGATTGTTTATACATCAGCCGATCCCGTCTTGCAAATTGCTGCTCATGAAGAAGTTATTCCATTAGAAGAGTTGTACGATATATGTGAATATGTTCGAGATATTACAAAAGAAGAACCTTATATGATTGGCCGGATTATTGCTCGTCCATATATTGGTGAGCCAGGAAACTTTACACGAACAAGCAACCGCCATGATTATGCATTGAATCCATTTAACAAAACAATGCTTGATTATTTAAAAGAAGCTGAACTTGACGTTTTATCAGTTGGAAAAATTATTGATATCTTTAACGAACAAGGAATTACAGAATCTGTTCGTTCTGAGTCCAACATGGATGGAGTGGATAAACTTCTTAATGTCATGAAAAAGGATTTTAAGGGACTCAGCTTTACAAACCTTGTTGACTTTGATGCTGTCTATGGACATCGACGAAATCCTGAAGGGTATCGTGATGCATTAGAAGAGTTTGATGCGCGTATACCTGAAATTATTGAGCATTTAGAAGAAGATGATTTACTTATCTTAACAGCTGATCACGGAAATGACCCTACCTTTACAGGAACAGATCATACGAGAGAGTACGTGCCTTTATTAGTTTACAGTCGGAAATTCCAAAACCCAGGCGAACTCCCTCAAGGGTATTTTGCAGATATAGCTGCAACTATTTTAGATAATTTTGATCTAAAACCAATGGAAAATGGTTCGAGTTTTTTACATGAATTAAATTAATTGGAGGCTATCAGTGATGACAGAAGAAACAATTTTTACAAAAGCAAAAAAAGCAGCTGACTACATTCAAAGTCAGGGCGTCCAGGAAGTAGAAGTGGGCTTAATTCTTGGCTCTGGCTTAGGCGAATTAGCAGACGAAATTGAAGAACCGATTGTTCTTCCTTACGAAGACATTCCAAACTTTCCGGTGTCTACGGTCGCAGGACATGCCGGCCAGCTTGTATATGGGACATTAGGCGGCAAAAAAGTTTTAGCTCTTCAAGGACGCTTTCATTTTTACGAAGGTTATACAATGGGCGAAGTAACATTTCCTGTTCGTGTGATGAGTATGCTGGATGCTCACTCTTTAATTGTTACGAATGCGGCCGGCGGAGTAAACGAAAGTTTTGAGCCGGGAGACTTAATGATGATTACTGACCACATCAACTTTACAGGAACAAGTCCTCTGATTGGCCCGAATGATGAGGCATATGGTCCGCGTTTTCCTGATTTATCGCAGGCTTATGACAATGAATACCAATCATATATTAAAGCTTCTGCAAAAGAATTAGATCTTCCTTTACAAAAAGGTGTATACATGGGCTTCACTGGTCCGACTTATGAAACGCCTGCTGAAGTACGTATGACCCGAATATTAGGGGGAGATGCAGTAGGCATGTCTACAGTATCCGAAGTTATCGTTGCCCGTCATGCTGGACTTCGAGTGGCAGGAATCAGCTGTATTACAAACCTAGCAGCGGGAATGGGGGCAGAGTTAAATCATGAGGATGTGATTGAAGTTTCCACAAGAATTCGATCATCTTTTAAACAATTAGTAATCTCTCTTCTAGAAAAAATCTAAAAAAGTAAGTAAGGAAATGCAGATTATGAGTATTTCATTGAAAAATGAATACTTAATAAGCTGCATTTTTCTTCTCTTTCAATAATAAATTGCAATTTGACAATAATCCTGTTACCTTATACTTTGGCGAGGAAAAACGGTCCCTTTTAAAACGTTTTTTTATTTAACTTTAAGAGAATATCATGTATAATAGGCAATTGTAACTTAAATATAAAGTAGGTTTTAAAAATGAATTATGCAGATAAAATAGAAGCATTTAATTTCCAAGAAACGATGCAAGTAAATGAAAAAGGCCATTTAGAAATTGATGGTGTAGATACTATTGATCTCGCAGATAAATATGGTACACCTTTGTTAATTTATGATATTTCAACCATTCGAAAAAATATCAATCAATTTAAAACGGCGTTAAAAAACTATAAAGGTTCAGCACATATCTCCTATGCTAGTAAAGCATTTGCTTCAGTAGCAATGTATCAAGTGATTGAACAAGAAAATATTTCGATTGATGTAGTTTCTGGCGGTGAGCTTTATATCGCAAAGCAAGCTGGTTTTCCTGGTGAACGAATTAATTTTCATGGAAATAATAAATCGAAAAAAGAACTAGAAGACGCACTTGATTACAAAATTGGACATTTTATCGTTGATAATTTTCACGAATTAGAGCTCTTATCTCAGCTGACTGAAGAACGTGAACAAAAAGTAACAGTTATCCTTCGAGTTACACCCGGTATTGATGCGGACACCCACCAATACGTGATGACTGGTCAAACGGACTCAAAATTTGGTTTTGATTTGCAAAGCGGACAAGCTAAAACAGCTGTTCAAAAAGCTTCAGAAGCACCATTTATCCAGCTTGAGGGCTTGCATATTCATATCGGCTCACAAATTTTTGAGACAGAAAGTTATCTTTTATCCATTAAACAAGTATTAAACTATGTGAAAGAATGGCAAGAAGCTTTCGGTTTTCAGTTGAAGGTCTTTAATATCGGAGGAGGGTTTGGCGTCCAGCATACTCCTGAAGAGAAGGAATCTCAAGCAGGTGCTCAGTTAGAAATCATTACCCAAAACCTCATGCAGCTTTTAGATGAGTTCGATTTAGACTACCCAGAATTATGGATAGAACCCGGCCGCAGTATTGTCGGGGAAGCGGGCACAACAATTTATGAAGTAGGCAGCCAAAAGAATTTACCGGATGTTCGTCATTATGTTTCTGTAGATGGCGGTATGGCTGACAATATTCGTCCGGCATTCTACGGGGCAAAATATTTTGCTAAAGTTGCAAATCGTATGCATGCAAAAGCGACTACCGAAGTTTCAATTGCTGGTAAAGCTTGTGAATCCGGTGATATGCTGATTTGGGATCTGCCGCTTCCAGAAGTAGAAGCAGGCGACCGCTTAGCGGTTTTCAATACAGGAGATTACACTTTTGTAATGGCCAGCAACTATAATCGACTGCCAAGACCAGCTGTTGTGTTTGTGGAAGATGGCAAAGAATTTTTAGCCATCCGAAGAGAAACTCCTGAAGACTTTATGCGGTTTGAAAATGTTCTACCTAAAGATTTTTAAGAGGGTTTAAAGAAAAAGGCGGGATGAAATGCTTATTCAATACAATGACGATTATGAGAAAATCTCTATGGGCTTATTGTCTTACATTGAAGACTTTAAAGAACCGGCTCGTATAGAAGAAGAAATAGAACGCTATAAAAGTTCAGAAACTCGAGAGCTTTTTCTTTGGCAAAGCGAAGAAACCAGCAACTTAATTGGATTAATCGGGATAGAAAAAGAGGACGAACTTGTCTTACTCAGACACATAAGTATCGATCCATCCTTTCGTAATGAGGGGATTTCTTACAAAATGTTAGACGCTTTAAACGAAAGATACCCGGATAATAATATTGTCTCTACGCTTGAAACTGCCACAATTGTTTCTAAATGGCAAAAAAGGCGCACTGGACAATAAAATTGAGAATTGAAGAGGGTTGAGGGATAGAAGTGGACAAACAACAAAATGATTTAAAGTTAGAGCTGGATGTGTTTGAAGGTCCGCTTGATTTACTCTTACATTTAATCAACCAATTAGAGATAGATATTTATGATATTCCTATTGCTCAAATTACCGAGCAGTATATGCGTTATTTAAAACAAATGCAGACTTTACAGATTGATGTTGCGAGTGAATATTTTGTAATGGCTGCTACTTTGATGCGGATTAAAAGTGAGATGCTTGTGCCTAGAAATGAAAACCAAGCAGAAATGGGTGAAGACTTTTATACAGATGAAGACCCAAGAAAACCATTGATGGAGCTGCTGCTTGAATATAAACAAATTAAAAACGTTGTACCGAAATTTCAAGAGCGGTCAGAAGAACGCTCGGATTATTTTGGCAAAGACCCTTCAGATATCTCTAAATATCAAGAGTCAATTGAATTAAAAGATACAGGCTTAGGTGTAGACGATTTAGCTGATTTATTTTTAGAAGTGCTGAAAAGACATCAACTAGAAACGCCGCAGCCCACCAGGATCGAGGCAGAAGAGGTGACAGTGGTAGAAAAGATGAATGCAATCCGTACACAATTTGCTCATACGGGGCGGACCCAGCTTTCCTTTTCTGAATTAATTGAACAGCCTACACGTCAAACCATTGTAGTCACGTTTTTAGCTTTGCTTGAGCTGATTAAAGACAATCAAGTCTTTGTTTATCAAAATTCCGTTGATTCTGATATATCTATATCGATCATTAAAAAAACTGGAGAAGAAAAGTAGGGATAGAGTGAATGAACTAGCAACCATTGAAGCCTTATTATTCGTGGCTGGAGATGATGGGCTAACATTAGAAGAATTGTCAAAGCTGACCAATCAGCCATTGGAAACAATGGAGAGATTGGTTGAAAAACTTGAAGAAAAATATCGTACAGATCAAGAAAGCGGGCTTTTGCTGCTTGAAACAGCCTCGCAATTTCAAATTGTGACAAAAAAAGAATATGCTGCTTATATTAAACGATATGCTCAGTCTCCATTTTCTCAAACTTTAAGTCGGGCACTGCTGGAAACATTGGCTATTATAGCTTATAAACAGCCGATTACCCGTGTTGAAATTGAAGAAATACGCGGGGTTCAAGTAGCAGGGAATTTACAAAAATTAAAAACGCGTCAATTAATTGAAGAAGCCGGGCGATTAGATAAACCGGGCAGGCCGCTGCTATATGCGACGACTCCCTTCTTTTTAGATTATTTTGGCATTAATTCTCTGGAAGAGCTGCCTGAACTATCCGATACGGCAGAGAAAGATGACGTTTCCGACTTATTCTTCAAAGATTTCCAGCAAAGCTTTGAAGGGTTTGAAGAAACAGAAGAAACAAATAACGAAGATTTATCCAAGGAATAAAAAATACAAGGAGGGCTTGAAATGGAACGACTGCAAAAAGTTATGGCACATGCCGGAATTGCATCACGCCGTAAGTCAGAAGAGATTATCCAGCAAGGAAGAGTCAAAGTGAATGGACAAGTGGTTACAGAATTAGGAACAAAAGTTTCTAAAAGTGATGAAATCACAGTTGACGAGATTCCTATCGAAAGAGAACAAAAAGTTTATGTATTATTAAATAAGCCTCGTGAAACGATCTCAACCGTTGATGATGAGAAAGACCGGGAGACGGTTGTTGATCTTATTGAAGGAGTAGAAGAACGTATTTATCCTGTTGGACGGCTGGATTGGGATACAACAGGTGCTTTGCTTTTAACAAATGACGGGGAACTTTCATTTAAACTGACACATCCAAGTTTTGAATTCCCAAAGACGTATGTTGTAAAAGCGAGAGGACATTTTCAAAAGAAAGATGCAACTATTATGTCCCGCGGAATCGTAGTGGATGGCGAAAAGACTGCGCCTGCAAAAGTTAATATTTTAAGCTTTGATCGCAAATCGAACTCAACAATGGTTCGAATTACACTTCATGAAGGTAAAAATCACCAAGTGAAAAATATGTTTAAAACAATGGGCTATCCAGTTGAAAAATTAACACGCGAAAGTTTTGGTTTCTTGACGGTTGATAAATTACAGTCCGGTGAGTGGCGCTTTTTAACGCCTCATGAGGTGAAACAGTTAGAAGAAATGGTCGAAGAAAAATAATTTATATTGAATTCGAACTAAACACTTTACAAAATCAATTGAGTTGTGTACAATATAACTAAATAGAAATGATTCGTCTTCAGGGGCAGGGTGTAAATCCCGACCGGTGGTATAGTCCACGAACTTTATTCTTTTATTAGAATAAAGCTGAACTGGTGTAATTCCAGTACCGACAGTATAGTCTGGTATAAAGAAGATGGGGCTTTTGCATACAAATTTGTATGAGTGTAGCTCTATTTATTGTCCTGAGGATAATAAATAGGCTTTTTTTATTAGCTCACCCTAAACAGGATGAATCCTTTTTAATTTTATTTGCTGAAATCAGCAAAAAATTATAGGAGGATTTTATAGATGGTAGACAAACGAACAAGAAAGATCGTGGTTATCGGTATATTAGCAGCACTCGCATGGATTATTTCAAGATTTAGCTTTCCAATTCTTCCATGGGCACCTTTTTTGAAGATTGATTTTAGTGATGTTCCCGTATTATTAGGAATGTATGTCTTCGGCCCTATGGCAGGAATCGCTATTGCGGGCGTGCGTTCTTTACTTTCATATGTGATGACTG
>Ga0181466_1000097_pt1 | contig 26812 bp, 20 predicted proteins | sample InSIn4gowninarea_FD_119078 | JGI IMG/M metagenome (GOLD analysis project Ga0181466, IMG submission 119078) | Clean room microbial communities from NASA Spacecraft Assembly Facility at Jet Propulsion Laboratory, Pasadena, California, USA -... ... | reverse complement strand
AGGCGTTGAAAAGAAACAAACGCGACAAAAAGTAGGATAAAAAAAATATTGAAGTACAGGCTATGTTTACCAATTACATTCTTATCGCATACCGCACCCTTATAAAGAACAAGACATATTCGCTGATTAACATCTTCGGCTTAGCTATCAGCCTTACCGCAAGTATCTTATTGCTATTGTGGGTGTGGGATGAACTGAGTTTTGATCGGTTCAACCAAAATGTAGATCGTATTTATACGGCTGCTGCTTCCTTTGATAAAGACCGTAAGCAGGTATGGCCGGTTACACCTGCGCCACCTGCTACGTTTGCCAGGCAGCAAATACCGGCTGTTGAAAATACCGCCCGTGTTTTGGATAACAGCGATATATTAATGCAGTATAATGAGAAGAAGTTCTCTGAAAAAAGAACCGCCTATGCCGATGCTTCGTTGTTCCGGATTTTTAGCTTTCCTATGGTAGCCGGCAGTGCAGCCAAACCCTTTAGTGACAACCGCTCTATGTTAATATCTGAAACAACGGCAAAGAAGTATTTTGGTAGCGATAATGCGGTCGGGAAGGTGATCAAGGTTAACAATAAAGATAATTTTACCATTACTGGTGTCTTCAAAGACATGCCCCAAAACTCTTCTGTGCGCTATGATATAGTAATGCCCTTTGCAATTTTAAATGAACGCTATATACAAAACGGTGCTACGGGAGGTTTTGATGCTGATTGGGGAGAATACGATTATAGCACCTTTTTTCTTGTAAAGCCCGGTACCAATGCTGCTTTGTTGGGTAAGCAACTGGCAGACTTACATCGCAAAAATCAGCAGGAAGATTTTATTAAGGACTTGTATTACATTATGCAACCCCTTAAAGATGTGCATCTCTACACTGCTATCGGCGAGGATAATGGTGCACAGGTGGTTAAGATATTCTTTGTAGTTGCCATTGTTATTTTACTAATTGCCTGCATCAACTATATCAACCTGGTTACGGCAAGGGCTACCAAACGGGCTAAAGAAGTAAGTGTACGCAAAGTAATAGGTGCCGGTAAAAAACAGCTCTTCTCACAGTTTATTACAGAGTCGCTGTTGGTATTTTTGATAGCTATGCTGCTTTCGTTGGTAGTTATATATTCCATCATGCCATTTTATAACGAGCTATCTGGTAAAAACCTGATCTTTAATTTTTATGATGGCAGGGTGCTGGTGTTGTATGCCTGTGCTTTACTGGTAACGGTACTCTTCGCAGGTATTTATCCGGCATTTACCCTCTCCTCTTTCAATCCGGCAGTAGCATTGAAGGGCTTGATTCCAGGTTTGGGTAAGAATGCCATTTTCCGCAAAATGCTGGTGGTAGTACAGTTTACATGCTCTATTGTTCTGATCATTTCTACTGTTATCATTGGTCAGCAATTGAAATACATACGGCAAAAGAACCTGGGTTTTGATAAAGAGAATGTTGTCACGTTTAACGGTCGCAAGTTCGCTGATCATTACGATGCCATTAAAGCCGAACTGGAAAAGCAACCCGGTATTACCGGTGTAACTGCAGGCTCTAATGATATTATGAATATTCAAAGTACTACCGGCGACGCTGACTGGGATGGCAAAACGGCTGATCAGTCAAACTTCATGATCAACCAAATGGATGTAGATCGTAATTTTTTAAAAACTATGAACCTGCAACTGATAAGTGGTACCGGCTTTACCGGGACTCCTGCCGATAGCGCACATTATATCATCAATGAGGAGGCGGTAAGGCAAATGCGTATTAAAGATCCGGTGGGAAAACGTTTTAAGTTTCACAACCGTGACGGGGTGATTGTTGGGGTAGTGAAAGACTTTCATTTTAAGAACATGCGCCAGAGTATTCAGCCTTGTATCTTTTCTTATAAAATGTTCTGGAGTTGGTGGCGGTTTTATGTAAAAACTACGGGTAACCAGGCACCTCAGGCTATTGCAGCTATACAAAAACTATGGAAACAATATAACCCTGATTATGAATTTGACTACCAGTTTATGGATCAGCGATTTGATGAGATGTACAAGAATGATATCAGGATAGGAGAGTTGTTCAACTGCTTTGCAGGCATTGCTATTATTATTTCTTGTCTTGGCTTGTTTGGTTTGGTTACTTATACAGCCGAAACGAAAGTTAAGGAGATTGGTATCCGCAAAACGTTAGGCGCGAGTGTAAGCAATATCATTATGCTCCTGAGTAAAGATTTCATGAGGCTGGTATTTATTTCTTTCCTGATAGCATTCCCTATTGCCTGGTTTATGATGGATAAATGGCTTACAAATTACGCATATCGCACGGAGTTGCAGTGGTGGGTATTTGCAGTAGCTGGTGCCTGTGCTTTCCTGATTGCTTTCGTTACAGTGAGTAGTAAGGCATTTCGTGCTGCTCAGAGTAATCCGGTAAAATCTTTAAGAAGTGAATGAGTTTAAATTGTAAGGGAGGACTTTGAAAGAATTAATATTCTGTCACGGGGATTATTAAAACCTTTCGTTTGCCAGGCATGAGCTTTAGATAACTTTATTATACATTTTTACAACGCTCGCACATGTTTAAAAATTATTTCAAGATTGCCTGGCGAAATCTGGCTAAGAATAAAACAGCTTCTGTCATTAATATCTTTGGTTTAGCTGTAGGGATTGCACTGGTAATTATTATGGGTGCTTATGTATGGAGTGAGTGGCGGGTAAATAAGGATATAAAGAATAATGATCGCATTTACCTGGTACAGAGCAAGTGGAAAGACCCGAATATGGGATTTGACTTTGTGACACTTGCTCCGCTTGCAAAAGCACTGAGAGAAAACTATCCTGACCTGGTAACCGATTATTACCACCACGATGGTATTACTTCTATTGTTTCAAAAGGTGATAAGCGCTTCTCCGAAGGCCTGCAGGTAGGTGATGCCAGCATGCTTACTATGTTTGGCTTTCCCTTATTATATGGCAATGCAGCCACTGCTTTTAAAAACCCCAACTCGCTGGTGATTACCGCAGCAAAGGCTATTAAGTATTTTGGTAAACCAGATGTGGTTGGTCAAACACTTACTATTCAATCGTTCTCCGGCAGCAGGCAGGATTTTGAAATAACTGCAGTGATGAAAGATCCGCCATACAATACTATTACATACTGGGGTAATGGCATTAATAAGGGCAGCAACGAATTCTTTTTACCTTCAACGAGTTTAAAGTTCTTTGGCAGGGATGCTGGCTTTGAAGCCTGGCAAAATGCATACATCATTAGTTATGTACAGTTGAAAAAGGGGGTACAGTCTGCCGACCTGAAACAACCTGTTGAGAAATTATTAAAGCTTAACGCACCGGCAGATGTTCAAAAGAACCTGCAGGTTTACTTTACGCCAATTAAGGACTATTACCTGCAATCCAATGGCGGCATAGCTTACCGGATGATTTATTCTTTGGGGTTAATAGCCTTATTTATCCTCATTATGGCGGTAATCAACTTCGTTAATATCTCTATTGGTAATTCCGTTACCAGGTTAAAGGAAATTGGTGTACGCAAAGTAATGGGGAGCACTAAAAGCCAGCTCATTTTACAATTCCTTACCGAATCCGTTTTGATCACAACTTTTGCAGTAGCAGTTGCAATCGTCGTTTACATACTAACACGGCAGTTCTTCAGTGATATGCTGGGCAGGCAATTACCCTTACTTACAGCATTCCCCACTTATTTTATAGTACTTCCTTTTGTGCTTGTATTATTAGTAGGGTTATTAGCAGGCTTGTATCCGGCTTTTGTTTTATCAAGACAGAGATCTGTTGAATCGCTGAAAGGTAAACTGGAAACAGTACAGGAGAAGATCATCTTCCGCCACTCCTTAATTGCACTACAGTTTATAACCGCTATTATTGTTTTTGTAACCGCTATCGTTATACATAAGCAAGTCAATTTCTTCTTCAAGAGTAATCTGGGCTACAGCAAAGAGCAAATTGTAACTGCAAGGGTACCGCGCGACTGGACACCACAAGGCGTGCGCCACATGGAAACTATAAGAAATGAGTTTGCTGCTTTGCCACAGGTAGCAGGTGTAAGTTTTTCTTTTGAAATACCGGATGGTGCCAGTGCCAGTAACAATAATAACCTCTATAAAGCTTCGCAAGATTCTACACAAGGCATTAATGCCGAGTCATTAACTACGGATGAGAAGTTTGCAGCTACCTACCAGGTCCCGCTTGTAGCCGGTACTTTCTTTAATGAAGGGATTGGTCAACCAGACACTACCGCAATTGTACTGAACGAAGCTGCAGTAAAAGCACTAGGTTGGGATAATGCCGCAGATGCTATTGGTCAGAATTTAAAGATACAAGGTAGCCAGGCTCTGTTTCCCATTAGAGGTGTGGTTAAGGATTTTCATTTTGGTCCTATGCAGGAAAGCATTCGCCCAATGTTTTTTATTCATGTGCGCAATGCATTGATTTATCGCTATCTGTCCTTCCAATTAAAGTCGGGTAATATAGCAAGCAATATTGCAGCACTGCAACAAAAATGGTCGCAACTGCTGCCGGATGCTCCTTTTGATTATTCATTTATGAACGATACACTGGCAAGGCTATACACTACCGAAATGCAAATGAAAAAAGCTTCTGATGCGGCGACCATTATAGCGTTAGTTATTGTATTGCTTGGAGTATTGAGCATTATTACCCAAAGTATTACCAGGCGTACCAAAGAAGTGGGCATCCGCAAAGTGCTAGGTGCTTCTGTAGTGCAGGTGATTATGTTATTTTTCAAAGAGTTTGCATTGATATTGCTTATTGCCAATCTTATATCCTGGCCACTTGCATGGCTGACAGCCAGCAACTGGTTGGGCAACTATGCGTATCGTATTTCGCTCAATTTTACTCCTTTTATTACCGTTTCACTGGTGCTTGTTGTATTAGTAGCAATATTAATTGTTCTTAAAACGGCAAGGACTGCATTGAGCAATCCGGTGAAAAGTTTGCGGACAGAATGATTCGTTAGTCGCTTGCACGACATTAAAACAAGACTTCACATTCGTACAGCAGGTGTTCATTATCGAACACCTTTTTTGTTCCACTCTGCTGAAACCCTGACCATTAAAGCATTTCAATCATTGGCACACGCGTTGAAGCACACAGCATATGCTGAAAAACTACTTTGTAATAGCCTGGCGAAACCTGAAAAGAAACAAACTCTTTTCCATTATTAATATTGCCGGATTATCTATTGGCATAGCTGCGAGTTTATTGCTCTTTATCATTGTGAGTTATGAGATGAGCTACGAGAAGTTCCAGAAGAATTACAACAATATCTACCATTTAGTAACACAGATCAACTTCTCTGATGGGGTGAGTTATAATCCGGGTATTGCTTATCCTGCCCTGCCTGCATTGCGTGCGGAAATGCCGGACATTCAATTCGGTGCTATTGATTGTATGTATGGCAGTCAGGTAATGGTACCCAATGGAACCGCTGAAAACAGTAATAAGTTTATTGAAAATACAGGTATCTTTTTCTGCGAACCTGAGTTCTTCAAAGTATTCGATAGTTATCATTGGATTGCAGGTAATGAGGCTGTTTTAAATGAACCGAATAGTGTGGTATTAAGTAGATCACAGGCAAAGAAATATTTTAGCAACTGGCAAAATGCATTGGGTAAAACACTAGTGATAGACAATGGAATTACTGCTAAAGTAAATGGAATACTGGAGGATGTTCCTAAAAACACAGATTTACCTTTAACTGTACTGGTTTCTTTCAAAACACTAAAGAGCAATGGTAGCAACTATGGTTTTACTACAGATTGGGGAAATGTGAGCAGCAACCATCAAATTTATGCATTATTACCTCCGCAGGTAAAAGCAGAAGATCTAAACAAGCGGCTTATTAAGTTCAGCGAGGAGCATTATGTATATAGGAACAGCAAGAAGTTCAACTTTTTACAGCCCCTGTCTGATCTGCATTCCGATACAAGGTTTGACCTGTTTGGCCAGCCTGGAGTAAGTAAAACTACATTATGGACACTGTCTTTGATAGGCATGGTAATCATCATCATGGCTTGTATCAACTTCATTAATTTGTCAACTGCACAAGCTGTTAACCGCAGTCGCGAAGTGGGTATCCGCAAAGTGTTAGGTGGTAACAGGGGAAGTCTCTTCAAACAAATGATGGGCGAGACTGCCTTTATTGTTAGCATTGCTGTAGCCATATCAATTGCAGCGGTACATATTTCATTACCTTATGTAAAACATATTGCATCCATAGAAGAGGAGCTAAGTATATTTACTCCTAAATACTTATTTATTTTATTCGCGCTGGCTGTTATTGTTACCTTACTGGCTGGCTTATATCCTGCATTTGTATTATCTGGTTTTAACCCGATTACTGCCTTAAGAAACAGGATGAGTACGGCAAAAAGTGGCAGTATTTCCTTACGCAGAGGCTTGGTGATTGCGCAATTTGCTATTTCGCAAGTGCTCATCATTGCAACCATAGTTGCCATCAGCCAAATGGATTTTATCAGCAAGGCTGACCTCGGTTTTAATAAAGATGCGGTGCTGGTGTTGTATAGCAATACAGATAGTTTAAGCCTTGCAAGGCAATCTGCCTTTAAACAGCAACTCCTGGCATTACCCGGTGTGCAAAGTGTATCATTCAACAGTGATATGCCTTCATCAGTCAACGGAATGTCCTCCAATTTTGCTTTTAATAATCAGCCAGACGAAAACTACCAGTTATATGAAAAGTTTGGAGATGAGAATTACCTGAATACTTACGGAATGCAGCTTGTGGCAGGACGTAATTATACCCCGAGCGATACCGTAAAAGAAGTATTGATAAATGAGCAATTAGCAAAACGCCTAAACCCTAAAAAGCCGGAAAATGTGATTGGCAAAACAATCCGTTATGGCGGTGGTAATTGGCACATGATTGTAGGTGTGGTAAAAGATTTTAAAACTACCTCATTACGCGAAGGGGTACGCCCATTAGCTATAAGTAGCTCCAAGCCACTTTATTCAAATATTGCTGTCAAACTGCATACTTCCAACTTACAGGCTGCACAGAACAGCATTGAACATGTATGGAATCAAAACTATCCTGAGTACGCTTACAATGCACAATTCTTTGAAGACAGTATCAATGCATTTTACCGCCAGGAACAGCAATTATCCTTGTTGTATAAGATCTTTGCCGGGCTTGCCATCTTTATCTCTTGCCTGGGTTTATATGGCTTGGTATCGTTCATGGCGGTACAAAAAACTAAAGAAGTAGGTATCCGCAAAGTATTGGGTGCTGGTGTGGGGCATATTGTATTTATTTTTTCCAGGGAATTTACGCTGCTTATTATCGCAGCGTTTGTGATTGCTGCGCCCGTAGCCTGGTATGTAAGCAACAACTGGCTGCAAAGCTTTGCATACCGTATTCATATTGGTATTTGGATATTCCTGTTAGCTATTCTGGCTTCTGTAATAATTGCGTGGATAACCGTTGGGTACAAGGCGATCCGGGCTGCTATTGCCAACCCGGTCAAGAGTTTGAGAAGTGAGTAGAGAAAAAAGCCCCAGTGCTAAGGAGAGTAATGAAAACAATTGTAAAAACTTATACTTAAATGTAAAATGCACCTTATGATAACCAAAGGTGCAATAAATCCTAAATCTATGTTCCATAACTATTTTATTACCACACTTCGCAACTTATTGCACAATAAGGTGGGCTCTGTTATTAATATTATAGGGTTAGCAGTAAGCATTGCTTGTTGCATAGTGATTTATGTCTTTGTAAAGCATGAAGAGACATTTGATCATTTCCATTCGAAAGCAGCCCGCATTTACCGTATTGTGTATGATAACAAGACTTCACAGGGTGTTGAGCACAATGGTTATGTGGCTTTCCCTACAGCAAAGGCTTTACGTACCGATTTTCCGAACCTGGAAACGGTAACGCAGATGTATGTGAGAAACAAAGCTATTATACAAATACCGGATGCAGTAGGTGGCACAAATAAGTTTGAGGAAAAAGAAGCTACCTATGCCGATGAATCCTTTTTCAAGACGTTTGATTTTCCATTACTTGCCGGTAGTACCAGTAAAATTCTATCAACACCAGATGAAGTTGTGCTTTCCAAAACTTTAGCTGATAATTTCTTTGGCAGAGAATCCAGCGGCAGGTATGGTGAGTTGATTGGAAAAACTATCACCATCAACAAAAAGCCATATCGTATTTCCGGCATTATGCAGGATATGCCGCGCAACAGCAATATTGCCTGCAATATGCTGCTGCCTTTCGGGGATTTTGAAAGAAATGACGCAGATGTAATGCAGAACTGGCAAAACTTCTGGGGTGAAAGCTATGTATTTGTAACATTACCTAAAAACTACACTGCACAACAGTTTGACAAAGATTTGGTAGCTTTTAAAAACAAGTATCTCGATAAAGAAAATGCAAAAGCGCAGACCTTTCACCCACAGCCATTGATGCAGGTGCATACAGATGAACTGTACGGCGGCACCTATTATGCAACACCATCCATCTTGATTATTGCCTTTATAACAATGGGTATTATAGTACTGCTTACTGCATGCATTAATTTTATCAATTTAGCTACTGCACAATCACTACAGCGTGCGAAAGAGATAGGGATTCGGAAAACACTTGGCAGCCGCAACTGGCAATTGATTATTCGCTTCATGATTGAAACACTGGTTTTGGTGTTGATAGCCTCAGGTGCCGGCTTGCTGTTGGCAGATTGGTTTTTACAACAGTTCAACCAGTACCTTGCTTTTATAGTAAATCTCGATCTGCATATAGATGTATCTATTGTTGTATTTCTTTTAGTACTCGCTTTGGTTATTACTTTTTTAGCGGGTTATTATCCTGCACGCGTGATGGCGGGTTATCAGCCAATACAAGCTTTAAAGGGCAGTTTAAAAGCAACCGGCACTGGCTTCAACTATCGGTTTTCTTTTCGGAAAGCTTTGGTAACAACTCAGTTTGTTGTTACACAATTGCTCATTATTGGAACAATAGTAGTTTCCACACAGCTACATTATTTTTATAGCCATGATGCTGGCTATCAGAAAGAAGGCGTACTAACCGTGGAAATGCCGGATAATGACCAGCAAAAGATAACAGTGTTCCGCAATGCATTGATGAGTCAGCCCCAGGTAAAGGATGTAACTTTCTGCTCCGGTCCACCAATGTCTGCCAGCAATGCATTCAGCAATATGCGCCTGCCTTCAACAGGTAAAAGAGATAATATCAACACTGAGCGCAAATATGTGGATCCAGGCTATCTGTCTGTCTTTAAAATACCATTGATTGCTGGTAGGAATTTGCAGGAGTCAGACAAAATATTGGTAAACGGTGATAGTGTTAATCAGTATAATGTTTTGGTAAACCAAAAAGCTGTTATTGTATTAGGGTTTAAAAATGCTGAGGCTGCAATTGGGCAAACTATCACTGTTGATGATAAAGATCGTGCAATAATAGTAGGTGTGACAAACAACTTTGATAATGTATCCATGCAAAGCGATATTAATCCATGCTTTATGTACTATGCTACAAACTGGATTGCAATGGCGAGCATTAAGATGAGTGCTGTAAATAATAGCATAGCACTTAATCAAATAAAGAAAAGCTGGGAGTCTTTATACCCCGACCAAGTATATAAATCCATGACGCTTGAGGATTACATTCAGCATAAGGCTTTTTATGTGATGGAAGATATCATGTACCAGGGCTTCAAAATATTTGCAATCTTATCTATCATTATTGGTTGTATGGGATTGTATGGTTTGGTATCTTTTCTAGCCATTCAAAGGCAAAAAGAAATTGGTATCCGTAAGGTATTGGGCGCCTCTGTCAACAACATCCTATATTTATTCTCTAAAGAGTTTACATGGTTAGTGCTGATTGCCTTTTTAATAGCCGCGCCACTTGGCTACTGGGCAATGACTAGTTGGTTGCAAACATTCGCAAACCGTATCGACTTACGAGTAAGCTATTTTGTAGTTACACTTATGCTGTCATTACTGATAGCTATTGGAACTATTGGCTTTCAGGCAATCAGAGCTGCCATTAGTAATCCAGTGAAGAGTTTAAGAAGTGAGTAACGAACCAACCCTAAATAGGATTGAATAAAATATTTATTTTTAACTACTTAAGTTCTCTGCTGGAACTAACCCTAAACAGATAAACTTATAACACGATGATAAGACATTACCTCACCATAACTGTTCGTAATCTGCGCAAGCACAAAGTTTTTTCCGTTATTAACATACTTGGACTAAGCATTGGTATAACCTGCTGTTTGTTGATGTCTATATATGTTGAACACGAATTAAGCTACGACAACTTTCAGAAGAAAGGTAACCGGATTGTCCGCATGGTCATGGACTACCACTTCGAAGGTAGCGAGCCGCAAAAGATAGCTGTTACCAGCACGAAGGTATTTCCGGCGTTTAAGAGGAATTTTCCTGAAGTTGAAAGTGGTGTTCGTATGATTCTGCGACAACGCATTATTACATCAGGGCAGAACATGATAACGGAGCCAATTATGTATGCAGACTCCACTTTCTTTGATCTGTTTTCTTTTAAATTGTTGCAGGGAAGCACAAAAGACGCCCTGTCAGGTTTGAATAAAATTGTGCTCACGCAATCGGCTGCTAAGAAGTATTTTGGTAATGCTGATCCGGTTGGAAAACTGATGCAAATTGGTATAAATAAAGACCAGTATCTTGTTACTGGGATTATACAGGATTGTCCTTCTAATTCGCAGATAAAGTACACTTGCTTAGCTTCTTTTTCTTCGCTGGGCGAAACGCAGGAAGAAAGTTATTGGGGTGCCAATTACATTACATATTTGTTGCTGAAAAATGAATCAGATATTCCAAAGCTGCAGGCAAAGATTCCTGTTTTTATGAAGAAGGAGATGAAGCTTACCGGAAAAGATTATTTCACTTTCGACCTCGAGCCTTTTACTAAAATACACTTGTATTCTCCTTACTATGGTTTTGAGTCCAACAACAGCATTACTTACATTTATATAATTACGGCAGTTGCACTGCTTATCCTGATGATTGCGTGCTTTACCTATATCAATTTAAGTACTGCACGCTCTATGGAAAGAGCAAAAGAAGTGGGGATTCGTAAGGTGGCAGGTGCATTGAAGGCACAGGTGTTCGGACAATTTATCGGGGAGTCGGTTATTTTATCTGTTATTGCATTGCTGTTGAGCCTTGGCTTAACTTATTTGCTCCTGCCTGCATTCAGCAAATTATCAGAAAGAACATTTACTGCTGCTTCTCTTTTCTCTCCATTTGCACTTTGGTTTTCTCTGGCAATTACTGTTTGTATTAGCCTTCTTGCGGGTAGTTATCCCGCATTGATTTTATCATGCTATCAGCCGGTGAAAGTATTAAAGGGAGCATTTAAAAATACCTCTTCCGGCTTGTGGCTGCGTAAGTCGCTGATTGTTTTTCAGTTTGTGATCTCTGCATTTTTAATTGTTTCTGTTTTTATCATTACAAAACAACTGCAGTTTATACAAAATACAAAGTTGGGTTTTGATAAAGAACACGTATTGGTGCTGCCAAATGACGATAAGATCTATGCTAAGCTCAACACCATTAAAGCGGAGCTCAAAACGAACCCCGATGTAATAAGCATAGCTTCTACTGTTAATGATCCAACGAACATATTTGGAGGCTATTTCATTCGCAACGAGGCTATGGGAGAAGGTAAAGGCATTAATATCAATGCTACACCTGTGGATGAAGACTTTATTAAAACTACAGGACTTACCATTATATCCGGTAATGACTTCACTGCGCAGGATTTAAAAGATGCAGCAAATACTGAAAGTGGTGGTAGCAGTACTTATCACTTTATATTGAACGAAACAACAGCTAAACAATTGGGCTGGACACCGCAGCAGGCTATTGGACAGAAGGTGTATTTGGGTGAAAACCGCCCCGGCTTGGTAAAAGCAGTGTTAAAAGACTTTCATTCAACGTCCATGCACGAGCCTATCAATCCCATAGTATTATTCAATGAGCCTTGGGGAACAAAACTGCTCGTAAAAGTATCAGGCAAGAATATGCCCCAAACTATTGCCTTTCTGCAAAAGGAATGGAAAGCATTAGTGCCGCACCGCCCCTTTGAATATCATTTTTTAGATGAGGATTATAATGCATTGTATAAGGCTGACATGCAACTCGGCAAGATATTAAGCATTTTTACTGCTATTGCAGTAATACTTGCTTGTCTTGGATTATTTGGCTTATCAGCATACAGCATACAGCAGCGTACCAAAGAAATTGGTATTCGCAAAGTGCTGGGTGCGAGTGTATCAGGTATTGTAATGTTATTGTCCAAAGAATTTATCCGGTTAGTTATTATTTCTTTACTGATAGCATTTCCACTTGCATGGTGGGCAATGAATAAGTGGTTGCAGGATTTTGCTTACCGCACGGATGTGAACTGGTGGGTATTTGCCTTATCTGGACTTGCAGCTATAATAATTGCATTTCTTACCGTTAGTGTACGCTCAATTACCACAGCATTAAGTAATCCGGTGAATAGTTTAAGAAGTGAGTAAGGGTATGGATTTATATAGTATGCTGTACTGTATTACATAATTTACGAGTGAATGGCGCATATAAGAGGGCGGATTACCACGTACAGTAATCCGCTCTTTTTCAGTTTCAAGATACTTATTTACCCCGGAAAATAGTTATCCTTTACATCTTTCATCGTTTGCTTAATGATATCCCATGCGCCTTTCTCGCCTTTTACCATTGATAACATGAAATCCTTTGCCTGCTTCATGGTAATATGTGGCGGCAGCGGTGCTACATTCGGGTCGGTCATAAACTCAAGCAGTACTGGCTTGTTAGCCGCTATACCTTTTTGCAAAGCCGGTTCTATCTCGTTCGGATTGCTAATGCGTACACCCTCAAAACCCAATAGCTGTGCATAAGCTGCTAAGTGAAAATCCGGTAGTTCCTGGGAGTCTACGAACTTGGGATCTGCGTCCATGATGCGCTGCTCCCAGGTGACCATATTTAGATCTCTGTTATTAAGTACAATCACAATAAACTGCGGGTTTGCCCATTCCTTCCAATACTTGGCAACAGTTATCAATCCATTAATGCCTTGCATTTGCATAGCTCCATCGCCCATTAGCGCAAACGCGGGGCGGTCGGGATAAGCAAACTTGGAAGCAAGTGAATAGCCAATCCCGGGACACATGGTAGCCAGTGTACCGCTTAGCGTTCCCATCATACCTCTGCGTGCTTTAATGTCGCGGGCGTACCAGGTTGCAGTAGAGCCACTATCTGCTGTAATAATCGCATTATCAGGAAGTAATTTATCCAAATGCCAGAACACAGCCTGCGGATTGATAGGATTAGCTGTGTTCTGCGCACGTGCTTCTAATACTTTCCACCAGTGATCGTTCCATTTCTCTATCTTTTCGCGCCAGCCTCTGTCATCTTTCCTGTTTATCAGCGGAATCAAGGCCCTTAACGTTATTTTCGCATCCCCTTGCAGGTGCACATCCATCGGGTAGCGCAGCCCTAGCATTTTGCCATCAATATCTATTTGCACCCCCTTTGCTTGTCCTTCTTTAGGCAGGAATTCGGAATAGGGGAAACCGGAGCCAATCATTAGCAAAGTGTCACACTCGGTCATCATATTCCAGCTTGTTTCCGTTCCTAGCAAGCCGATTGCGCCGGTAACAAACGGCAGATTATCAGGTAGTACCATTTTACCTAATAAAGCTTTTGCTACACCTGCGCCGAGTAATTCTGCTATTTCTATTACTTCATCAGCCGCTCCAATAGCACCGGCGCCTATCAGGATGGCTACTTTTTCACCTGTATTTAAAATTTCTGCGGCTCTTTTCAACTGTATTTCATCGGGGATAATATTAGGTTGGTAATAACCTACGCTGGTGTGTATACTGCCATGCTGGCGTGGCGGCTCTTCGTAAGACAACTCCTGAATATCATTAGGCAAAATAATGCAGGTCACCGTACGCTCGGTAAGGGCAATACGCATCGCTCGGTCAACTAGGTGACGTATCTGCCGCGGGTCTATGCACATTTGCACAAAATTGTTAGCCACGTCCTTAAAAAGGGATACCAGATCTACTTCCTGCTGATAGCTGCCACCCAATGCCATGCGTGCCTGCTGACCTATAATAGCCACCACTGGTTGGTGGTCGAGCTTGGCATCATACAAGCCATTTAACAGGTGGATAGCGCCAGGACCAGAGGTCGCAATACATACGCCTACTTCCCCGGTAAACTTTGCGTGGCCGCAAGCCATGAAAGCCGCAGTTTCTTCGTGGCGCACTTGTATAAAATCCATGCTGTCTTTTGCACGGTTGAGCGCCCCCATTACGCCATTAATACCATCACCCGGATAACCGAATACACGCTTTACACCCCATTCCTGAAGGCGGCTCACTATAAAATCGCTTACTGTTTTACTCATAGGTTAGTGATTGTGGTTAATTGAATACCAGTGAGATGTGTGCTGCGAAAATTGAACCAAGATGAGTTTATTGACAATGGTAATTAATAGAACGCTGACAGGGTTCATAACGCTGTCAGCGTTTATTGAACTCGCGCTTATAAGCATTTCCAAATAAAACAGCCTTTCGGTTTTCGAAAGGCTGTTTATGAATTAAGCATTGTATTGCAAAAGGGTTATGCTGTTTGCAACAGCTTACTTATACATTCTCTCAGGCTTTCCTGCCAGTCTCTTAATTTCACCCCAAATACAGATTGAATCTTTTGCTTGTCCATTACCGTGTACACCGGGCGCTTGGCAGGCGTAGGATACTGATCGGTAGTAATGGGGTGCACATTGCATTGTAAATGTGCCATCTGCTGGATGGTAACGGCAAACTCGTACCACGAAATATTGCCTTCGTTGCTGTAATGATAAATGCCACGCACCGGCGGGTGAATGATGCAATATTTAATAACATCTATAATTGCTTTTGCCAGGTCGGCTGCGTAAGTGGGCGAGCCAAACTGATCATTTACCACATTAATATCGGTACGCTCCTTCATAAGGCGCAGCATGGTTTTTACGAAATTGTGTCCGTATGTGCTGTACACCCATGAAGTCCGGATAACAATCGTATGCAGGTTGTTTTCCATAGCCAGTTGTTCGCCTGCCAGTTTAGTATAACCATAGTGGTTCAGCGGGTCTGGCTTATCATCAGGATCGTAAGGCAGGTGGCTGCTGCCGTTGAATACATAATCGGTAGAGATATAGATAAGTATCGAGTTATGTACTTTGCATTGTGCAGCAATTATGCCTGTAGCAGTAGCATTGATTGCAAAGGCAATGTCCTTTTCTGTTTCAGCTTTATCTACAGCAGTGTATGCAGCGCCGTGAATGAAATATGTCGGCTGGTGCTGCTTAAAAAATTGTTCAATAGCAGTAGCATTGGTAAGGTCAAAATCTTCACGGTCAACGAAAACAAAATCAAAATCAGGCAAGGTATTGACCAACTGTTGCAACTCGCTTCCTAACTGACCATTTTTGCCGGTAACAGCAATAACAGGCTTTGCCATAAGTAGGTTTTATTAATAAGTGGATATTTGGGCTATCGATTAATATATTCCAGTACTGGAGATGTAATATAATTTAATTGTTCTTCGTCTAATTCGGTATGTATAGGTAAAGAAATAACACGTTCTGTTAACCAGTCCGTAACAGGTAAATTATAGGATGCGCGGCCAATGCCTTCAAACATTTCCTGCCTGTGTCCGGGTACCGGGTAGTAAATCATAGAAGGGATGTTTTTAGATGCCAGGTACTCATTCAATCCATTCCTGTTTACGCCTTCGAGTACTAATGTGTATTGATGAAAGACATGGTTAGTATAAGGAGCAATGTATGGGGTTGTGATTTTGGGGTGATTGGCAAATGCATTGTTGTAAAAAGCAGCTGCCCCGTTGCGTGCTGCAATGTAATTGTCAAGATCCTTCAACTTGATGTTTAATACCGCAGCTTGTATGGTGTCAAGGCGCGAGTTACAGCCTACTATTTCGTGGTAATATCTTTTTTGTTGCCCGTGATTAGCGATCATTCTTAGTTTATGAGCCAATGTATCATCATCGGTACACATGGCACCGCCATCGCCATAGCAGCCAAGGTTCTTGGATGGGAAGAAGGAAGTGCAACCAACAGTACCCATTGTCCCTGTTTTCTTAACCGTACCATCACTGAAGGTGTAGTTGCAGCCAATAGCTTGTGCGTTGTCTTCTATTACATAGAGGTTATGTTCTTTAGCTACTTGCAGTATCGCTTCCATATTAGCAGCCTGACCGTATAAATGAACGGGTACAATGGCTTTTGTTTTGGGCGTAATAGCTTTACGTAAGGCATCTACATCCATGCAAAAGGTCTTGGCATCTACTTCCACAAATACAGGTGTTAAGTGCAGTAAAGCCACAACCTCTGTAGTAGCGATATAAGTGAATGACGGAGTGATCACTTCATCGCCCGGCTGTAAGTTAAGCGCCATCATGCTTATTTGTAAAGCATCAGTACCATTAGCACAAGGGATAACATGCTTTACACCCAGGTAAGCGGCTAAGTTATTTGAAAACTCCTGCACAGGCTTGCCGTTTATAAAAGCCGAACTCTCCAATACATCAATTACAGCTTTATCTATTTCTGGCTTTATCTTTTGATACTGAGTCTTTAGATCCACCATTTGTATCGGGCGCATAACACTTCGTTTTTGTGCGGGCAAAGCTAAGGGAAAAGGGAAAACGGTAAATTATACCATCTTCAATAAAGGAATATAATATTTGCTTTGCTCAAGGCCAACACGTTTCCAGTGCCTGCATCTTATGGCTTGCAGTGTATATCAGTTCATTTTTCTGGATCCGGTATAACATCGTAACCCCAATTCACCAAAACCTGCCTGGCCGGCATGCAATGTCGTACATAGTAATTCGTATATCGTAAATTCCCACATCGTTCATCATTTCCCTTTCCAAATATTAAGACACTGCCGAGCTATACCTAACTTATACCTAACTTATAGCTAATATATACCTAACTTATACAGAATCTCCTCCCTGTCTCCCCAGTGTTAATTGCTCATCTTCTTCCTACCTGCTCGTATGCACCCCATTACTTTGCTTTATCCGTCTCTCCCCTTTAGGGAAATGTTTTTAAGTGAAGTATATTTTATTTAAGCTTAGAGCAATCCCGGAGGGATAATATTATTATAGAAGATGCATAATCAACTGAAGACCTGAACCCCGAAGGGGTGACATGATGTTTTTGGATGCTGTTCTCTTCTTAACTTAATGGCATTACTCTTTAATGGCAGGGACATCCTCCGTTGGCATGGGCCCTCTAAGTCAATCCTCTTTAAATATATGTTATGCAGTTTTAATAACTTTGATCAGGCTTGGTTTTATACTTCAGAACGATTATTGCTATATAGTTATATAAAAGCTTTCAAAGAATACTTTACCTGAACAAACGCATTTATTTTACCACTAAAAACTACCTATGCCTGCTACTAAACCATTAATGATTTTGGTTGCCGGTCCATACCGTTCAGGCACCAATGACGACCCACAATTGATTGCTGCCAATGTGAAGAGAATGACCGATACAGCTTTGGAAATATACAGAAAAGGGCATATGCCCATGCTGGGGGAGTGGTTCGCGTTACCTATCATAGAAGCAGCCGGCAGCAAGCAGATTGGTGATAATATTTTCAATGAGTTGTTTCACCCGATTGCCTTCCGGCTGATTGACCATTGCGATGCCATATTACGTATTGGTGGTGCTTCAAAAGGTGCTGACGATATGGTAACTGCCGGCAGGGAAAAGGGCAAGTTGATATTCTTTGATAAAGATGAAGTGCCGGAAGTGAAGTAATAAAAAGTAAGCCTCAAGCCACAAGATACAAGAATGGTGAGCTATGAGCTTCGGGCAAAGACACTAACTAAATATTCATTACTGCATATCCGATAATTCCAGCACAGTCATCCATTCATCTGTAGTTACCGGCTGTACAGATAAACGTGAAAGCTTGACTAAGGCCATGTTGGCGAGTCGTTTATCTTCCTTTATCTGTGTCAACGATACGGGTTTCTTCAATTTCTTTACCGGCTTTACATCTACTACCACCCAGTTAACATCATCCGTAGTTGGGTCTTGGTAAGCTTCTTTTACTACTTCGGCAATACCTACTATCTCCATGCCCTCATTGCTGTGATAATAAAACAACTGGTCGCCTTTTTTCATAGCCCGCAGGTTATTACGCGCTGCATAGTTACGAACGCCATCCCAGTACGTTTTTTTGTCCTTTACAAACTGATCCCAACTATACTTTGCAGGTTCCGATTTAATAAGCCAGTAAGCCATTATGATGTACGATTTTAGATGTACGATGTACGATTTGGTGTTTCTTTTAATGGTATCGCTAAGGCGCTGAGACGCAAAGTAAACGAAGTATTTTCTTCAATCCCCCAAATCCCCGTTCAGACTTCCTCCGCTTCTTCCATCACCTTCTCTTTATAAGCAGCGTACAGCTTTTTTCTTATTTCGCTGCCTGTCTTATTTTCTATTATTCTGCCATCTATTTCATGTACTGGCGTTAGCTCGCCCATGGTGCCGGTGGTGAATACCTCATCGGCATTATAAAATTCACTAAGGGAGATATTGCGTTCTATTACTTCAATATTTAGTGCTTTGGCAACATTAATGACTGTTTGTCTTGTAATGCCGGTAAGGCAAGCATCCGCATGTGGAGTAAGCAATACACTATTTTTTACCATGAATATATTGCATGCATTGGTTTCTGCTACGAAGCCCAGGTTATCGAGCATGATAGCATCATCGGCATGGCAGTAGTTGGCTTCTATTTTTGCAAGGATGTTATTGAGTAAATTGTTGTGATGGATTTTACTATCCAAATGCATGGGGGAGTTACGGCGTATGTGCGAGGTAATCAATTTTATGCCTGCTGTATTATCGTACACAAGCGGCTTATGCTCGGCTAGTACAATGAGACAACTGCCATGCTGGTTAAGGCGCGGGTCCATTCCGGAGGTTATTTTTTCTCCCCTGGTAAGTGTTAGGCGTATATGTACATTGGTTACCATTTTATTAGCGTCCAGTGTTTGCCTGATAGCATCTCTGATAAACTCCTTGGTGGGTATATCAGTAAATGCTAATGTCTTTGCGGAAGCCTGCAAACGGTTGATATGTTCAGTGAGGCAAAAGATCTTATTATCATATACCCTTAACCCTTCCCATACTGCATCCCCACCTTGCACGGCACTGTCAAATACCGAGATCTTTGCCTCACGGCGGGGGCACAGCTTGTTTTTTATGAATACGTAAATGTTCTCGTTGGCGGGATTATACTGTTGCAACATGATTGATGATTATGCCTTTATCGAATGGGGAAATAACAGATCGTAATATACTTTGCTTTCGCTATACAACGGCTCTAAGTAGTCGGGCAGCGGCCTATCGCTGGTAGCCTGCTTTTCAAAACCAGTGGATTGATGCACATTAGCATACCAGTATTTTGCCCACACACCATCCTCTTTTTTGGAACCTGCCGGCCAGTGCAGCATGGCTGGGTTAAAGGGAATCTCTAATGCGTTACATAACTGATTAAGTACCTTTTCAGGGTTCTTTAATAGTTCACCACTGTCTAAAACAATGCAGGAATAATGATTATTTTGCAAGAACTCGTAAAGCTGCCATTGCCCTGCTATGCCAATATCGTCCATTTTTACATCCTTACGTACCTGCGCATAGGAGCTGATGATTTGCTTGGGATCTCTGATGTAGATAATGTTGAGTGTTTTGCTTAGAAAGCCCGTATCTACAGCTACCAAGTGGTGTGTCATTTGCTTGAAGAACACTATCGGCTTTTCATATTCACCATCCGTTATTTGTGCTATTACTCTTGCGCCATCCTGTTCCTGGGATTGTAGTACTTCTTCTTTACCGGGATGATCGGTGTCGGTTACATGGAGGTAATGTGCATATAGGGGCTCATCTATCGCGATAGTGTCTGCTCTCTGGGCAAATGAATACATTAACGCGGTGGATAAGTTGCGGGGACTGCTCCATAGGCAAATGCGTTTGGTATTCATATTTTATGCAAATAAGATGATGTATCTGCTACAAATATATCGCTCTTAAGGAGCTATGTTTGAGTTTTGTATGTTGCTGTGCAGGAAATTGTCATTTAAAAGTTCGCTAGTACATCGGCTAAGTGTAACACCTTCAGGCTGGAGTTTTTGTTCTTAATACAGCCGTCAATATGCATAAGGCAACTCATATCGGTACTGATGATGTAATGCGCATCTGTAGCGGCAGCATTGGTTATCTTTTGATCGCCCATGGCTATGGAGATAGACTCAAACTTTACTGCAAAGGTGCCTCCAAAACCACAGCAGGTCTCTACATCATTCATCTCGGTTAGCTGCAGTCCTTCTACTTTGCTTAATAATTGGCGGGGCTCACTTTTAATGCCTACTTCGCGTAAGCCGGCACAGCTATCATGATAGGTGGCTTTGCCGTAAAAGCGGGCACCTACATCATCCACTTTCAGCACTTTTATCATGAATTCGGAGAACTCGTAAATGCGGCTCTTTACATTATCAGCTTCGTGATCCTTAAAGAGTTTATCATAGTAATTTCTTACAAAACCAACACAGCTTGCGCTAGGGGCTACAATATAATCTGTACCCTCAAAGTCTTTTAAAAACTTGGCACAAACGGCTTTCGACTCGTCCCAGAAGCCTGCATTGTAAGCCGGCTGCCCGCAGCAGGTTTGGTTGGTGTTGTAATGCACTGTACAACCCACTTTTTCCAGCACCTTTACCATATTGAATGCTACGGAAGGGTATAATTGGTCAATAAAACAAGGTACAAAAATGCTTACGTTCATGCCCAGGCCTGCAAGAATTTTATTGTTTAACAGATCGGTTTAATGCAATCATTTTAAGTGCGGTAATGGCGGCTTCTTCGCCTTTGTGGCCGTGTTCGCCACCTACGCGCTGTACTGCCTGCTCTTCATTATTTACCGTAAGCATACCAAATATCACCGGCACATCCAGTGTAAGATTAAGTGCAGTATTGCCTTCAGTTACTGCTTTGCACACATAGTCGAAGTGGGGAGTATCGCCCTTTATAACTGTGCCTAAAGTAATAAATGCATCTGCTTTTTGTGCACTGTTTTGCGCGTAAGATTTTACAGCAAATGCTATCTCCACCGCACCAGGAACTACCAATGTCGTGTGACTTATTCCTTGTTCATTTAATACTTTTAGCGCACCTTCTTCCAGCTTATCTACGATGTGCGCGTTCCATTCTGTTTTTACAATAACTACAAAGGCATCCCCGAGTTGTGGAATGCCTTTGTGCAGTTCTGTGTTGCCTTGTGTAGCCATTACTTGGAGCTAAATTCGTTTGGTTCTATACTTAAACGGTAAATATATTTATCTACCTGTGCACCACGAATGGTGGCAGGAAATTTATCTTTCAATTGTTTATACAAATCTACTGCCTCTTTGTTATTTCCGCTTACTTCACTTAGTAAGGCGGCGCGGAACAAGTACTCGGCAGAGTTGATTTCGTCAGCCTCAAACGTAGATGCTGCTTTTTTGTAAGCATCAATAGCTTCCGATTTCTTGTTAAGCTCGCTATAAGCATCTCCAAGGCACCCGTATGCTTTCATTTGTACCGGTTTACTATCGGTAGTAAAGTCTTTGAGATAATTTACTGCCTCGTTGAACTTACCCAGCTTTAAATAGCTTACGCCTGCATAAAATTTTGCAAGGTTAGCTGTTTTGGTGCCACCGTAGTTGTTGACAACAGCCAACACACCTTTATTCACGCCATCGCCATGTAACACTTTGTAGGAAGAATCTTCGGCAAAATATTGTTGTGCTTTGTAGATAGCTTTTTCAGCCTGCTCTTCTTTAGGCTGCACAAACCAGGAGTTGTAAGCAAACCAACCACCGAATATCAGGACAGCCGCTGCTATAATGATAGCTGCGGGTTTTGAATATTTTAACCAGTACCCCTGCATACGTGCAGCAGCATCGTCGTGTACCGGTACTGCTTTCACATTCGTTTCAACCGCCATAATGAACTTGATATTTTAAAAGAACGTTTATTTAAATAAAACAAAATTGTTTCAGTGTAATGCTGTGTTTTACTAATCTTTAATGAATGGGTAATGCGGATCTCTGTACACATCGCCATATACTTCACTTTCATCAGGGAAGGGACTTTCTTCCGCAAATTTCACACTTTCTTCAACGACAGCATTAATGCGGTCGTCAATGGCTTTTATTTCTTCGTCGGTAGCAAAGTTATTTTCCTTAATGGTGTGCAGTACCATAGCTATCGGGTCTTTTGCGCGGTATTCGTCCACTTCTTCTTTGGTGCGGTACTTCTGCGGGTCGGAGATGGAGTGACCTTTGTAACGATAAGTTTTCATTTCCAGCAGGGTAGGTCCACCGCCTTCGCGTGCTCTCTTAGCGGCGCGCTCAATAGCCTCGTGTACAGCTTCAGGTAGCATGCCATCTACCTTGTCGCCCGGCATGTCGTAAGCATCTGCCAGCTTGTAAATATCCCTTACATTTGATGTCCTTTCTACCGAAGTACCCATTGCGTAGTTGTTGTTTTCGCAAATAAAAATAACCGGCAAACTCCACAACATAGCAAGGTTGAAGGTTTCGTGCAGGATACCCTGTCTTGCCGCACCATCACCGAAAAAGCACAATACAACATTATCAGTTCCTTTGTATTGTTCGGCAAATGCAAGACCAGCTCCGGCACCAATTTGCGCACCTACAATACCGTGGCCACCAAAGAAATAGTGCTCGGCACTAAAGAAGTGCATACTACCACCTTTACCCTTAGCTATACCGGTAGCTTTACCGTACAGCTCCGCCATGCAAGCTTTGGGGTCGGCACCTTTGGCGAGGGCTAAACCGTGGTCGCGATAGCCGGTGATAAACGGATCTTCCTGCCTGGTAGCGGTCATGCAACCTGCGGCAATGGCTTCCTGTCCTATATAAGCGTGGAAGAAGCCACGGATTTTGCCCGCCATTTTATACATTTCTTCGGCTTTCAATTCAAACTGGCGGATGAGTTGCATCAACTCGTACCAGTATAGGTATGTTTCTTTGGAAAACTTTGTTGGCACTGCGTGTAGAAATTTTTGAGCGGCAAATATAGCATAATGTGGGAATTGGCAAAGAAAGGGTGTGGGATGAGAGGTGAAAGGTTTGAAAAAAGTTTGAAAGACCGCATCCCCTAAAGGGGAGTTGAGGGGTAACTTCTGACGCTAAAACAGGAAGTAGAGACCAGTTGGAGGATGACGCGAGACTGTAAGTACAGTTATTATGTACCTTATTAGGTGTACAATATATTGATAGACTGCTGTATATTTATGTCTCTACTCACCCCCTGCTACCTAATACTGCTCTTTTCACCTGTTTTTTACCTTCTCTATACTTATAAAGACGTAAGATGAATGAAGGATGGACGAAAGATAAACGAAGGATCATCGAAGCATATACGGCTCAAGTACCACTTAGATACGGCGGAGCTATGGATTTACTATCCCGTACATACCATAATGGCAGTTACCATGTATCTAATATTATTTATGGTTTTCAACATATGATTTGACAGATAGAAAGGTATGCAAAGGGCTGGTAAGTTGTTGAGCATAATAAAGGGATATCTGCATCAATAGGATTGCAGTAGAAATGAAGAGTTATCGGCAGATGCTTCCCAGAAGTTAAAAACTCATTTAATTATGGTGTGCTATATTTTTTATAAAGTTGTATGTCAGGTTGTTTTTATATAAACCAATCAATTCGCCAAAAGCAATGGTATGTTCGCTTAAGGCTTTTTCCAGTTCTGCTTTAGTTGTATGCGGCGGCAAATAGATTAAGGAATCCAACGCATAAATTTTAAAAGCATAATGATGTGTAGCAAACGACGGAACAGGTCCTATATAGCGCTGCTGATGAAAGTCATTCATGCCTTCGGTGCCGTGCATACCGTATTCTTTGATATGATTCATTACCGGTATATTCCACACTAGCCAATGAGCCCAAGCGCCGGATGGACCATCTGTATTCACAAGAATTATGGCCAGCGATTTGGTTTCTTCGGGAATGTCTTCAATATGCAGTGGTGGATTCACATTTGCTGCATCGCAACTGTACTTAAAAGGAATCATACCTTGATTCTGAAATGCTGTACTGGTTACTTTTAACTGCCTGCAACCAATGTCTGCTGCTGTTTTTTGGGTGAGTGTAGTGTGTTTCATAGTTGTACCCTTTTTAATTGTTATATAAGTGGACCTTCGCCGGGCGGAGGAGTTTCGTACTATGGTATCTCAAAAGGGTTTTCATCGGGTATTACATCCTGATTCTTTAGCTCTTCCGGAATAATCAAAGGTTCTATTTCGGGAGGGGGATCCGGAAATGGAGTTCCAATAGGATTATTCTGTTTGATTTTCTTAGCCATAGAAGAAAATTTTCCTTCTGGTTTAAGAAGCTGAAACGACAATTATACATGTAGCTATTGCTACTTTTTTCCCTTGTTAAAGTTACTTAAATTTTTATTGAATTTCTGTGCAAGATGCCTGCATTTAACACTGCTTTCAAGTGACCATAGTCGGGGTTGGTAGTGATAGTGGTCAGAGGAGGGGATTGTTAACTGGCAGTTGTTAATTGAGCATGGTGGTATTGTAAGTGGTGAGTATTAGAATTGCTTGCTTATAAGGGATACAGGAATGATACTTAGCTTTTCCTTTCACATTAATGCATTATCATTTCATCACACCAAAACTACAACTGGTACTTATTTCACTTGCATTTAGGGGTAGTTGCAAAATATCTTGCTATACCCATTATTGTTAAACTCTAAACCCAACCACGATGGTCAAAAAAATTCTGAAATGGACTGGCATTGTACTGCTGGTACTCATAGCCGGTGTTAGCGTCATTACCGCCACCCGCCAGCATGTTAAATACGATGCTCCTTACCCTGATATCCATGCATCCAAAGACAGCTCCGTTATTGCAAGAGGCAAGCAGATCATTTATGGTCCTGCACATTGTGTAGAATGTCATAATGCAGGCAATGTAGATTCCCTATTGCTTGCCGGTGCCGATATTCCATTGTCAGGCGCCAGGAAATTTTCATTTGGATTAGGAGACATCTATTCTAAAAATATTACGCCTGACACTGCTACCGGTATAGGTAAATATACAGATCCCGAAATTGCCCGTGTCCTTCGCTACGGTGTACACCCCGATGGTACTGCAGTGTTTGATTTCATGCCTTTTCACAACATCAGCGACGAAGACATGACTGCGGTTATTTCCTATTTACGTGCGCAAAAACCGGTATACAACCAGGTGCCCGCACATAATCCTAATCTGATGGGAAAGCTGGTGATTGCTTTTTTGGTTAAGCCGGTTGGCCCGAGTGAAACAATAAAAAAGTCAGTACTGAGAGACACCTCTGCGGCATATGGAAAATACCTGGTACATAATGTTGCCAATTGTAACGGCTGTCACACCAGGCGCAGCATATCGGGCGAGTACACCGGAGAGCTATTGGCTGGTGGTGGACCTATAGCCAAAGAAGGTTACCCTGCACTTATACCCCCCAATATTAGCGGCGATTCCAGCAGCCGTATTTTCAGGTGGACGCAGGACGATTTTGTAAGCCGCTTCCATGATGGTAAAAGAATCTCTTTTAGTGAAATGCCCTGGAATTCTTTTAGGAACATGAGCGACACTGACCTCAAGGCTATCTACAACTATCTAAAATCGGTAAAGCCCGCAAAGAGCAGCGAAGATGCATCGCTAGCAAAGAAGTAAAGATAAGCTACAAGGAACAAGCCGCAAGAAGCAAGCGGAAGCTTTTTGCTCCAATCTTGAGTTAAGTATTTATCAATATATAATAAACAAAGGGCAGCGGCTCTAACCACTGCCCTTTGCTCAATGCTCCACGACTAATAGTTTGTTGCTTTTTACCTTATAACTTCCATCTTGTCACTTGTTTCTTGTTCCTTGCTTCTTGTCCCTTATCTCTTACCTTGGCCGCTTAGGCATTACCGCCTTCGGCGTTGGAAGGTTTTGATTGGAATTCTTACTTGTATCAGCAGGCAGCTTACTTTCGGGCTGTATATCGTAATCATTGTGTTTTTGTGGTGGGGGCGGTACGTCCTCCTGTCCGGCACTGTAGTCCTGTTCAGATCCATTGCCTACATCTTCTCCCTCTGCACCCAAAAACTCCTGCGGAACATCATTCATGTAGTCATAATTGTCTTCACGCTGCAGAGCAACCTGCCCCAACGTAAGGAAGTAATCTCAGATATAACAGCTTACTACGTCATCAGCATGATGGAAAGCGTAATGAAAAATGGTACCGGCCGCCGTATATGGAGCTATGATGTAGATGGTGATATTGCCGGCAAAACAGGTACTACCAACGATAACAGTGATGCCTGGTTTATGGGTTACACTCCTTCCTTATTGGGTGGTGTGTGGACAGGCTGTGATGACCGTTTTATTCGCTTTAACAGTACTGATGTCGGACAAGGCTCGTCGGTGGCGCTACCAATATGGGCTTATTTCTATAAAAAGATCTGTGATGACAAAAGTTTAGCCATAGATACCAAGACCACCTTTGTAAAGCCTGAAAATATGCAGCGTGAAGACAATTATGACTACATGAATGATGTTCCGCAGGAGTTTTTGGGTGCAGA
>Ga0181466_1000083_pt2 | contig 26845 bp, 25 predicted proteins | sample InSIn4gowninarea_FD_119078 | JGI IMG/M metagenome (GOLD analysis project Ga0181466, IMG submission 119078) | Clean room microbial communities from NASA Spacecraft Assembly Facility at Jet Propulsion Laboratory, Pasadena, California, USA -... ... | reverse complement strand
ACTACGGATACCTGGTTTATGTACATGCAAATGTTCAGAAGGATTATCCTTCAGCATTAAAGGATTTGGAAGGTATACTAGCTGTAGACCCAACAAATTCATATGCGACGGCTACAGTAGCGCAAAAGGGGCAATGTATTTTACTTTGTTGCTTTGTAAATGCCCGATAAAATGCCACTTGATGTCAGATGGTAACAAAGGCTGTTTTTCGACCAGTTCCTGCACATAATTTTCTCCAAAATCACGCTGGCCTAAATCATACAGTTTTTGAATATCAGCAACAGATTGAATTTTACTCACTGCAACTAACTGTACATTTTTTTCTGAAAGTTCCGCTACTATTTCCTTGTATTTTGATTCATTAACCGCCATTTGACAGAATTAAGCACACAAAAGTAAATTGAACAAACTCAAGAACAAGTAGCTTTCTACCCTAAGGCAATTTTGGTTGTTGTGCAGAGTAAAGAAAAAACCGTAGACGAGTGCGACGCAACGATTTATCATAGTAGTAACGCGGCCTGGCTCCAAAAAATCGGTATTCACTTTTTGGTCCTATTTGATATAAAACAAAAACTCCCCGTTGGTAAAACGGGAAGTTCACTATAAAAATCTAAAGACTAATTATGCTTTTTTCTTCGGTGTCGTTGTTGTACTTGTTTTTTTAGGCGTGGTAGATGGTGCTCTTTGAGGTCCGGCCATCGCCTTTTTTATTTGCGCTACTGTAGCCGTCGCATATGAATTTGTTGGGTCTACAGCTAGTATACCTTCCAAATCCTTTAATGCTGAAGGATAATCCTTCTGAACATTTGCATGTACATAAACCAGGTATCCGTAGTTGGATATGATGGTGTTCTTATATTTTTCCTTGTCAGTTTTTTCCATGAACTGAATATACTGCATCACGGCAGGCACCGCGCTTCCTGCGGTAGTGTCCTTATCTGCCGCTATCGCTGCTTTTGCCCTTCCTGAATAACCCTGCGGCTGGTCAGGATATTTTTGAATATAAATCTGTCCTACACTATCTGCAGCGGCATAATTGCCGGATTTTAAGGCTGCATCCGCAAAGTAATAAAGGTCTCTTGCGCTTAGATCCGGCTTAACTCTTGCAAGTCTCCTGTACCAGTTCAATTGCTCTGCATAGTTTCCTGCAGCTCCCAGAGATTCTGCGATAGTATTTATGTAAGCAATCCTGTTTGCGGGAACTGTATCAGCATTCATAGCCTTTTCAAGATACGAAGTAGCAGCAGTAGATTGACCCGGGAATTTCAGCAAAAGCTTTCCTGCAAATTCATAAATAGCTGGCTTAACTTTATCGGCAGGAACGGAGCTTAAATACGATTCGATATTTGTTCTTGCTTGTAAACTGTCGCCTAAACGATCATAGTTGTAAGCATATATAACCTTTAAACCCGGGAAGTTTTTGCAGGGTCCGTTTTCCATAGCTTTAGCACTATTTAAAGACTCCTGGTATTTACCGGCTCTGAACAGATAGTCTGCACGAGCCGCATCGGTGCTACAATCTTTGTCTGAATTATTAATATACTTATCTAAATAGTCGCCGGCTTTATTGACGTCACGATTTGAATAATAATCGTATAATTCAAGGTATGCAGGCGCAAAAGCAGGGTCAGCAGTTACTGCAGTATTAAAGTATTCGAGGAACTTTTCGCTGTTTCCCTGGCTTTGAAATATTTTACCTAACCTGTAACTGGCCCTTGCATTTTTAGGATCCACCTTCAAAGCATTGGTAAAAGCCTCATAGGCATTACCGCCCTGGTCAGGACCGAGCTTAAGGTAATTGATACCAAGATTGGTATAGATATCTGCATTGTTAGGATCTAGCGCTATAGCTCTTTTAAGCACGTTAATTCCATAAGCGGGATCGCCAACAGTTGCAGGGCCATCAGCCTCCGCACGTCCGATTGCATTAAGAATAACCGGATTTTCTTTTTTCTTTGCTAAGCTATTTGTAATCGCTGCTTCAAATCTTTGGCGTGCAGCATCTTTTTTTCCATCAAGTAGTTCTACGTGCCCCATTCCAACCCAAACCAATGGGTCATTTACACCGCTGTTAAGTGCATTTTGATAAACTTGTCTTGCAGCCCCTATGCTATCGTTTGCTAAGTAGGTTTGTCCCAGCCAGTAAATTGCCTCAGCATTTTTTGGGTTTGCAGCTATCAATTTATCCAGCGTTTGTCTTGCCGATGTTGTACGTCCGTAGTATAAACTTTTTCTTGCATCATCAACAGTTTGGGCAAGTAAGAGTTTACCTGATAACAAAACTGCTAATAACAACGTAGTAAGTTTCTTCATGTTTTCTTTGTTTTTTTGATGTTGTTTGTTATAGACTTCTTTTAGATGATTCTTCTCCGGGTAAAATTGATTTTTGTAGGTACGAGCAGTGCTCTTCTGAATATTAATTGCCCTCTTTCTGTACTGAGAAATTCAACGAACCGGGATCCCAGGCCGGGATAATTTTCTTTGAGCACATAATACAATCCTCGTACCAAAGGATATTGGTTAAATGTTATAGTTTGCTGCGACGGCCTTGCAAATGTTCCAGGCTCGCAATTTTTACACTCTATTAAAGCCATCTTAAGCTTGGCTATCGCTTGCTCCTGTTCGGTATTTTGAGGATTTGTTATCCAGCTAATACCTACAAAGCCAATAGCAGAAGGGGTGGTTGAAATATAGTTTATCAAATCCTGGCTATTCTTTGCACCCGTCACGTTTTTTCCAAAAGCTGCCCCTGCCAATAAACTATCTTTTAAATATCGAACCGTACTTGTTGCTGTATTGCCATCAATCGCAACCTTTAATTTACTATTTCCTTTTCCTGTTAACAGTTGCTTTAAGTCGTTTAAAGAAAAAGAACTGTCAGTTGCCTGGTTATTTACAACTACCGCAATCGCATCTTTAGCCATTTGGGCAAATTCCGGCTTGTACCCAATCTTTCCGTCGTAATACTTTGTTTCTTCACGATTCAATTCGCGTGAAATAATTACAATTTTTGTACTATCCTTTTCTAAATCTCTCAGGCATTCAGCCTCAGGCTTATACTCAACCACAACCTTCGTATCAGGATAAGCAGATTCAAAAACCTTTACCTCTTCCGTCATAACCGGCTCAAAACTCTCGTCCACGCTTATTCTAATGGTAGTGTCGCTTTTACCTGGCTGCTTTTTGTTATTTGCCTGTTGATTGCTGCAAGCTGCAAGCAATAACACCAATATTAAAAAGATCCAATTCTTCATATTAATAGTAGTCTTTCTTAAAACCCCGATAAATTCTCCAGCCACCATATAATGCACAAATTCCGCCAAAGATGTACCTGAAGGTGATATCAAAGTTATTCATTTCAAAGCCGAACTTCTCTGCAAAAAATAAAAAAGCAGCGGCAGCAAGATATAGAATACCCATTGTATAATCAAGCAATGAGCGCATCAACGAATAGCTTTTAACTCTTTTCTCTCTTAAATCATTCTCCATGACAGCTTTGTTTAAATGCATCGCAATATTAATATTTTTTACTTCAAAAAATGATGTTAACTAAAAACAGTTCAATGATTTATGAAAACCCTCGACAGTCTAAAATTTCTAAAAATTCCTGCTCCAGGTGAAATAAATCTCACTCTTTCCCTTTCACAAATCTTAAAACTGCTTGCTTTTTCTTAACTAATTTGCTCAATTACCGCGCCATCTTAATCTGTTACATGTTCAGTGCAAAACCGACGTTTAAATGTCTGGAGGACTTTTGATTCTTGAGCTAATGGGTAAGATGCTGCTTACAGCAGAATCCATAAAGACTCTTCAAAAAATATGTCGGCGGAAGCCATACTTCGCACGTAACTGTAGAAATGTTGAATAGCTGAGGAGCGTTTTATGGTACGGGCTTTTGAATAAGTATTTGACATCGTTGTGTCACTCACTTCTACCGCAAATCTTTATTCATCTTTTCTGGAAACAAAACAAGAAGTAAACTGCAGCCAGGGGCTCTTCATTTAATTTGTTAGGCTATTGGCATTTTACATTGATAAAAGATGAACTTAGCACAAGAACTCAATCAGTTATTGAATGGATAACTAAACCGCGTGCGCATTTGTTGCTCCGAATAATATTTGTGCTTCCAATTAAAATGTATTTTCCCTAATTTTATATATAATTCATAATTAATAAAGTTATGCCCATATTTAAGCTTCATATTAACGGCAAGGAGCACCAGGCGGATGTAGCCGCAGATACTCCTTTGCTCTGGGTACTACGAGACCATCTCGGATTAGTTGGAACCAAGTTCGGCTGCGGGATAGCTCAATGCGGTGCTTGTACCATCCACTTTGATGGTACTGCTGTCAGGTCTTGTATGTTACCTGTTTCTTCGGTTGGCTCTTCCAAAATCACCACTATTGAAGGGTTATCTGAAAACGGAGACCATCCGTTACAGGTGGCATGGAATGAAGTAGATGTGCCTCAGTGTGGTTATTGCCAGGCTGGACAAATTATGACTGCTGCTGCTTTTTTAAAGCAAAACCCTCATCCAACAATGGAAGAGATAGATGGAACAATGCATGGCAACATCTGCCGTTGCGGGGCATATCATCGTATTCGCGAGGCGGTTAAATTAGCCAGTACAAAAGTTTAGTACCAAAAAATTCAGTCCAAAAATTAAATTATGTCAACTGTAAATAAAAGTAGCAGGCGTGAATTCTTAAAGTTATCAGCACTTACAAGTGGCGGACTGATGCTTGGTTTTAGCTGGCTTAATGCCGAAGCTAAAACACCGGCAATCGTAAATGCAGCAGGTGCGGCAGGAAATGTAGGGTTCAATAACTATCTATCAATCGGTACCGATGGACTGATTACAATTTTATCCCCCAACCCTGAACTTGGTCAGAACATCATGACTTCCTTTCCCATGATCCTGGCAGATGAGTTGGATGCCGACTGGACTAAGGTAAAAGTGTTGCAGGCTGCTTTAGATACTAAAAACTTTGACAGGCAGGCCACAGGCGGAAGCGGCGCAGTTCCTCACTCATGGAAACTTTTAAGAAATGCCGGGGCTACAGCAAGAATGATGTTGATGCAAGCTGCCGCGCAACGTTGGAATGTAACACCTGAAGAATGTACAACCAATGATGGTTTTGTAGTGAACTCAAAAACCAGTGCTAAATTAAGTTATGGAGAACTTGCTGAAGAGGCTTCAAAATTGTCTGTTCCAAAAGATGTAAAATTAAAGGACAGGAAAGATTTTAAGTTTATAGGCAAGGAAGTAAAGAATGTTGCAAACAAAGACATTGTAACAGGAAAGGGAATGTTCGGACTTGATTTTTATCGTGAGGGAATGTTATATGCAATGTTGCAGCGACCTCCTGCATTCGGCACCGCAATCAAATCGGCAGATGTTGCAGCGGCCAAAGCAATGCCCGGAATAGTTGACGTGGTAACGTTTAAAAATAACGTGGCTGTCGTTGGCAAGTCAACATGGGAGGTAATGAAGGCAAGGAAAGTTCTAAAAATTGAATATGAGAAAGACGGCAATAACAATATTGAAAGTACGTCGGACCATGACAAGATTTTTAAAACGTTGTTAGAAACCGGAACAGCAACCGTACGCAGAAAAGAGGGAGATGTAGATGCCGCCTTTAAAAATGCAGCAAAAGTTGTCAGAAGCGAATACCAATGTCCTTTTTTATCGCACAGCCCGATGGAACCCATGAATTATTTTGCCCACGTTCGTCCTGACGGGGTAGAGTTAGTTGGCCCAACGCAACTGCCTGGAAGCGTCCGTACCGCTGTATCAAAATTATTAAACGTTCCTGAAGATAAAATTACTGTACAGATAACGAGGTTAGGGGGTGGTTTTGGAAGAAGGTTGAAAACCGATTACGCGACGGAGGCTGCCGAACTATCCAGCATTATTAAAGCGCCTGTAAAAGTAATCTGGACACGGGAAGATGACATGACAGGAGGAAGTTATCGCCCTGCTGTACGCTACCGTTTCGAAGCTGCCTTAGATGCAGGGGGAAAGATGATCGGATATAAACTTAGGGGCGTAGGTATCAACTCAGGTAACCCTACACGTGAAGATAATTTTCCATCGGGTTCAGTAGATAATTTATTAATTGATAATGTGGAATATGTGTCCCCAATTACCACGGGAGCATGGCGTGCGCCCATTACTAACTTTTTAGCTTTTGCCGAGCAGTCTTTTTTTGATGAAGTGGCACATGCTGCAGGTAAAGACCCTGTACAATTCAGGTTGGATCTTTTAGAAAAAGCAAAAACGAACCCGGCAGGTCCCGTTAAATATGACGTTGACAGAATGATTGCGGTGACAAAAACAGTTGCTGAAAAATCTGGCTGGGGAACGAAAAAAGGAGTTTTCCAGGGTTTCAGCGTTTACTTCTCTCACCGCTCTTACGTTGCACAGGTTGGTGAAGTAGTGATGAAAGCAGGCAAACCAGTTGTGAAAAAGATTTACGCTGCTGCAGATTGCGGCCAGGTAGTAAATTTGAGCGGAGCCCGTCAACAGGTTACAGGTGGAATTGTAGATGGAATGGGGCATGCAATGTTTGGCAAACTAACATTTAAAGACGGAGCTACAATTCAAAAGAATTTTGACACATATCGCATCATACGAATGAAGGAAATTCCTGAAGTTGAGGTACATTTTGTTGATAACGGAATTGATCCCACAGGCTTAGGTGAACCTGCGCTTCCGCCGACTGGTGGAGCAGTCGCTAATGCCATTTTTGCAGCTACAGGTAAACGTGTAAGAAATCAGCCATTTACCGACGATGATGTCTTCAAAACGACCATTACAACTCCTAAAACTAATACCAAACTTCCAAAAAGTAGTTTCCAAAAAACTAAGAAGGCATGATAGGTAAAGGAAGAAGTAGCATCAGGTAGAAACATATATGAAGAGGCGACAAAAAAACCTTGTCGCCTCTTTTTTTATCAGCTTCCTTTTGTTGCAGGGTCATTTTCAGGACTACCAGTAACATCTCCTAATTTTGTTTGAGAAAGGTTTTCATTATCATTAAATCCGGGAGCATTAGTCATCGTAGGAGTGGGGTTAGTTTTTACCGTGTTATCTCCTAACGGAAACTCACTTTTTCTTTCTTCATCAGGTTCCCTGTCGAGCCGAATTTCTTTGTTATCTGCATTCATAATTATTGATTTTTAGAGCTGTTAATAATTGCATCCTCACCTTAAGTAGTCTTCTATTGCTTCAAATTTCTAATCGGCAAGGAAAAAAAGTAACTAAAGAAATTCTTATGCCACGGGCTTTTCAAGTTTTGTAAGGTACTCAATCTTACCAAATATATCATTAGAAATTGCTTCTACAGAACGATTACCATCGATAATAGCAACTATTTCCTGATGCTTCAATTTATCAAAAGCTTCAAAATATTTTTCTCTAACCTTGTTTAAGTTATCATGTGTCTCGTAGAGATCTAAAACAATCCTGTTCTCATTTATTCTTGTCATGGCAACGTCGGGAGAAACATCGATAAAAAGATTAATGTCAGGTTTTAAAATTTTGGCACTCATCCCGTTAGCCTGAATGACCCAATCCATATTCATATGAGTGCCATGATATGCGTAAGAAGAAAAATAATAGCGGTCTGTGAGCACAGTATACCCTTCTTCAAGTTTCTTAACCATACCATCAACTTCATTAAGCAAATGGTCAAGTCTGTCCGCGACAAACAAACCTGCAATGGTCTTGTGGTCAGCATTCATTCTGCCCTTCATTATGTTCCTGATTAGCGAACCAATTGGGCTATCTGTTGGCTCAAAAGTAGTGTAGACTTTATGTCCGGCATTCTTTAGATGTTGAGCCAGTAATTTGGCCTGGGTACTCTTTCCACTTCCGTCAATGCCTTCAAAAGCAATAAATAAATTTTTTCTCATAATGCTTTTTACAAAAAAATTTCACCTGTTTTTGTTAGTATAAATTCTTAAAGTTAAGGTTTCAATGAGATTGTTTAAAGTGTCTTTTAATTTATAGCTCGCCGTAAATCTTCTGCTCTTTCGGAAGACTTAGCACGTCGGTTTTAAATTCACATAAATAATAATGCTTTAGCTACTGTATGCGTAATCAGATCAACATTTATAGGACCGCTGGTGATTAGTGATACGGTACTTCTCAGTTACTGCGAAGAATGCCGAAAAGGGCAAAAACTATTATTATTGTTTTTTAACCACATAAGATCTTAACGGAGTAAACTTGTATCTGCCTGCTTCCCCTGGTACTACATTGTATTGAACCACCCGCGTTTGAATGACTGATGACTTGTTACCGGTACTACTGGAATCATAGAGCGGGAAGCGTCGCATAACTGTTCCCTCCATCAGGTACAAAGAGTCGTAGCCCTTATATCCGATACGAAGTTTCGTGTCGTCGAGAATATCGGGAAATACAGCGGAGGCAAGTGTTTCATTTCCCTGGTTAATGACACTCATCACACTTCCTTTATGAGTCGAGTCGGTGGAGAAAATGTAAACTACCAGGTCAAGGTATCCATCGTGGTTAAGGTCATCCGCTTCCGTGCCACCGAGTATCCCTCTTACCTCGAAAGAAAAATCACGTGCATCTTTACCAAACCCCACCGGGCTTATACTGACCAGATTTTTATCAGCCTTCTTGTTGGTGCACGTCACGCGGTACCCTGTCTTGCCCGCCTTCATGGTAGTATCTATTTTTCTCCCGGCTCCGGGCTGAGCAGCTAAAATCGATCTAGTTAGGATTGCTAATGATAATAACAACAAAATTTTCTTACACATACTTATTTCCTCTTTATAGGACCTGCAATTTAGTAAGCAAAACTGATTAGAAAATTTTGATTAGCAAGTCTTGCAAGGTTAGAGTAGAAACGGCCCGTAGATTGAGCTAGATAACAGGAATAAGGATCAGTTAGGTTCTGTTATTATCTTTCGCCAAGTTTCTACATTTCCCCCATTGGCTATCGTCATGCGCGCCAATCCGTCCTCGGTTACAGAAAATATATTAGTGCTGCTGCTATAGTTAAAAGCCCACGCTTTTGTATCGGTAACATTACATAACCCTATTGAGCGGTTCACCTGTAGCTTGTAGTTAGGAGTGGTAGTTCCTATTCCGACTGCACCGTCGAAATAACCACTAACAGAACAATGAGCTGTACCTGCAACATCAAGTTTATAAGCGGGAGAAGAAGTGCCGATACCAACATTTTGCCCACTAGCTGCAAGAGCCAGGTATGTAAGAACGTGAAGGATGATAAGGGATTTTTTCATACAGTTTGTTTTGGTTGAGTAAATTCAAACAAGATAGAAAAAGTTTTCTCCTGCCGTAAGCGGCCGCTTCTTCCTTCACTCAAGGGCACAACAAAACACGTTGTTCTCTACCAGCCTGCTTATCATATCCAATTTTAATTTTTCCAGTTCAGTTACAGGTGATACTTCAAAGAAATCCTGCACCGCATGTAAGTGGGGTAAGTCGGCCTTAAAAAGTTTGTGGAAGTTGCAGATGAACTCCGGCTGTGCCTGCCGTCATTATTAATTGCATTGCGGCTTTTAGCTTTGAATATAAACATGCGCAGAGCTCCGAAGAGAGGCTACTGAGCAATTTAGTCTTTTCGCAGGCGACGGTTGGCAAACCAATCGCGCACCTACCGAATATTTGGAAAATAGCAGTGCATAATTTTGAGCAGTTCTAGCCAGTCACACAGCCTTCAATGGGCTGGTTTTCCTGCCCGGAATTCTTGTGTTTTTTTTAAGCAATTGTTCTTTGTTACCCAATATAAAACCCCTCCCTTATCAGCACACAAAAAAGCCCTGCGGAACCAAAACAGCCGGGCTTTTAAAAAATCAAAATATGGATAACGGATATACTTTAATTAAAAAGTATTTTACGAGCCCAAGGGGCTTTTTGTCTCCATAGTTTCTCCCGCCATACAATTAGAACGAAAAATATTTTTTAAGATGCTTGAAATCCTGGTTGTATGAGGCTTTTATTTACTAACCGAATAGCTGGAGAACACTAACAACAAAGCTACTCCGCTCAAAGCATTACCTCCAATTCCTTTCCGAGAAGGGCATAATGAAGGTTTTGTAGCTGGTGTACATAGTAAAAGTTATTGCTTATGACGAGATCATTTATTGCCGCCCTGGCGTAACTCTCTTTATTGCTGTTGATGTAAGCATAGACCTCATTTTTGTTGTTTCCCATAACAGGGAGGGTAAGAACAAATTCTCTTGCATCGGGAAGAAGGTGGTATTTTTTATTTTCTATAAACCCACATTTTAGAAGTATATCGGGTTTCAGTGCGATTGGAAACATCTCTTTAGCCAATCCTTTTGACAACAATTCAAAATGTTGAAGGGTGCAGTTAACCGGCAGAATTCGTACCCCTGCCTTGTGTAGTATGTAGTTCCCTAACCGCAATTGTGACGCATCTATCATAAGGTAAAATTAAGGAGTCAGAGCAAAAGCGACTGTCTTAGAAGCTGTCTAAATTTATTTGAAAAGCAAATGTTGAGGGATTTCGTTGTGTTCTTTGTGGTTCTTCGTGGGTTTTTTGTTACAAAAAGGGTCAGAAAGGACACGAAGTACTACACAAAGTACGCGAAGAAAAATGCTTAATAATTCTACTTTCAAAATTTAGACAGCTTCTTAGATTCAAGACAAACGAAAAATAAAAAAGGCAGAACCTTTCATTTTGTTTCTGCCTTACATGTCTCCAAAAAATTAATCGACCTTACTTTAGCAACACTTATACTTTGATCTTTCCTTCAATGGAATCATCTAGGGTTTTACCAAGCGCGGCACCAAGCGCCATTTTAGCAAATGCTACTGCGTTACCGTGTTTATTATCCCAATAATAACCTTTTTTTGTTTCTACTTTTATGACAGTTATCCGTGGATCGTCAATACCTTCTGTAAACCATGTTTTCAATATCGGCTCCCATAGTTCTTTTATTAATTCTTTATCTGTAGAAATAGTGGCTATTCCGTAAATACTTAAAAAGTCGGAGTGCGCGGATCCCTGGAACAAAAGCTGCACCTGATTGTCTGATTGTATTTCCTGGTTTTTGTGACTGTCGTCTGCGCTTAAAAACCAGAGGTTGCCCTCATCGTCCATTTTTTGAACACACATTGGCCGTACTGTCAGTGGCTTACCTGTTGTTATGTCTAAACAGAAAAAACAAGTACTATTTTTTCCTGCCAGTTCCTTTATTTTTTTTCCTGCTTCAGTTCCCTGAAGGTCTTTTTGATTTTCTTCAGGTTGATTTTGATTGATGCTGTTCATAGAGTTGTATTTAGTTTTTTTAACAACAATCAATTTTTGGAAATGTTTATTGCATAAGGAGGATTGGTTGGATGAAGCAAGGTTTTTGGTTGCTAGTAAATCACTATTTGGGATAAGTGCCGGTACGAGAGTTCAGAAGAAGTCAAAATGCACAAAAAACGCACATTTCCTCCTTATCCAAACCATCCAAAAAATCCCGGTTCTTTCACATCAATTCCTCCTCATTCCCAAACTTGCCGTTTTTCATGTCTTCGTAGGCTTCCATAATTTCTTCGCGGGTGTTCATGACAAACGGCCCGTAAGCGAAAAAAGGTTCATTGAAAGGTGTTGCGTAACCAAATAGAATAGTAGCGTCTGCTGTTGCCTTCATCTCGATTATTTGTCCGTCGTGATTAAATTCTACCAGGTGATGAATTCTTGCAAAGTCTCCGTTTACCTTTATTTCACCCTTTACGATGTATAAGAAAACATTTTGTCCTTTAGGTATTTGTATCGTGTATTTACCTCCTTCCTTAAAATAGATAAATGAAAGATGAATGTCAGTAAGCGGCTCAAAAGGGCCTTTTACTCCATTCCAATCTCCTGAAACAATATGTGCAGCTACCTTTCCGTTGTCCAGTTCAGCAACTGGTATATCTTCTTTTTGTAACCCGACATATTTCGGCTCTGTCATTTTGAATTTCGAAGGCAGGTTAACCCAAAGCTGTAAAATTTCAAGCGGTCCACCCTGTGCTTTGAACTCTGGGGAAGAGACTTCTGCATGTATCAAACCTTTGCCTGCAGTCATCCATTGTACACCGCCTTCTTTAATTACGCTAACAACACCGCTGCTGTCTTTATGTGTCAGATCTCCTTCCAAAATAAAAGTTACTGTTTCAAACCCTCTATGAGGATGCGGGCCAAAAGGCAAACCTCCGTTGTGCGGATGGTAATCCTGCCGCCCATGATGATTTAAAAAGATAAAAGGGTCTAACAAATTCATCGGAACTGAATGAGTAGGCATAGCCCTGTAAGTAATGAGGTCAGCTATAGGCTCGTAAACAGCTTTGTGTTGCGCTTTAATCGTTTTCATAGTGTATCCATTTATAAAACCCTTTTGAAATTTTTTTTAATTGTATCGTCTTATACTTTGTGTCGCATAAAAACGCGCGATGATTTTTTTTGACCTCGGGCTTTTTGAATTCTATTTAACATCGTTGCGTCGCACACTTCTACAGTTTTTTCAATAATCAGCAATGCACAAACTTATGTGGTGTACAGTATAGAACAAAGACTAGTAAAATATCTGGCAGATAAAATTAGCTAAAGATGAATAAATTTCTAAGCCCTTCTAAAAACCTTTCTTTTTGACCAATATCAAGGCCATTTTCTCCAGTTCGTTTTTTCTTGTCTTAGGATTTAGGAAACTGCCGGTAAGCATGGTGATATGAAAGTATCCAAACTCTTGCAGCACACTATACTGGTAGCCTTTTTGGCTAAGTTCAGGCAAAGTTTTTACCGCAGTATAAAAGGCCGCAGAGCTGTCTTTGCCTATAAAACTATTTATGTTATCAATAGTATCTACATATGTAACAAAACCCGGGGCGTAAAACTCAAAGGAATATGATTGGGCATTGACCGTCGCAGCTTTAGTAAAAATTTTATTGTTGGTCAAATATTTACCCGCCATCATACCGGCCTGGTATTGCAAAAGGCGGGGATAAAAAAAGTTGAATAGAAAGAGGAAAAGTACAAGAGAAATTGCGCTGCTGACAGCCACTAATTTATTTAATCCTCGCTCTTTAAAATAAAACAATACTATCATTACAACAGCAACTGAAACGACTGCGACTAAAATAGAATTCCCCATGTGTGAATACCATGCAAGTACAGTAACAGCTACTGCTGCAATTATGAGCAGGGTTGCTTGTAGTACAGTTAATCTTTTAAAAGTCACTTCTATATTTACCGATACCAGGTATGCAGCGGTGATAATGGAAAAATGCGGAAACAGGATAACTATATAGTGGGGAAGCTGAAAACGTGAAAATGAAAAAAGAAGAAAGGTGATGAGAGCGCTGCCGAAAATTATCCATCTTATTTTAGTGTTTTCATCAACTTTACGTTTCCTTATAATAGCGAAAGCAGCAATGTATAGAATAATTGACCAGGGTAGGAAAGCCCAAAGCGTAGTATGTAAGAAAAAAGAAGGGTCACCATGACCTTTTATCGGTCCTGTATTGAAAAACCTTCCAAACTGGCTATCCCAAAAGAAGAAACGAAGGCCCGAAACGTTTGTCCTTCCAAACACTACTTTTTCGGGATGCAAGTCGAATTGGCTGTAAAGGCAGTACAGCTCGGGCGTGATGAATAACAGTATCAATACAAGCATTACCCACCAGCGATAGTTGAAAAATTCTTTCCATTGTTTTGTAATAATCCAATAAATGACGAGGCCTGCGCCGATAGTAATCAATACAAAAATCCCCTTTGTCATCACTGCACATGCGGCTGTAAGTGCGGCTAAAATTATATAACTCCATTTGCCGGATATCGCTCCGTTATACATGTAATAAATGGCGGCAATAATGAGTGTAGTTAGGTAAGGCTCTGCTCGTACATCGAAATTGTTTAAAAGCCCGTGTAGAGAAAAGATATAAATGATGACAGCGACTTTTGCAGTGTATCTATTATAAAATTGCTCTGTTAACTTATAGGTGAACCAGATGCCAGCAAGCCAAAAGATAAATGCAGGTAATTTGTAAGCGAAAGCGGTGATACCAAATATTTTAAAACTTAATGCACTAACCCAAAAAGGGAAGTGAGGTTTGTCAAGCCAGTCGTGATTATCGCCAAACAAGTTGATCCAATCCCCGGTTAAAGCGATGTGTTTTGCAATTGTAGCGTACAAAGCTCCGTCTGGTTCTAAAATATTAAGCAGTAATCCGTTGGCATTAAGTAAAATTCCTGCAACCAGGAAGTAGGGAAAATATCTTTCTAATGGCTTCATAGTCACAACCGGAATTTAAATATCTGCTTTTATTGAGTCTATTTGTGCCATTCGTTTACGGTAAAGCATAGAGGTAACGAAACCAATTGCGGTGCCCAATAGACCTCCGATAATTACATCACCGGGAAAGTGTACACCGACATAGACCTGGGCATAACATATAACAAAAGCCCAGGCGAACAACCAAAGCCATTTTTGGTTAAGCGTGTTTTTAATAACTATAAACCAGAAAGTAGCCAGCCCGAAATGATTGGTTGCATGCGATGAAGGCATACCAAATATGCCACCACAACCGGCAATGTTGTTGATACTAAATCGTAAAGTAGGATCCTGGCAGGGGCGAAGCCGACCGATAAAGGGCTTGATAAGGCTGGCACTCGTAAAATCGGTAAGGGCAAAAGTGACAAGCGACAATGCAACTATTGGCAAGAAATATTTTCTGCAATTAAAGTAAAAGAATAAAAGAAAAAATAAGTAAACCGGTACCCATGTATATTGGTTGCGTAATAACAACATTACGTCATCAAGTGAGGGAGATGAAAGTTTTTTATTAATCAAATATAATAAAGCGTTGTCTGCATCCTTCAAGCTTCCGGTTATTGACATATTTATAAATTATAGTCAAAGATAAGTGTCAGGTTAATTACCATAATCCGGATTGTCTTTTCACTCTTCTTTGCTATGTAAGAGTGTTTTTTTTGTTTTACGGCAATTTTTAATTTTAATGAAGCAGCATTTCCCATTGCAAACTGTTCTATAATTCGTAAATTTATCATGCAAAAAGAAATATATGAAAGCTATCCTTTTCCTTGTGCTGGTTATCTTCTCGGTTAAAACTGTAAATGCCCAGTATGAAAATATTATGAAAAGGAAGCCGTGGGAAGATGCTAAGCTGAAAATGCTTCTTCGGGATTCTTTAAGTAAAATAAACCCTGTTCCTAATTATAACTATAGTATGCCTCAACAAACTAAAAATGGAGTTTACCAGATACCCATAAAAGGTGTTTATTTGGGAGACAATGGGAGAGGTGATGAGATTTATGCTATGCAACCTGATAACATGCCGTGCCTTGTTCCGGGTAAAAGTTTCTCTTCCAACATGCCTGTAGCAGGAAGCGAAAAATTGGACAAAAACCAGCTTCCGTTACTGCAGAAGGGCGAAAAGAAACCTGGGGAGTAAAATGCAAGTTACCAGTTGCCAGTTACCCGTTGCAGGTCTCTGGTTAGTGATGACCGTTACCTGAATTCTAACTTTCATTCTTTTTCCCAGCTTTCCTGCCTTACTTTTTTTTCAATCCTTTTATCGGGCACAAACCACATACCTGCTACAAGTATGTACAATCCAACGCTAATAAATGGATTTACAAATGATAACAGTAATGCCAAGGTGTAAGTTGTAACCGAAATCTTTCCTTTATTGCCCTTTCCCACAGCGCCACCTAGTGCAGATTCTTTGCCATGTATCCTTATCAATCGTGTTGACAGAATGGAGTATGCAATTCCATTCATTAATAAAATAAATCCGTACAATGTAACCGGCCATTGCGCAAAATGATTTTCCCCCATCCAGCTTGTAACAAAAGGAATTAATGAAAGCCAGAAGAGTAGGTGTAAGTTTAGCCAGAGAACGCTGCCATTAATAGTTTTAACCGCAGAGAACATATGGTGGTGATTGTTCCAATAAATACCGACATAAATAAAGCTTAGCGCATAACTTATAATAACAGGCACCAATGGTTTCAATGAAGGTAAGTCGCCCCCATGCGGAACTTTCATTTCCAATACCATAATAGTAATGATGATTGCAATTACTCCATCGCTAAATGCTTCGAGACGTCCTTTGTGCATACTGTTGTTAATTGGTATGAAAAGACAATATAGGATTTATTTAAACTGGGAGGTTGCAGAAATGACGAGCGCTAATAAAATTAGATAAGTAGTGGCTGCCTTGCTTAAATTTCATAAATTGTCCATCTGTAATGTACATACTCCAAACACTAATCAACGTTTATGAAAAGAATTACTCCGTTTTGCTTTTTACTAGCCCTTGCCGGCCCGGCTGTTCTATCCGCACAGGAAGAGAAAGTGGATGTAAACACCATACAAAAAATAAGGCAGGAAGAGGCGCAGCGATCCAAAGTTATGGATATTGCTTTTCACCTTACTGATGTTAGCGGACCGAGGTTAACTGTATCTCCCGGCTTTACAAGGGCAGCCAACTATGCTATTCAGCAATTGAAAAGCTGGGGATTAACAGACGCGGCTCTTGATTCCTGGGGAGATTTTGGGAAAGGATGGGAACTGCAACGTTCTTATGTTGCCATGAGTGCTCCATATTATAAATCTGTGATTGCATTGCCCAAGGCCTGGTGTAGCGGAACAAATGGTTTACAAAATGCTGAAGTTATTGTCGTGTCAGCGAAAGACTCTGCCGCATTAGATGCGTACAGGGGCAAGTTGAAGGGCAAAATTATAATAATGGATAGGACTGAAGATTATAAACAAAGCTTTAAAGCTGATGCTACCCGGTATGACGATGACGCGCTCGAGAAAATGGCGGCAACCCCATCAGCTCCAGCAGGGCAACCTGCACCACAAGACTCTGCGGCAAGCCGTGCAAGGAGAGAACAACTTGCCCAACTTCGCACTGCTGCCGGACTTCTTAATGTTTTGAAGGCTGTTGCTAAGACTGAAGGTGCGATTGCTATTTTAAGCACCAATAGCCGCAGCCATGATGGAACTGTTTTCGTACAAGGTGGAGGTGCTTTTAAAGCAACTGATCCTGAAAATTTCCTTGACCTGGCCGTCGCTTATGAAGACTATATGACGATGCTTCGTTTAGCAAAATCGGGGATACCTGTAAAAATGGAGCTTGATGTAAAAACAAAATTTTCAAACAATGACACAAAAGGTTATAATGTATTTGCCGAAATAAAAGGTTCTGATAAAAAACTGAAAGATGAAGTGGTTATGCTAGGCGGCCATTTGGATAGTTGGCACGGAGGCACAGGCGCCACAGATAATGCATCTGGTTGTGCAATCATGATGGAAGCGGTTAGATTGCTGCAGGCAACAGGTGTTAAACCTAGGCGAACCATCCGTATTGCTTTGTGGAGCGGGGAAGAAGAAGGTTTATATGGCTCGCGTGGATACGTAAAGAAAACCTTTGGTGACCCTGCAACTATGCAATTGCTGCCTGCTCATGCAAAGTTTTCCAGCTATTATAATGTTGATAATGGTACAGGTAAGATTAGAGGTGTCTATTTGCAGGGCAATGAAAGTGTTCGCAACATCTTTGCATCATGGCTTCAGCCTTTTAAAGATTCTGGTGCAAGTACTATCACTATAAGTAATACAGGAGGTACCGATCACCTTTCATTTGATGCCGTTGGTTTACCTGGTTTTCAATTTATACAAGAGCCCATCGAATATAATACCCGTACCCACCATAGTAACATGGATACCTATGATCATCTCATTGAAAACGATTTGAGGAATTCTGCAGCGATTGTTGCTGCCTTTGTTTACAATGCAGCAATGCGCGACGAAAAACTTCCGCGAAAAGAGTTGCCTAAAGCAGGTGCGAGTCAGCAAGGATTTTAAACTAATAAAAAGCCGGCTTACGTTTTCAAAGCCGGCTTTTTTTTTATTTTAAATTCAACGTCGTCAATAGATTAATCTTTATCCCTTGCTTTTTCTGCTTCTTTCGCGCTCTTTTTTAGTGGGTCAAATGTTGTATCATCGTCTTCATTTGAACTTGCTTGTCCGCTTTTTTCTCCGGGCTTTCCTAAGCTGCCTTTTTCCGTATCATCGTCGCTTCCACTTCCCATTCCTCCCTCCGAAGCGCTTGAGCCACCTGTGTTTGTAATGACTAGTTTTCCGGTTCCCGTTACTTCAAGTGTACCTTTTTGTATATCATATTCTTCGGGAATTACTTCACTATTTCCTTCGGTCCATATAGTTGGTAAACTAGGCTCTTTTATTGTCGTTAACATAATACCTCCTGCTGTTAATTGGTTATTAAATGGTTTTCAGAATTCGTGAAATTATCATGCCATTTCCCCGCGGTCAAATACGAACCTTGTCTCTACTCTAACACATTGTATCGATTGAGGACACCCGGTGTCCGTAAACGTACACTTGGGCTGTTTTAATACTTTCATTTCTTTTGATTTACAATGGGTTACAAAAATGGCATAAAATACGTAGTTATTCGTACATGCTGCTCTAACTATACTTAAAACTGCTGCTATGATTAAAACCTATCTCAAACTTGCCTTCCGAAGCCTTGTTAAGAATAAAATTTTTTCCTTGATTAATGTTTTTGGACTTGCAATTGGTCTGACCTGTTGCCTGCTAATCTCGATGTATATCTACCACGAGTTTAATTATGATGCAAATCAAAAGTTGGCAGACCGTCTTTATCAACTTGGCACAAGGAGCAAGATGGAAGGTAAAGAGGAACGTTTCGGTCACACACCAGCTCCAATGGCTCCTGTTATGCAGCAGGAGTTTCCTGAGATAGAAAGTACCACCCGCATCATTAATGCCTTTGAAGACGACAAAACTTTGTTGCAATACCGGGCAGGCAAAGACATCAAATCTTTTTATGAAACAAAAGGATATTTTGCTGATTCAACCTTTTTCAGGTTGTTTACTTATTCTTTTAAAGAAGGAAATGGGTACTCAGCTTTAAACGAACCAAACTCTGTAGTCATCTCTGAAGAAATAGCTGAGAAGATCTTTGGGAAAGAAACTGCAGTCAATAAAACGATACATATAAACAGCAATACAAACGGTGAATTTGATTTTAAAGTGACCGGTGTTTTCATCCCTTCCAAAATTCCATCTCATATTGATGCCCGTTTTATCATGTCGATGAAAGGCGGAGAAGTGGGTCAATGGGTGAGTAGCATGACGGATATGGTGAACAACAACATGTTCTTTTCGTATTTGTTGCTTAAGCCGGGAACTGACGCTAAAAAGCTGGAAGCAAAATTCGATGATTTTATCACCAGGCATGCAGGTGCAGATATGAAATCTGGGGGTCGTTATCGTTGGCAATACCTTACCCCTGTTCGTGATATTCATTTATATGCAAATGACAAGGGGAATGTTACTCCCGCCGGAAACGTAAGTTATTTATACATACTGATGTCTATTGCACTGGTTACTTTATTGATTGCCTGCGTAAATTTCATGAACCTTTCTACTGCACAATCAGCTAAACGAGCGCTGGAGATAGGGGTTAGAAAGGTTCTTGGTGCAGAAAAAGGTTCTTTGATAAGGCAATTTTTGTCAGAAGCTATCCTCTTGTCTTTAGTTGCCTTTGTGATTGCATGTGCATTCAGTCTTCTGCTAATGCCGTTGTTTCAGCAGGTCGCCGACAAGCAGTTTTCTTTTACAATCAACCAGTACTTAGCATTAGTCGCAGCATTTTTTCTCATTAGTCTTATGGCAGGATTGATTGCAGGTGTTTATCCTGCATTTTATTTATCAGCTTTTAATCCTATAAAAGTGCTGAAAGGAAAATTTTCTAACTCGCTTGCTGCCATTTCATTTCGTAAGGTTTTGGTTGTTATCCAGTTTGTCATTTCTGTAGCATTAATCGTTGCCTCCGTAACCATTAGTAACCAGATGCGGTACCTGCGCAACAAAGACCTCGGCTTTCAAAAAGATCAGCAGGTGATTATTCCTTTGCGTACATCTACAGCTAAAAACATTTATGGGTCTTTTAAAAATGAGCTTCTTGGTAATCCTTCCATTTCGTTGGCAGGAGCTACCATTTTTTACCCCGGTATTACCAACACAACTGACTGGCTATTATATAAGCAGGGGACAGCACCTGATCAAACAAGAGACGTGTATATGAACCGGGTTGATGATTCCTATCTGCAAACACTTGAGATAAAACCGATAGCCGGAAGGTTGTTTTCAAAAGAGTTTCCGGGAGATACGGCGAATAACATTATTTTAAATGAACAGGCGGTAAAACAATTTGAATTTAAATCGCCCGAGGAAGCGATCGGAAAAAACATTGCGGCCGCAAGAGGCGGCACGGAATTGCTGTTTAATATTGTTGGTGTGGTGAAGGACTTTCATTTTATGGATCTCCACAACACTATACAGTCCTACGGATTTTTGCTGAACAGGAGCCGCAATTATAACTACCTGGTAGCACATGTAAAAGGCGACAATATAAAAACTGCCATAACAGATATGACCGCGTCGTGGTCTAAACTAAACCCTAATGAACCTTTTGAATATAGTTTCCTTGACCAGGATTTTCAAAAGAATTATGCTGCGGAGGAGAGGCTTGCTTCGATTATCCGGTATTTTACCATCGTTGCTATATTTATCTCATGCCTTGGTTTGTTTGGTCTCACAACTTTTAGCGTTGAGCAGCGAATTAAAGAAATCGGCATCCGCAAAGTATTGGGAGCAAGTACATCAGGAATTGTAACATTGCTGTCCAAGGATTTTCTAAAACTAGTTTTGATTTCTTTCTTTGTGGCCTCTCCCTTAGCCTGGTATTTTATCAATAAATGGCTGGAGAACTTTGCATACAAAGCGCCGTTCACAATTTGGATTATAGTAGCAGGCTGCGGAATAGCTTTCTTAATTGCTTTTCTCACCATCAGTATTCAATCGATTAAGGTTGCCCTTACAAATCCTGTAAAAAATCTCAGGACCGAATAAAAGATTAGTAGCGGTTATCCATCCTGACGAAAAAACAAAAAGTGGCAAGAGATTTTTTTGCATCAAGACTCTATTGCTTTGCATCTCATACATGTACCGCTTGCCTTTTGGAGTAACCACCAATCCCCGACGCTATGAAAAACAATTGTCAAACCGAGCGTGGCAACGATGTCTAGTCAAAGAGCAAATGTTTGCGTCAAAAAAAATTCAAGCAAAACTGGAAAGAAGTTTGAAAACAAACAGAGCATACTTATCATCTCTCATTCTACCATTTTTTTGAATAAAAAATAATAATACTAATAAAATAGTTGCACTACTAATCAATTAGTATTATTTTATTCCAAATCTAAAAAGATGGTAAAGCTTGCAAAAAGAGAAGAGCAGATTATGCAGGTTTTCTGGGAACTTCAGAAGGCATTTATACGGGATGTTATTCCAATGCTTCCTGACCCAAAACCTCATTACAACAGTGTTGCCACTATGGTCAAGATTTTGGAAGAAAAGGGTTTCCTGGATCATGAGATCGCAGGTAATATTTACTGTTATTTTCCCCTGATTACAAAAGATGACTACCAGAAACACGCGATGAAAGATATTGTCAGCCAGTATTTCGATAACTCTTATCCGCGGATGCTGGCTTTTTTTGCAAAGGAGCAGAACCTGTCAGAAGAGGAATTAAATGAAATTTTAAACATCATTAAATCCAAAAAGCAATGATACCTTATGTACTGCATTCAGGGCTCGTTCTGGCAGGTTGCCTGGTGTTTTATAAGATCCTGTTGCAAAAAGAAACCTTTTTTCAGCTAAATCGTTTCGTTTTGCTCGCTTGCCTTGTATTGTCTTTTAGCCTGCCTTTGGTGCCGATACCAGAGCAATGGTCAATGCGAAAAGTAGAAGCGCCGGTAGTTGTCAATTCAACTGAAGTGGAAGCCTTTTCACCAACTACGGCCGTACTTCAATGGAAAGACCTTGGCGAGACAGCAACGGTTAAAGCGGTTGAAAAACAGCCTGCAATAACTTTAGAAAATATTTTCACGTGGTTAGGCTCTACTGGTTTGGAGTAGCGGTTTTTACACTCAATTTCCTTGTACAGTTTGCTACTTTGCTGACCCGCGTTTATTGTCACCCGGTGATTAAGGACGGAAAATTTACAATTGTTGAGCTTCCCGGCAATAAAGCCCCCTGCTCATTTGGCAACCTCATTTTTATAAATCCGGAAAAGTATGACTGGGAAACTTACAACCAGATTATACTTCATGAGAAGATCAGATCGAACAACAACACACCCTTGACATATTGCTGTCAGAAATTGTTTTAATCTTTTAATGGTTTAATCCCTTTGCCTGGTTATATCGTAAAGAACTTGAAAATAACCTTGAGTTTCTAACAGACGACTTAATGCTGGAACACGATGAGGTGAATCGAACCAGCTACCAAATGAGCCTGCTAAAAGTTTCAGCACCACATTTCCCACTAAGCCTGACAACCAATTATAACCAATCACGCCTGAAAAAAAGAGTAGTGATGATGAACGCTAAAAAATCAAACATTAATACAACCTGAAAATACCTGTTCCTGTTTCCATTGTTAATCGCTTTTGTATGTCTTTTCAATAAGCCAATTGCTAATGCGCAGGCTGTCTCAAACAATACTCAAAACAAACAAAAAGACAAGCAGATTGATGTAAGAGCCTTTGGAATGGATACCGAAGGTGCCTGGTGATAGGGCTCTTGGTTTTGAAAACCTTTCTATCGATGATATAATTGGCACAAGAGCTAAGGAACAACGCCAGCTTTTATTGCTTCAATGAAAGAAAAATGGCACAACCTGAAGAGCATTAACAAGTACATTCAGTTGAAGGCTGTTGTAGAGTAAGGCAATATAGACTGTTACGAATTAAGTGCTGAAGAATTATTAAAGTTAAAATTTAAACCTAAAATATAAGTAAAGCCACGAGGTTACCCTCGTGGCTTTTTTTGTAGTCAACATTTGAAATACTATCATATATCGTTGCGACGCTCCGTTCAAAAGTTGTTTTTCATAGCTGCGAAGGGTTAATATAACTCTCTTTTTGACTTCACTGTGATAGCTAAGACGATCGGGATGAACAAAAAGTATTATTCGTTTTGTTGAATGCATCTCAAATTGCCACTGCAAATTCGGCTTAGTGAAACACCAACCGTAACTACCCCGTAGTTGCGTTGTTCAATGAACAACCTCTGTAGGTGCGACAACTTGCAATGCAGCGATTTTGTTTGAATTATTATTCGTTGATTGTTTAAGTTTGCACTTCCTAACCCCACAACGCATATAACAGAGATTCTTTAATTATGTTGATTAGTTCCGATTCGTTTCTTGATGCAGTTGAAGAGTATGCACTGGTTTTTTTAAATGCGCAGGGGTTAATCCAGTCTTGCAACAAGGCCACTTATTCTATTACCGGCTTCTCGCGTTCCGAATTATCTGGGCAGCCATTTTCCATACTGTTTACCGATGAAGATAAAACCCTGAAAAGGGGTGAGGATCAATTATCTGAAACGTTGAAAACAGGTAAGCGGTCCTCGGAATCATGGAAAGCAAAAAAAGATGGATCGAGATATTGGGCCGCGATGTCCTTATCTTCTGTGTATGAACACAACGTCCATATTGGTTTTACAGTTATTGTAAAAGATATAACCGAAAGGAAATTGGCTGAACTTGAAATAAAAAAACGAGAAGAACGATACCGGCTTATAGTAGAATCAGTAAAAGACTATGGCATCTTTATGCTCGACACTAAAGGACATATTCTTACGTGGAATGACGGAGCTGAAAGAATAAAGGGCTATAAGCGGGATGAAATAATAGGCAAGCATTTTTCTGTTTTTTACACGGCCCCTGACCTTGAGATTGGAAAACCTGCAATGGAGCTGGAGACGGCGATTGAAACAGGCAAATATGAAGAAGAAGGTTGGCGCATACGTAAAAACGGCTCTTTGTTTTGGGCAAATGTGGTGATAACCGCACTGTATAATGAGGGTAATGAATTTATAGGATATTCTAAAGTAACAAGGGATCTTTCTGAAAAAAAACATGAAGACGAGTTGTTGCGACAGAGTGAAGAGCGTTACAGACTGTTGGTAGAGCAGGTGAGGGACTACGGCATTTTTATGCTCGACGAGAAGGGAAGAATAATATCGTGGAACGAGGGGGCCAAAAGAATGAAAGGCTATACTGCGAAGGAGATCATCGGTAAATATTTTTCCATCTTCTACCCCGAAGAAGACAAACTGAATGACCGACCGGCAGGTGAACTGAAAGTTGCTCGCCAGGAGGGCAAATATGAAGAAGAAGGCTGGCGGGTGCGAAAGGACGGAACCATGTTTTGGGCGAATGTAGTTATAACTGCTATTTATAACGAGAAAGGCGTTTTTCTTGGCTATTCGAAGGTAACACGTGACCTGACAGAAAGAAAGGAAGCTGAAGTGGCTTTAAAAGAAAGCAGGGAAAAGTATAAGTTACTCGCAAACCAGTTGAAGGAAACCAACAACCACCTGGCAAGTGCAAATAAAGAACTGGAGGAATTTACGTCAATAGCTTCACACGATTTGCAGGAACCGGTGAGAACCGTAAAAAGTTTTCTTTCCCTGATTGAAAAAAAACTTTCAGATCCTAATACCAGCGCCGAAGAATTAAAAACGTATATTCAAAAGGCTATAAAAGGCAGCAACAGAATGAAAGAGCTCATTCTTAACTTGCTGCAATATGCGCAACTAAGCAAAGAAGAGGTGGCCTTCGAAGAAATAAATGTGAGTGAGTTAATAGGAGAGGTGCTGCAAAATTTAAAGAGCAATATTGAGGCTAGCTGTGCTACCATTGATGTTGATACTGAAGTCGACTACATAAAAGGTGACCGGATACAACTAATGCAGCTTGTACAAAACCTGCTGACAAACTCCCTTAAGTTTATTGAAGCTAAAACGCCTGAGATTAAGATTAAATGCAGGCTTCATGGCCACAGCGTGCTTTTCTCGGTATCGGATAATGGTATTGGCATTTCAAAAGACAACCAAAGTAAAGTTTTTGAGATCTTTAGAAGAGAACATACAGCGATGAAATATCCCGGTACAGGTATAGGTCTTTCTATTTGCAAGAAAATAGTAGAAAGACACAAAGGGAAAATCTGGATCGAGTCAGATCTTGGTAAAGGGACTACCTTCTATTTTACACTTAATGACAATATTATACCATAAACATTGAGAATGGAAAAGATTAAGTTATTAATAGCAGAGAATGATGAAGACGAACAATTCTTTATGCAGGATGGGTTTGAAGGAAGCGGGTATTTTAAAATCGTTGCTTTTGCGTCTAGCGGAGACGAATTGCTGGAGATACTGGCAAACCGAGATAACAAGCCAGATATGATTTTGTCTGACCTCAATATGCCTGGCAAAAATGGCTATGATATTTTAAAGGAACTGAGGGCTGATACCATGTTTTCCGCTATTCCCATTGTAATAACATCTACTTCTTCTATCAAATCAGTAATAGATACGTGCATGCAGCTTGGAGCCACAAGGTTTATTCAAAAACCTGAAACCTTTGTTGAATATGCAGAGTTTGCAAAAGAATTGGCACAGACGATGAAATTAGGAAAGGTAGAAAGTTGAAACCTCACAGTCACTGCTGCTTCTCATAGCTTTTTTGGGCAACCTCTTCCTATTGGCAAAAAAGTTGTATTTCAGATTGTCGCTGCAATCGCCGCTCACACGTTGTTGGTGCCCTCACGGGTCACCTTTTGAAAATGCGACAACTTGATATGCAGTAAAAAAAAATTATGTAAGACAAAAAAAATGTCTTTTCTTACATTCACCCCCAATTTATTGCGTACTGACTGGAGATACTAAATGTATTAAGCAAATGTCTATGCAAAGAATTCTATGCGCTAGCCTTATCATCTTAGCAATTGCCTCTTGTGCTCCGACTAGATTTGTTAAGCCATTAGCAAAGAAACAACAAGCTTTCAACCTTTCTCTCGGCGGTGCCCTCATCAGCTACAGCAAGCTTACTATACCAATGCCGTTTGTCACTGCTACCTATGGTTATGGTCTCGACAGCACCCTTACTGGTTTTGGCTCACTAAATATAACCTCACTTGTTTATGGAAACTTCCAGGCAGAACTCGGAGTTACAAAGCAGTTAGTGCAACAAAAAGGCGGATGGCCCGGAGTAAGCATTAACCCTGTTGCCAATATTATTTACAGAAACAAAGATGCTTCAAAACTTTACCCTGAAATTGATATTAATGCTTTTTGGGACTATAACCACAAGCGAAATTTCTTTTACCTCGGCGTTTCCAACTGGTTTGAATTTTCCGGCAAAAGAGCATACGATCAAAGACAGGAACATCATTGGTTGTTTACCCCGGTGATTGGAGAAACGTTTGTACGACAAAAATGGAATTATAACGTCGAATTGAAAGTAATTGCTCCAAACATTGCTAATAACACCAGCACTGTTGATTATAAAACTCCCTTTGGTTCTCACGGAGCTTTTGGAATTTATTTAGGTTGCACAAGAAAATTTTAGCAGATGAAAAAGGGTACTTTTATTTTATCTATAATCACCTTATCGTTTTGTTTCGCAGGTTGTGCGCGCCTAGACGATAACCTCTTCAATGCCAACGAACATAAGATTGATAAATACGAGCTGAATAATTATAAGGGTGAAGTTGATTTTACCCTTGATGCAACTTATAGTATACAGGCAAATCTGGTTTCTCTTTTTACCTTAAACTCCAAGGGCGCAGATGAAGCAACTGCTACAAAAATCTATGCTGTTTACATTGGAGATACTACCCGTATTTCAACCGATACGGTCATTG
>Ga0181466_1000091_pt1 | contig 27067 bp, 23 predicted proteins | sample InSIn4gowninarea_FD_119078 | JGI IMG/M metagenome (GOLD analysis project Ga0181466, IMG submission 119078) | Clean room microbial communities from NASA Spacecraft Assembly Facility at Jet Propulsion Laboratory, Pasadena, California, USA -... ... | reverse complement strand
GTCAGAAGAATATACTGACATCCAGAATTAACAGTTTTAACCAGTGTGCGCATTCGTACCTGATGTTGAATATGATTATGGACAGAGAAATGCAACTACAAAATGTTTATTTTCATTGCGGGTCAAGTTTTCAACATCTGTATGGTTCTAGCTTCAATGAATCGAACAGGACTTACGAGGATAAGTATTTGAAGAAAATAAGCAGTACAGATGTGAAGGAATTACCTGTTGAATAAAGGCGCATAATGCTCTCCGCCTTGTCTGGTTCTTCGAGAGTTAGCGTCAGCGTACCTCGAAGTAAAGGATAAGAATGATTCTCCCGAATCATTCCGCCGCTGTTAGTGTTCTTCACCAGCAAAAATGTTTGTGCCATAATTTTTATCTTTTACTTTGTAACCCTTTTTGCAACATCCACATAACATATAGCTATTGATGAAGAACACCAACAACGTCGTAACATCAAAGTCTTTTACTTATCCATCAATTTTATAATTCCTTTATGCAGCGATGTATTTTCATCAACCATCCCATCAAGAATCAAGAAATGATTAAGCCCTGGTAATTCCACCAATTGAACAGGCATTTTAGTCTTCCAGCGGTTATATAACTCCCTGCTCCGATCTTTGAATTTGTTGATCGCAGCATTAAACTGCCAATAGAGAAAGATTTCAGGATTCGAGCATGATCGTTTGAAACTTCGCCACCCTGGGTTTATGATGCAGCATTGCTCATTGCACTTCTAATGGCGCCGTCCATTTAAAGTAACCCCATTCCATGACAAGTGTCCCGTGCTTTGTGTCGAGCGGAACGATAGCAATGGTAAACGCTTCTACAGGTTCAGTGGTCGCCTGGCTGGTAATTCTTGCTATACCCAGGTTACGTGAAGGGTTGTATTCAGTGCCCCATTGACCAGTTTGTTTGTTTACAATCAGGTCAACGGAGCCTGTATGTGGAACGGTCCACAAAGTGTAGGTTCCGGCTGGTACCTGCATCCCTGCAAGCTTTACCGATACCGACGTTGTAAACTGTGTTGCTGCATTGGCACCTGTCCGCCAAACATAGTCGTAGGGAATCACATCCCCCAGCAGGGTACGTCCACGCATCAGCGGGCGGCTGTAGTCAACAGTAAACATTGCATTGCCAATTTGTGCCCGGGCCGTATCCCGCACACTCATCGCTTTTACGATGCCGTTTTTTGTCTCTGCAGCTTCAAACCGTGCTGCAATGTCTTTTATATCAGCAGGCGACGCCATACGGCTCACGTTCACTTTATAGGTAGTTCGCGCGCCTGAGTAGCTAAGCAAATGATAACCGGAGTCTATCGTTGCCTCCCCGGTACCCGAAAGCCAGTCATGTGTAATCTCCGCCTTGCCCCCTCCAAGTGCTGTTACACGACCTCTGCCTAATGGAAACCTGTCGAATTCCCGGTCAATGTAAAACTGCCTTATTTCCACCGGGCTGCCGGTTACCATCTTTGCTGCTGCGTGCTTTAATGCCGCAGCAAAGTAAAGCTCATAGAGGCTGTACATTTGCGGCACGTGCGCCTCTACTAAACCGCCACCTGTTGCAAAGTCGCGGTTTACAGTACCTGTTTTATCTACTTTGGAAATATGCACTTTGTTATCCTTAACATCAACTGTCACTTTTCGTTCACGTTCATTAGCCGGCTCGCCGGGCGTATGAATGTCCATAACAAGATGCCGGATACTACCATCCTTGTTAAGATTGATTACGGTATGCCGTACCCGCACACCTGGAAACCGGTCAACTTCATCGCTTGTTACAGTATTGCCCTGCCTTGTTACACTTTCAACAGCAATAGTGTCAGTGCCGAGTTTTGTAATAAAGCCATAATGTTCTGTGGGTGAAGTTGTACACGAAATGGGCAACAATAACGTGCTGAAATAAAAATATATTACGGGCAGGTTTACAAGATAGCAATGGCGTGGCCGGGTAAATTGGTGATACATGATGCATTAAATTTTTGTAGCCCGTTGTTAAACTAACGAATTAGTCTGCATTATTTCAAAACAAATGGAGCAGTTGATAGCTTGTTTCTTTGAATGGTTTATTAAGTGGTTAGAAGGCATCCCGCACAATGCTGGCAGTTGATTATTGACGATCTGCTTTTGCGCCTTTGCCGATGTTCCCGATGTTCTTCGTGGTGTTAGCGCAGCGCACCTCGAAGTAAGGGATAATAGCGGGTCTCCCGACCTGCTATTTGGTTTTAAAAACCACCACTTTCCCCCAATGTTCTTCGTGGTGTTAGTGCAGCGCACCTCGAAGTAAAAGATAAAAGCAGGTATTCAGACCTGCCAGGTTAGTACCAATATTTTATGATAGTCATTTCACCACTTCCATATTATCTTATACTATTTCCAGTTTAGTAGCCCGAAGGTCACTTCCCAAGATCCTGCGGAGACTCTGTGAGATCCTGCGGGCATGATATCCTATGTTCAAAGTTGCTGTCGTGGGACGTGTCCTCACGCACCGCTGTTGCCACCATTTGCCTGGTTCCGGCACCTTGGCACATAGGCCATGTCCAAAAGGTCTTATAAGGCCCGCAGGATCTCACATCCCAAGATCTCCACGGGAACCTGCGGTCTGCGGAGACTCTCCGCAGGATCTTGGGATGTAACCTTTGGGCTGCCTATTTGAATCCCGTAGTAGTGCTGAATTATTTACAGAGGCTACTATTGAGTTCTATCAATTCAGTCGCTACTTTCTGCAATTCATTACAGAGCAACTTTACAAGTCTTGTTTTCTGGTGCAACTTTATATCGGCAATGCAAGAGAAAAGATGATCCCCAACCCTTACCTTAAAAAAGAGATAACAACCCTTACCTTAAAAATGAATTTTTGAAGCATCGAATAACAGGATGTAAACAGTTTTGATAAGAATGTTAAAAGAAGCAACAGACCCGAAGCCCCGTAAGGCTTTGGGTCTGTTGTTTCTTTGAAATGTTTAAAGCCGTTATATACGATTCGGGAAGATATATGGCATTATGCACATCTTTATTATAATACCGGATTCAAATAGGTAAATTTATAAAAAGCTGCCAGCTTCGAACAGGCAGAGCTTCGACTTTGAGCAAAGTGTATATATTACCCGCAGGATCTCACATCCCTAGATCTCCACGGGAACCTGCGGTCTGCGGAGAGTCTCCGCAGGATCTTGGGAAGTGACCTTCGGGCTACCTAATTGGAATTGGTATTAGACCTATTATCCCACACCATACTTCCACTTACAAACATGGAGTACTCAAACCAAAGCCATACTAAGTTCTGGCAAAGTTATTTCAAAGCCATGGATAGTCCATGAAAAGAAATAAACATAGTTGCAGCTTTTTTCCCTCTATAGTAAAAAGATGAAGGATGATCGAAGGTCACATCCGCAGGACTCTGCGAGGGCTCTCCACAGCTCACAGAGTCTCACAGAGTCAGTGACCTGTGGAGACCCTGCGGGGGAGAAATATGACGCAGATACGGCGGAGATACGGCGCAGGTACGGAGGAGATACATCTTTTATTCTCCAATACATACAGCCTGCCTGCAAAGCCTGTCTGCCGGCAAAGGCAGGGCAGGGTTCCCGGATACCAATTGACTTACCTACTGCTTTATGCTAGCTTACCTCCAACCTACTGCACAATTTCATAGCTATTATCGCACCTGATTCTCCTTTCACTACCATAGCCTACTTATAGCGGACGCAAAGGCATACCTCAGTCCCGGTTCTACCCGAGCTAAGCCGTACCTAAGCCGTATCTAAGTGGTATCAAAGCCGTTCATCCTACGTCTTTTTAGTTGTATTTGGGGCAGAAAAGCAGGGTGTTCCGGACAGCTTTAACTACAGGGAAGTGTGTATGTGATGTAAATATAGGGTAGTCAATGCTACATTTTTATTAAAATGCTAATGTCCGGCATAGCTATAGCTCAAGGTGTTTCAGGATTGAGAAGGAGGTCTGAAGATGATTGCTGCAAGTATATATACCCATTCGCAATCCCAACTATTTTACTTACAACACTTTTTTCATCAGGCACATAGCGGTAATTCCTTATACCGCTTTCAATTTGGTAGCATGGTATTCTAGTGATAGCTATCACTCAAAGCTGCTCCTGCTTGCAGCTTGTAGCGAGCAGCTTGCAGCTTATATTAGGCTACCTGTTTGTATCTGGTATTATAGATCTTCCGTACCGCATACTCGCCTCATCAATAAAACAGTCCTTTTTACCGGTGCTGTTTGTCTAATACATTGCTTTGAGTCAGCTCTTATCGCAGGCTTGTAAGGCTTCTAATATGCTCACTGCACCTGCCGGTACTACCCACTTCCGCTTCGTAGCCGCAACAGCCGCTGTCAACTTCAGGGGCAACTCCCATGAGGCAGCCACCGCCACCACAGGAAATCTGGTGTACAACAATACAGCTACCGGCGCACTTACCCTCAGCACCGCCTTACCACCAAACAGTACAGATCCGGTATTCATAGTGCTGGGCGTCGAGTTCCTCCAGCAGGTCAATGGTGATCAGTACACGCTGCATAACAGAGCTGCTAATGCATGCAGTATTATCAAAGTGGACTCTCCGGCATAAGACTAAAAGGAAACCCTGTTTCTTTACTTCAAAACAGGGAGCTATGTAAACCGCTTACGATAAATGAGTTCAACGTAATGTAAGTGTTCGCAGCCTCTGTTTCTAAAGGACAATTTCTTAGAGCTTAAACCAGTTTAGTACAGCAATGAATAAACTTTATACCAATAAAATAGTCTAATCTCATTGACTTGATTCGGAACTGAAAGAATTGCCTCTGCTTTTGCAGGGGCTTTTTTTACTTGTATAGCTGCTAATGTCAGCACAGTATAAATACAAATGCAAGTTCCTGCACAATGGAAGCTTTTATTTTCAGTATGAATGAACATCTTTGCACTTCCCCCTGGCGCAAGTATCCACTTGTGCCTCCAACCCCGAAGCGTCCGCTTCATTTTATGCCATCCCAAATCTCCGTATCCAGGTTCCAACGTTCATCACAGTGTCAGCGCAGCACACCTGCACGCAAAGACAGCCAGAGACCTGCCTTAAAAAAGAGGTCATATCTCACCACCTGCTGTTTGATCACAACAGCTACTCCTCTTCTCCGCATATCTCCTTTAATAGCTTCTTGCGCCGGAGTGATCATTTATCATCACCTTAATCAATCAGCAGCCATAGAATTTGAGGTGGAATTAAAAAAGTACTATCTTGCTGCTGCAACACCACCAACTGTACGCTGCCAGATAGTTATGCGTGATTAAGTCTCCACTTAAATGTTTAAGCCTTTGCAGTTAACATGGATACTAACAATTATAATTCACCAAACAAATCAATTTCTATGATCGAAAATCTCAACAGCCTCGTAAAACAAAATGCGGGTGACACCATCATCAACAACACTGCTATCCCTGATGCGCACAATGAAGAAGCAGTGCAGGAAGCCAGCACCGCCATAGAGCAATCTTTAAAAACCTCTTTGTCCGGCGGCAATGTAAAGGAGGTAGCAAACCTCTTTAACAGTAGTGGTGAAAATATCACTGCCAATCCAGTTACCCAACAAGCTACCGGCAACTTTGCAAGCCGGCTGCAGAGCCGCTATGGCTTAAATGTGCAGCAGGCGGCCAACATAGCCAATAACCTGATACCAACGGTACTGCAGAGACTGGTACACAAAGCGAAGGATCCTGCTGACAGCAGTTTTGATCTGCAGAATATCTTTAATGAGGTGAGTGAAGGAAAAACAAAGGGGCTGAACGTACAAAGCATGCTGGCCAAAATAAAAGGAGGCATGGACAGGGACAAGGATGGGGATGTGGATCTTCAGGATTTGAAAGCATTCTTTACCGGCAGTGGAGGAGTAGTAGACAAAGTAAAAGGACTCTTCAAATAAGGTCCCCCTTATCAATTACAGTACTGGCACAGGTTTATTGCTAATGAGGCCTGCGTTTTTCTCAGGTGTCAGCGCACGCACCTCAAAATAAAGGATAAAAGCAGGCTTCCTCACCTGCTTCCTGGTTTAAAACGGCTTCTTCTCCCCGTATATCTCTTTTGATATCGTAGTACGCCTGATCTATGGAATATTGCACAGGAACACATGCAAATCTATAGCAGGCGTTTAAACTACCCTCAACATTACTAATCTCAAAACCTCCGCACTGGCGCTTAGCCATTTCAGGATAAGACAGGGTGATGGCTATACTGCGCTGCACTGATTGGTTAAGAAGCAAATGAGGGTAAAGAGCTTCATAGAGGCTCCCTGTTTATAGCAACAGTCATAAATGAATGTAGCAGGGCTCCACAAGAGCCTCCTTGTAGGTAGCAGCAGGAAGCTCCTATGGAGCCCTGTGTAGCTTAGGCAATATTATTCTATAAACAGGTAGCTCCAGTATGCTATGCCGATTCATATTTTTATTAAAAGGCATGATGTTCAGCATCCCGAAAGGCGACTGAGATAAAGTGGGAAATAGCGTGAAAGAATAATTTTTGCTTATGTTGGATACTGGTATTCAAAATACCATTTTGTTAACAATTCAATGATAAAGGGAGCATAACATAGGGTTAAATTAAAATAGGTGGTAGTGTTCCAAAGTAGCTTAATTTGGTCATTGAATTCCTCAAAATAAGTGTGTGTCATTTTGTGTGTCAACAATAGCGGTAGAAAACGGGAAAAGCGACACTTTTTAACACACCACAAATAAAAAAGCTTTATAAATCAATGGCTTACAAGGCTAAGAAGTGCCTAGGACTGGAATCTTAAAGATTTGTAAATCAATTGTTTATTCCTCGGGTGTGTCAAAAATGTGTCATCGTTTTAAAAGAACTATGAAAGTGTGCCACTTTCATTCGTTATATAGTACTTTCTACCCGTACATACAAAAATAATATACTATTCGTAAAATTTTAAGCGAAAAAAATTGTTTAAAAAAGTATTTTTCAAGTTTAGTATAGAGGGGGTAATGCCACAAGAATGGAAATTCTATTGCATCTAAGTAATGATCTTACTTTAATAGATTGGTTCTACCAGTTTTAATGCTCAACATTTTAAGGTAAATTCTACTTCAAACCATAATGGGAATTAATTATAGAGATATGGAAGTGTTACAACTATTAGAGGACTGGAGGTACGTCTATATAGAACTGTGAATCAGGATAGCAATAACATTGATGTTCTATCTACCAAACGAAGAGATGGATACGCCGCACACAAGTTTCTGATAAAAGCTAATAATTCTAATAGCTGTCCTTAAGTAATTATTATAAATCAAAATAGTGCCTATAAAAAGGTTATAAGAACCTACAACAAGAAAATGGTTTCAAGAATCAAAATACTAAAATGTCAAATGTCAGCACTTTTTCTATCACATATCAAGCACCCTTTTTATAATCTCAACACACCATTCCAAAGACAGTTCTGGATTAAAAAGATTTTCAATTTGATCAGCACTCAAATATTTCGTAATATATCCTTTTGATAAAAGTAAATCCTGCAAATGCATGTTTCGATCCTGTGCTTCTTTACTCAGTTGTTCTATCAAATTATGTGCATCTGCTTTGCCAATTTTTTCTGCTAAGGCGAGCGATACATTCTCCGCATAAATTAATCCTTTGGTCAATTCTAAGTTGTGCAGCATTTGCTCTTTTCTTACTTCCAATCCATCCGTTAATTCTACTGCTTTATGTACACATCCTGCTGCTAACTGTATAATAGTTGCCATTGTTTCCCATTCAGCATGCCATAAACCGGTTGCCCTCTCATGGTCTTGCAGCATGCAGGAAAGCATGGTTGAAACTAATGCAGGAATACGTAATGCATTAGCTAAAATTGCCACACAGCCAACCGGGTTTCTTTTATGCGGCATGGTAGAAGACCCTCCTTTACCTTCAATGGAAGGTTCCATTACTTCAGCAATCTCAGTTTGCATGAGCAGGCTGATGTCTTTGGCTATTTTTCCAATATTGCCGGAGAGTATGCCTAACGTAGTTGCTATATGAACGAAGTAATCTCTTTCGGTATGCCAAGGTTTAGTAGGATTGTTTAACTGAAGTAATTCACTCATTGTCCCGCTTACATGCAAACCTTCTTGGGGCATGCTTGATAAAGTGCCGACAGCACCGCCCAATTGTAATACGAAACCATGCTGTAGCAATGCAAGTATTGCTTCCTGAGAGCGGAGCAAAGGATCTAACCAGCCCGCTATTTTAAAACCAAAGGTGATAGGCTTTGCTTGTTGCATAAAGGAACGACCAATCATTACAGTTGATTTGTACTCCTCAGCTAATGCTGTTAATTGTTCAATTAATTGATTTAAATCACTTGTAATAATTTGCAGTGCATCTTTAGTTTGCAGCATCAAAGCTGTATCTATAACGTCTTGGCTGGTAGCACCGAAATGAACATATTTAGCTGCTTCTTTATCTTTTTCTTTTACTACAGCAGTTAATTGCTTTATTAAAGGGATTGCAATATTGCCTCCCAATACTGCATTCTTTATTAGTTCTTCTTTGTTGATGTTTTCAGTCTTGCAACATTCACCTATGATAGCAGCAGCTTCATCTGGTATTACAGCATGCTTTGCCTGTGCCTGAACTAATGCACTTTCAAAGCGGAGCAGATAAGTTATTGTTGCTTCATCAGTGAAAAGTGCATTTACTTCTTTATTGTAAAAAATCTGTTCGTACAGATGTTGCATGATGTATGCTTAAGAACGGTTTGTAAACAGTAAGATTTTCTTTGTATCCTTTGTGATTTCTTTATGTGCTTTGCGTTTAAAGGCTATTATTCAATGGTTAGGAGGTCACGAAAAACACAAAGCACACACAAAAGGGCACAATGTTATTCTTAATTTCATAATCAATATTCCTTTTACACCCTTTCCAGAATAGTAGCATAGCCTTGTCCAACACCAACGCATAAGGTAGCTAAGGCATACCGCTTGTTTTGCTTGTGGAGTTCAATAGCAGCCGTTTGCATAATGCGTGCGCCAGACATGCCTAAAGGATGCCCCAAAGCAATGGCGCCGCCGTTTGGATTGATGCGCAGGTCATCGGCTGTTAAACCTAACTCGTGAATGCAGGCAAGCGTTTGTGCGGCAAAGGCTTCATTAAATTCAATCACCTCCATATCATTCAATGTTAAGCCTGCTCTTTTCAATACTTTTTGTGTAGCACCTACTGGACCAATTCCCATAATACGCGGTTCTACACCAACTACTGCCGAAGCAACAATGCGTGCTTTTGGTGTAAGATTATATCTTTTTAATGCCTCTTCCGAAACGATATATAAAGCAATTGCACCATCATTAAGGCCGGATGAATTGCCGGCAGTTACTGTTCCGCCTTCTTTACGGAAGACAGGCTTTAAAGTTGCGAGTTTCTCTATGGTTGTATTGCTTTTGATAAATTCATCTTCTTCAAACAAAGTTGTTTCGTTCTTTTTTACCGTGATTTCTACAGAAACTATTTCTTCTGTAAAGCGCCCACTATCTCGTGCTTTGGCTGCCCGCATATGCGAATGATAAGCAAAATTGTCCTGGTCTTCTCTGCTAATTTTATAAATGTCCACCAGATTCTCTGCAGTTTCACCCATTGCTTCAGTACCGTATAATTGCTTCATTTTCGGATTGATGAAACGCCAGCCAAAGCTGCTATCGAACATCAGAGCATCATTGCCAAAAGGTTTTGATGTCTTGGAAATCACCCATGGTCCTCTCGTCATATTCTCCACACCGCCTGCAATAAAAACATCACCTCCACCCGCTTTTATAGCATGGGCAGCATTCATAACAGCCGACATACCTGAGGCACAAAGCCGGTTCACTGTCTCGCCGGGAACAGTAACTGGCAATCCAGCAAGTAGTAGTGCCATACGGGCCACATTGCGGTTATCTTCGCCGGCTTGGTTGTGGCAACCTAATATCACATCATCAATTACATCAACCGGTATTTGAGGATTACGCTGAACCAGTTCTTTAATTACGAGTGCTGCTAAATCGTCTGTCCTTACAGAAGAAAGACTTCCTCCAAAATTGCCAATAGGAGTTCTTATTCCATCAACTATATATGCTTCCATGCTTCCAATAAGTTTATTTTAAACTGCCGCTACTGCACTCAATTGTTCTGTAAATGTGGCGCTTGTTTTGGCTCTTACTTCTCCCAATGTAGCCCCTGGCATCAGTTCAATTAAGGACAATTTACCTTCCTCAAAACTAAACACTGCCAATTCTGTAATAATCAGATCTACGGCTTTCATAGCTGTTAATGGCAAGGTACACTCAGGGACAATTTTTGAAGAACCGTCAGTGTTAACATGATTCATTACAATGATTAATTTCTTTGCTCCGGCAGCTAAATCCATCGCACCACCAACCCCCAGCAATGGCTTGTTGGGTACTGCCCAGTTGGCTAAATTAGCCGCTTCATCCACCTGTAATCCACCCATGACAGCTACATCAATATGCCTGCCTCTAATCATCGCAAAAGAATCAGCACTATCAAAATAACTACTTCCCGGCAATGCCGTTACAGGTATCTTCCCGGCATTTACGGGATAATCCAAAGCACCGCCTCCATCTTCCGGCGAAGGCCCAACCCCCAACATACCATTTTCAGTATGCAGGATAATGCCGTCTTCAGGCCTGATAAAATCAGCAACCAATGTTGGTATGCCAATGCCTAAGTTAACCACATCCCCTTTCTTCAACTCTTTGAAAGCACGTTTAGCCATATTAGTGCGTGCCTCATCCGTTTTCTTAGCCGTACTTAATGAAGCTGATGTACCTAAGTTTTCCAATGTTATGTGCGCTTGCACTAAATAATCTACATAACAACCAGGTGTATGAATACAATCGGGATCCAATGCCCCTACAGGCACAATTTCTTCTACTTCGGCCACCACCAAATCAGCAGCGGTTGCCATAGCTTTATTAAAGTTTTGCTCCGTCATGCGGTAAACAAGATTGCCAGCCGTATCTCCCTTCCAGGCTCTGATAAATGCCACGTTGGCGCGAATACCTTTTACAAACACTTGTTCTATTCCATCAATCACCTTTGTTTCCCGTCCTTGTGCAATAAGGGTTCCGGCAGAGGTAGGTGTATAAAATCCGCCAATGCCTGCACCTCCTGCACGGATAGCTTCAGCTAAAGTTCCTTGTGGCAGGAGTTCGTATTCCACTCCACCCGATTGGGCTGCTTTCACAGCATCAGGATTGGAGGTAAAGAAAGAACCTATCATTTTTTTGATTTGTCCATTACGCAATAGTCTTCCGCCACCTAAGCCTGGCTCTCCTACATTATTGCCTATAAAGGTTATATTCTTTGTGCCCTTTTCTGCTAATGCATGCAGTAAATGAACAGGGTTGCCGGTCATACCAAAACCACCACCTAAAATAGAATCGCCATCTTTTACCAGTATAGCTGCCTCGTTTGCTGTTATTTGTGGTACTTGTTTCATGTTTTCTTTTATACATCAAAAAATACTGTTTCGTTCCTGCCCTGCATGTGGATGTCGAAATAATACATTACGCCACCAGCATTTTCCTTCCGTTGCGCAATAAGTGTTTTTCTTCTTTCTGGTGGAATGGCATTAAGCAATTCATCTTTGCTATTTGCTTCCTCTTCATCTGAAAAGTATAGCCGGGTGTATAACTGATGCAGCGAGCCTCTCATAAATACAATTACATTGATGTGCGGTGCCTGTCCGGAGCTTGAACCAGGCTTTATTGTTGTGAACATAAACCGGTGCTGTGCATCCGTACCTGTTCCCAAACGTCCAAACCCGGTAAAGCCATCGTTCTTTTTGGTGATAGGAGAAGAACGGTAATTTCCTTGTGCGTCTGCCTGCCAAAGTTCAATCAATGCATCCGGAATGGTTTGCCCGTTGCCGTCATATATATGCCCGGTGATAAAAATACATTCGCCTGCTGTGTCAGGTTCTATTAATAAATTATTTACTAAGCTGTTGTAATCATAGCCATACTGTTCGGCAACCAGGCTATAGGCAAAGAAAGGTCCAACCGTTTGCGATGGAGTTTTTCTCAATTTTCCCATTATTCAAAAGGTGTTTGTTGTTTACCGTTTAATACAAGATTGAATTCATAAGCCAGGGCAAATTCAGGCTCTGTCCAATCCATTCTGAAATTAGCAATCAGGAGTTCTCTTGCATGCTTAGGCACCGATTGAAAAATCGGGTCAAACTCAAAAAGAGGATCTCCTGGAAAATACATTTGTGTTATTAAACGATGCCCGATCTGATGCCCGATAATGGAAAAATGGATATGATTCGGACGCCATGCATTATAGTGGTTACCCCAGGGATAAGCACCGGGTTTAACGGTATAAAAACTGTATCTCCCTTCGTTATCTGTCAGCATCCGCCCGGCTCCCAGGAAATTCGGGTCGAGCGGTGCGTCATGTATTTCAGCTTTGTGTATATATCGTCCGGCTGCATTTGCCTGCCATATTTCTACCAGCACATTTCGTAAAGGTCTTCCATAGTCATCCATCACCTTGCCCGACACCTTGATGCGTTCACCAATAGGCTCACCGTTTTTACGGGCATTCCTGGTTAAATCATTATCCCATTTACCAATACATGATTCACCAAAGGCAGGAAGCGTCAGATCTTTCAACTGCTCCTTTACTGGTATCAGTGGCTTGGCAGGACTACGTAGAATAGTAGACTTGTATTCGGGATACAAATGCGGTGGCTGCACATCAAAATTAATTTGCGCTATTTCAATAATATTTGTGTTTTCCATCTTACTCTTTTTTACTGAATACTTCTTTGGCAATCTTAATAGCACTATTAGTGGCTGGCACACCGGCATAAACGCCTGTATGCAGCAGCACCTCTTTTACATCGTTTTCTGTAGCACCTGTATTTTTGGTGGCTTTGAGGTGCATGGCCAATTCTTCATCATGTCCTAATGCGGTCATTAAAGCTATGGTGAGTAAGCTCCGTTCCCTTTTTGTCAGTCCCGGTCTGCTCCAAACGGCTCCCCATGCACTATTGGTAATGTATTCCTGGAAGTCTTTATCAAAATCTGTTTTATTAGCTTCTGCCTTATTCACATGTGCGTCGCCTAACACGCTTCTGCGGGTATGCATACCTTGTTCATACAAAGAATTATTAGACAAATGAATAAAATCTAACATGACCTGTGCAAACGCTTGCGGTGCCTCTACCGGAGGCAAATGACCGGCACCATCCATTACTATTACTTTTGCATTAGGAATGCTTGCTGCTGTTGTTCGTACTTTTTCAGGCGATGTAGCATGGTCCTCACTACCACCAATACATAACGTAGGAATTTGAATAGCCTGGATCTGATTACTTAAATCTTCATCCCTTATTGCCTCGCAGGCATGTATATAACCGATTGGAGAACAGCTTTCCAGCATCCGTTTCAAACCTGCTGTTTCAGCTTTCTTGTTGCTTCTGAAACTTTCAGCCAGCCAGCGCTGCAGAATTTTATCAGAAATGGAAGCCATTCCACCCTCCTGTATTGCTTTTATTCTCGTATTCCAGTAGTCAACACCATCAGACTTGGGAAAACTATTGCTTAAGATTAAATATCCAATTCTATTAGGATGCTTTAGAGCCATATGCTGCCCAATTAAACCGCCAATAGATAGCCCAACATAAACACACTTCTCAATCTGCAAAGCATCTAACAGGGAAACTATCAGTTGTACGTAATCTGCAATGCGAAAAGGGCTTTCAATTGCTTCAGAGAGCCCGTGACCAGGCTTATCAAAAAGGAGAACAGAGCCCTCATTTTTTACTAACTCAACCACTTCATCCCATATCCTGAAATCAGTACCCAAAGAATTGACAAACAAAAATGTCCGTTCAGAACTTGTTCTGAAATATTTATAGTGAATGCTGCTGCCGTTGATATTTATAAACTGCATCTCTAAATTTCTTTTAACCCTACATAATTCTCAGCAATCGTAGTTGCCTGTGCTATAGATTGACCTATATAACTGAAACGCGATTTTTGCAGGTAGTAATCAAATGAACCGTGTGGTGCCTGTTTGTGAAAAAGATAAGTCATAAAATTAGAAAAGTCTTGTGCCCGCCAAATCCTTCTTAGGCAATTGGATGAATAATTATTTAGCAAATCATCCTTGCCATTCCGGTACCATGCGTTAAAAGCTGCTGCCAGCCACTTTACGTCAGCCACAGCAAGGTTCAGTCCTTTGCCGCCTGTAGGAGGTACAATATGTGCTGCATCACCTGCCAGGAACAACTGTCCGTACTGCATGTTATCAATCATAAAACTTCTCATAGGCGTAATAGCTTTTTCAAAAATATCACCCCTGTTCAGTGTAAAACCATTGTTATCAGATAGGCGGATTTCCAGCTCATCCCAGATATGCTTATCAGTCCAGTTCTGTATTTTATCATCGTTAGCAACCTGGATATATAAGCGGCTTACTTGCTCCGAACGCAAACTGTGTAAAGCAAACCCTCTTTCATGATAGGCATAAATCAATTCATCCGTAGAAGGCTTTGCATGTGCCAATATACCCAGCCAGCTAAAGGGATACTCTTTTACAAATTCGTTATAAGAGCCTTGGGGGAGACTTTTTCTACCAATACCATGATACCCGTCACAAGCAGCAACAAAATCACATTCCAATACATACTGCTCTCCGTTATGCTGATAATGAATTTTAGGAGTACCTGTATTTATTCCTTCAATACAGGTAGCGGCAGTTTCGAATTTAATACTGTTTCCCATTTCAAGGTTCGCTTTTATCAGGTCTTTAATTACTTCCTGCTGACCATAAATGGTGATGGTTCGCCCGCCGGTTAGTTGGTCAAACGGAACACGCTGCCTTATACCATCAAAGCTTAAGTACACACCATGATGTTGCAAACCCTCCTTATTCAATCGGTCTGCTACACCTAATTCGTTGTATAAATCAACGGTATTTTGCTCCAGCAGACCGGCTCTTACTCTTGATTCTGCATATTCCCGGCTACGGTTCTCAAGTATCATACAATCAATGCCGGCTCTGTTTAACAGGAGAGCAAGTGTTAGACCTGCAGGACCTGCCCCAATGATACCTATACTGGTTTTTTGTTTCATTATTGCGTACAATCGTTGTGTGCGAATACAATATCGCAGATCGCTTCTGTTGGTTGTCTCAAGGCGCTCAATTCAGAAAGCTGAACTCAGAAAAGTGTTATTTCTCTCTGTGTTCCTCTGTGTCCTACTGTGCCTCTGTAATTCATACTATCTTCCCCAAACTTCCTCTGCCACATTCACCACCAGCTCCAGCTTTCTCCACTGGTCATCCATGGTAATATTGTTGCCATGCGAAGTACTTGAAAAGCCACATTGCGGACTTACGCCCATATTTTCTACCGGCATGTAATGAGCAGCTTCTTCAATACGATTTATTACCTCATCCATTTTCTCCAATTGCGGAGTTTTGGACGAAATCAATCCAAGAATGACTACTTTGTTTTTCGGAACAAAACGTAATGGCGCAAAATCACCACTTCGTTCATCATCATACTCCAGGAAATATGCGTCCACATTCAAATCATTGAACAATACTTCTGCTACCGGTTCATACCCGCCTTCCGCAAACCAGGTGCTGCGGTAGTTGCCACGACAGAGATGAATAGCAACAGTTAAATCATCTGGCCGGTTATTAATCACCGAATTAATCAAAGCTGCATACGTTCTCGGTAACTCATTTGGGTCATCCCCTCTTTCTCTTGCTTCTTCACGCATTTTCGTGTCACATAAATAAGCAAGGTTAGTATCATCTAATTGTATATATCGGCAGCCAGCGTTATATAAAGCTTTGATTTCATCACGATAACACTGCGACAGATCCAGAAAAAAATCATCAAGGTCAGGATAGGCATTAATATCAATAGCTTTTCTTCCACCCCTGAAATGAACCATCGTTGGTGAAGGGATGGTAACCTTTGGTGTTTTAGTAGTTACTGATTTAAGGAAGTTGAAATCATCTACCTGTATATTTTTTACATGCCTTAGCTTTCCGGTAACACTTAATTTAGGAGGTGTAAAATGATCTTCGGCAACTTTGGCGTGCGGATTAGCTGCAATACCACTCGAAACAGTTACCCCCTCTAATTGCTGTAAAAAATCAAGATGGAAATAATCTCTCCTGAACTCTCCATCAGTAATAGATTGCATACCTATACTTTCTACTCTTTTCACCGTTTCTGCAATGGCTTTATCTTCTATCGCCCGTAGTTCTTCCGCACTTATTTCACCCCTTTTCCAGCGAAGACGGTTCTCCCTTACCTCAGGTGTGCGCAATAGGCTTCCCACCTGGTCTGCTCTAAAGGGTGGATTTAATTTTTTCATACTTTTAATTTATCCATTTTACTAAAGTACACCTGGATGATCTTTAGATGGTAAATCAGCTATGCAAATGCATCTTCACATCTTCCAAAATCCTCATTCCTGGAATAGGAACACGCCGACTTATACCTAACTTATACTTAAGTTATACTGAACATATACCTAAGTTATACCAGAGTTGCGTAGTTGTACTCTGGTAGTTGCCCTGATGTTACTCCGTAGTAACCCTGATGTATACTATACCCAGACCTGTTACCAGGCTATACTTACTCCGGGGCAATTGCTGGTCTACTTCCTATGTACCTCATTTATAACTCTGTTCTCATGCATAACAATATAGCAGTGAAATCAACCATAAGTGTTCGAAGCTTTCGTCATTGCGAGTGAAATGAAGCAATCTGTGGATTATAGCAGAATCAAAATAAGCCATTAACAGTTATTTTATGCTAACAAACAATGCTTCTTTAAATAGGCAGTGACAAGATTGCTCTGCTTTAGTACTCTTAATCCATGTTTCGAACACTTATGGAAAGCAACTTTATCCATTATATCATCGTAAAGAGTAGTAATTAAAACCTCCCCTATGTTGTTATTCTTGCTATTAATAAATGCTAAAGCATGATGGTGCACCTACATGTTTAGAATGGGAACTGCTGCTAACTTTTGAACTAAGAACTACAGGTTATACTTTCATCAGGCAAAGGCTCCGCCATCTACAGGCATGGCAAGACCTGTTATAAACGACGACTGCCCTGAGCACAACCATAAAATCACATCTGCTACTTCCTCCGGCTGCCCCATACGTTTCATAGCCTGGTAGTTTTTAGCAGCTTCTAATGCTTCCGGATCATAGGCTAGTTTTCTTCTGCCTTCCATAATCATAGGCGTTTCAATAGCTGTTGGACAAACTGCGTTGATACGGATATTGCGTGTTGCGTATTCTTTGGCAGCAGTACGGGTTAAACCTACAACACCAAACTTGGACGCTGCATAAGGCGAATTGCCCGGCTGTGCTACTAAACCGGCAGCAGAAGCTACATTGACAATTGCGCCGCCTCCTCCTTTCAACATCTGAATAACTTCTTCTTTCAGGCAGTAATAAGTCCCAAAAAGATTTACCTGCATCATATACATCCAATCTTCTTCAGGATACTCATGCAAAGGTGCGGTATGTTTTCCCGCAATGCCTGCGCAGTTTACGGCACAGTCAATTCTGCCAAAGACTTGAATAGAATTGGTAATAAGGTTTGCTATGTCTTCTCTTTTTGCAATATCACAGGAAACAAATTTGACTTTATTACTCATATCTCTTACTTGCTGCTCTACATTTCTGCCGGCATGCTCATTGACATCTGCCAATACAAGCTTTGCACCTTCTTTAGCAAAAGCCAATGCTGTAGCCATCCCAATGCCGCTTGCAGCACCGGTAACCAAACAAACTTTATTTTCAAAACGGTAGTTCACCTTAAATGACTTCGGATGTTAGGTGTTGGATTTCTGAGCATTTTCAGACTTTCAAGCCTCTTTCTTAAGGAACAGACCAAAATCTAAAATTTCCAATTCACGATACCTATATGGGTTGCATCATAGCAGCAGAAGCTTTTCCTATCATGGCTCCGATATTCACCCCTTCAGGTAGTTGTCCTTTCCAGTCCAGTTGCTCCATATCACCTATTTGTACCGAAACATCTACCACCATTTTACAACGTTCCAATCGCCTGTCCATAAACGCTTGTAAGGTAGTTTTCACATCGCCTTCATTTTGAAGCAACTCTGCTAATACCACAGCATCTTCCAGTGCAAGAGCAGCACCTTGTCCCAATTGTGGAATTGTTGCATGTACAGCATCACCAATCAGGATGACCCTGTTCTTATACCATGGTGCCGGAACAAATAACACTTCTAATGGACGGTACACCACTTTTTTGGGGTCCTTAATTTCATCCACTACAGTTTTGATCATAGGTGCGGGATATTCCTCCAGTAGTGCTTTCATGCGGGGTACCAACTGGTCTTCTGGTATATAAGGGTCGTTACCTTCTGCCGAAACTATAAACATATACATGGTATCGGCTGTCATAGGAATCAAACCGGCTTTGGTCCTCTTTCCCATAAACATATAGCCGGTTTCCAATTCTGCCGGACGCTTGAACGCATAACGCCACACCGACTGTCCGGTGTATCTGGCTTTGTAACTACCTAATACCATGCTGCGTACCTTTGAATTAACACCGTCCGCACCAACTACCAAATCGTAAATGCCACTGCTTCCATCGGTCAGTTCCACCCTTACTTTATCTTCCCCATTCTCTATTTCCGCAATAGTAGTTCCCATACGGAAAACCACTCCTTGTCTTACCGTCTCTTCGTATAAAATTTGGTGAAGTATTCTTCTGGAAATACCATTGTGACTTGGCAGGCGTCCAATAGGAGGCACCCCTACTTCTGTAAAGACATATCCTGTTGGAGTACACATTTTTACCATTCCGTAAGGAGAGCCTCTGCGCATAGCTTCATCAGCTAAACCTAAGGCATCTAAAGCTCTTAAAGCATTGGCTGGTTGAATGATACCAACCCCATATACATTAAATTCTTTATGGAGTTCAGCAATTTCTACAGAACAGCCCATTCTTGCTAAGGCTATACCGGAAGATAAGCCCCCGATACCACCCCCAACTATCAATACTTTCTTTACTGCTGGCATAGCAAACGTTATTTTAAAATTTAATCTTGTAATATGGCTACAGCTCTTGTCCAGCCGCCGCTACCGCCTTTTATTTTTGCAGGGAAACATGCTACTTTAAAACCATACGGAGGTAGCTGGTCAAGATTTGCCATTTTTTCTATCTGACAATATTCTTTTTCGCGTCCAACATAATGCGCTGCCCAAATAATACCTGAACGGGGATTTTGCAAATATTCCTGCACCTGTATATGCAATGGAATATCCCAGCCCCAACCATCGGTGCCCATCACTTTGATGCCCTGGTCTATGAGCCAGTGTGTTGCTTCAGCAGAAGCCCCCACATGAATTTTTACGAAGTCTTCCTCGTAAATCCGTTTATCAGCGTCGCAGCGAATAAGCACGATATCTAATGGCTTAAGAGTATAGTTAATAGCAGCTAACTTTTCTTTTATATCTTCTACGGTAATGCTGTAACCATCTGGCTTATCTGTAAAATCCAGCACCACACCATCCTGAAAAAACCATTCTAAAGGCAGTTGGTCTATCGTGCGCGAAGGTTTGCCTTCGCAGGTAGGAAAATAATGCCAGGGTGCATCAACGTGTGTCCCGCCATGACTGGTAATGGTTATGAATTCACCGGCAGGACCATTGCCATCTATGAATGCATCTTCGGGAATGCCTTTGAACAATTTGGAACCCATTTTTCGTGCACCTTCCTTATGATCTTCATACACGATAGAAGTGGGAAGCGGTTCTTTTATTTCATCGGAAATAGTTACCGAGAGATCTATTATTTTCATTACAATTTGTTATTGGGTTAATTGTGATATGCAGCACTTCGGATTGTAGAGTCTAAATCCTGATAGCTCATTATCTTAATATTGTTATTTACATTTCAAACTTCAATTCATAATGCTGCACGAAAGGCGTGTTTTCAAAATAAGGTCCGATTAATACCCGCCAGTCTTTAAATAGTTCCGATTCACGAAAGCCCTTGGTATGGTCTTCTAAAGTTTGCCATCGTATTAATAAAATATATCTGTTATCCTGCTCAACACATTTTTGAAACTGGTGACCTATGTAGCCTTTGGATTTGCTGATTACATGTTGTGCTTTATCCAAAGCTGCTTCAAACTCTTTATTATTGCCTGGCCTGATATCTACTGTTGCTAGTTCTAAAATCATTGCTGTATAAATTAAAAATGAAGTTGAGTTTTAGTGGATTTTCTTCTATTCAGCAGCGGGTATTTCTTTTAGTTTCTTCATAAAACTTCCAAATGCCGGTCTGAACTCTTCAAAGAGAGGTAAGCTTCTATTCTTAAGCATTACTTCACTAAACAACTTCAATCCAACAGCAAACTCCGCTGCTTGCGCTTCATTTTGAAAAATATTTTTACTCTGAATTCTTTTAATAATAGAAAAAACCTCATCGTGGTTGTCAAACTCCAATTGCAATGGCTCGTGAATGCCTGTTTCCCCTTTAGCTGTGGATATTAATTCTAATGTAAGCCGATATTTATTTGCCCGCTTTTCCATGTAATTGCTTTTAATACTTTACTTATAATATTTACACTTAAGGCATGCTTCCCAAATCCGACATTCGCAATGATCTTTACACCACTTTATTCCGCAACACGCCAATGCCTTCAATTTCCAACTCTACTACATCGCCGGGTTCCAGCGGACGATGCACTTCAAACTTGTTTTCTATAAGACTTCCCCAGCCAACCGTGCCGCTGCCCAATATATCGCCGGGCATCAGGGTTACGCCATTTTCAGAAGCCCTTTCCATCATTTGTGGAAAATTATAATAGACTGTTTTGTAATTGCCCTCACATATAATTTGTCCGTTAATTCTGGAAGTCATTTTGATATCATATCTGTCACCTTGAACTGGTGGCACTCTCAACGGCGCACCAAAAAAGGATTCAGAAAAAGCACAACGGTATTGTTCCATTTCATCTTTGGTTACAATACAAGGTCCGATAGCATTGGCAAAATCCTTCCCTTTGTGTGGACCTAATGGAATTTCCATTTCCACCTTTTGAATGGCTCTTGCAGTCCAGTCATTGAATATGGTGTAACCAAAAATATATTCATCCGCTTCGGCTGCTTTAATATCTTTTCCCTTTTTACCAATAATGACTGCTATTTCCAATTCTATATCCAGCTTTGTCTCTTTTTCAGGTCGTTTAATCTCATCCTCCGGTCCAAAAATGCCATGATGGTTTGTGAAATAAAAGATAGGCATTTCGTACCATGCTTCTCCGATTGTATGCCCAAATGACCTTGATGCATTAAGCATGTGCATCTCAAAACCAATATAATCCCTAAAACTGCGCGGATTAGGAAGTGGTGCCAATAACTTTATGTCTTCCAAAGAATAGGTTGGTGTTGCCTCTTCAAATCCTTGATCTTTAATGAGAGAAAAATACTCTTCATGGTTGTCTATAAAGGCAAGCATATTGTCCGGCAATGCACCATTACTTATAAGATGCATATCTGTCACACCTCCATCTTTCAACCATCCTGCTCTTGAATGCCCTTCCTTATTTCTAAACGTTACCAGTTTCATATTGGCGCTTAAACGTGAGATTATATTGATTTAAAACAATTACTTATCATTTCAGTTTATAGTCATTGCATCCTGTATACTTCAACTTATTACTGCTGGTTCAAATGCTTCTTTTTGTGTCTTTTGTTTCTTCTTCACCGGTGCTGTTTCAATCAACAAAAACGCAAGTAACCCCGCTATACAGGCAGCTCCCGCAGCTATAAGAAATGGTGCCTGTAAACTAAATGCATCTGCTGACCATCCTGCGATAGCAGGTGCCGCAAAGCCACCTACCAATTCACCAATGCCCATCACAAAACCCATTGTTTGTGCTAAGTATTGCCTGGGTACAGTTTCAGCAGGAATAATGGCTAGTACAATTGGATAACACCCCATAGTGGTAGCGCCAAGCAGTATTAACGGCGCTAAGCTTCCAAAATCCTTTCCGCCATATACAACACCCAATGGCATAAGCATGCTAAGTAAAAAGAAGAAAATAACAGCCGGCTTACGTCCTAGTTTGTCAGATAGTCCGGGAACAACCGCTCCCCAGATGAGCGATGCCAAACCAAATACCGCCATAGTTTTTCCCATATCTGCTTCGCTGAAATGTTTTTCAGCTACCAGGTATTTGGGTAAAAAGGTGATTTGTGCAAACATCCATGTCATCATGCAGCAACTTAGCAGCAGTGCCATCCATACATTATGGTACTTCAGCAAATCGGCAATACTTGCTTTAGGTTTTTGTTCGGCTGTTATTTTGGTTGGGAGTTCTTTTATTATGAAAAAGCACAAGAGGGCTAAAATCAATCCAGGTATGCCGGCAATAAAAAATGCTTTACGCCAGCCAAAGTTTGTTGCCAGTGCAACTAATACCAATGGTGCCAGCATGGTGCCCAGCAGGTTGCTGCCGAAACTTTGCATAAAGCCCATATTAAAGCCTCTGCGCTTTTCGGTGGAAGCATTCGCCATAACAGATTGCGCTAATGGCAATAAAGGACCTTCAGCAAAGCCCATTATAACACGGGCAATCAGTAAAAATGCAAAAGAGGCCGCTACCCCCGAAATAAATGAGCAAAGGGAAAAAATGACTACTGATATAATCAGGTATTTTTTACGTTTACCCGTTTTATCAGATAAGGTTCCGATCAAATATCCCGATATAGTCCAGGCCAATGCAAGCAAGGATGCCAGTAAACCAATCTGGGTATTGTTCAACCCAAGTTCCTTATCAAAGAATGGCACCAAAAAATTGAGTGCCATACGGTTAAAAAGAACAAACCCAAAAGTGAATGTCAACAGAACTAAGAGCTTGTTCTCGTAATTAAAAAATCCCCTTTTGTTCATACGGCAAGTTTTAATATTTACGACCTATGACTTAGGGCACAATTAAATCGTAATCCGTAAATCCAAAATCATAAATTATCTCAATGGTCTTCCACCATCAACAGGAATAATACATCCTGTACTAAATGTCAGCGTTGTTGTCACTGCATGCACAGCATTAGCAACATCTTCAGGTGTGGCTAAGCGTCCTAATGGAGTCGCATCCAGTTGCATCTGCAAATAAGCAGGGTCAATATTTTTTGTATATTCACCTAACACCCAGCCCGGTGAAACCGATACTACACGGATAGTTGGTGCTAATGCCCTTGCTAACGAACGGGTCATGCTGTCTATAGCAGCTTTTGAAGCACAATACGCCACATTGCTTCCAATTCCGCTAACAGCCGCTACTGAAGAAATATTTACCACCAGAGCATTGTCGCTTTGCATTAGTAATTCTTTGCAAGCCCTTACCATGGCAAACGAACCACGGAAATTGGTAATGAAAATCTGATCTATCCATTCATCGGTTAAACCATCCAAATCATCGTGTGCTATTGGTGTAGTAATACCTGCATTATTTACCAGTATATCTAAAGCGCCATATTTTTCTTTTATAAAGAGAGAGAGTTTTTCCAACGCCTTCCTATCATGAACAGGTGCGTGAAAGATGCTATGGTTTTCTCCCTGCAACTCATCGTATAAGTGCTTTGCTTTTTCTAGCTTGCTGTTGTAGGTAATGATAACGGAAGCGCCTTCTGAAGCCAGCTTTCTACAGATAGCTGAACCGATACCTCCGGCACCGCCAGTAACCAAAGTAATCTTTCCTGCCAGTGTATTCATGTTTAAGACACTAATTCTTCTTTCTTTTTACCAAAGCGCTTCACCCGCAAGTCAGCCTGCGCTTTATGCGCTGCAAAATTTTCAATAGCGCAAAGACGGGAACAGTATTCACCAATCAATGCACTGGCTTCTGCAGTACGCACTTCCTGGTATGTACAGGTCTTTAAAAACTTGCCAACCCATAATCCACCTGTATAACGGGCTGCCTCTTTGGTAGGTAAAGTGTGGTTGGTACCAATTACCTTATCACCATAAGCCACGTTGGTTTTATCACCTAAAAAGAGAGCACCGTAATTAGTCATCTTTTCCAGAAAGTAGCGGGGGTTTCCAGTAAGCACTTCCACATGTTCGCTGGCAATACGGTCGCCTTCCGAAACTAATTCATCTACGGTATCTACTACTATTACCTGACCGTAATCTCTCCACGAAACTGAAGCAATATCAGTAGTAGGTAAGGTCTTCAATTGTCTATCTATCTCTTGCAGTGTTGCATAGGCAAGTTCTTCACTGGTAGTAAGCAAAATAGCTGGTGTAGTAGGACCATGTTCTGCTTGTCCTAATAAATCCGTTGCACACACTTCTGCATCAGAGGTGGCATCGGCAATCACCAATATTTCTGTTGGACCAGCAAATAAGTCAATGCCCACTTTACCATACAACTGTCGTTTAGCTTCAGCTACATAAGCATTACCCGGGCCAACAAGCATGTCAACAGGCTGAACAGTTTCTGTACCTAAAGCCATCATAGCAATAGCTTGTACGCCGCCAAGAATGTAGATTTCGTCGGCACCTGCCATGTACATGGCTGCAACAGTAGCGTCCGGTATTTCACCGTTAATGGGCGGGGTGCAGGCAATTACCCGTTGTACTCCGGCAACCTTTGCAGTAAGTACACTCATGTGGGCAGAGGCAACCATAGGATAACGTCCACCCGGAATATAACAACCAACACTATTTACCGGAATGTTTTTATGACCAAGGATAACACCTGGCAATGTTTCCACCTCAATATCCTTAATAGCTTCGCGTTGCTTTTGCGCAAAATTGCGGATTTGCGTTTGGGCAAATTTTATATCGCTAATTACCTGTTGCGGCAAGCCTTCAACGATATCTTGTATCTGCTCCTGTGATAATTTGAAACTTTCCGGTGACCACTTGTCCAGTCGTGCGGAGAGTTCCCGAACGGCTGCATCACCTTTTTCACTTACATCATTGAGCATGTTTTCCACTGTTGCCCTTACCCTGGCATCTGCCTCTTTGCTTTCAGCGTAAGTAATTCCTCTTTTTATTTGGCGTATCATGATAAATATCTTTGGTTTATACTTGTTCAGCAGTTACTTCTTTTTGCGCTGAAGCAATAACAGTACTGGTATTATTCATCTTTTTAGCAATCCAGTCGAACATGTTGAAGGTTTTGGTAAAATCATCCACCTGGCAATGTGCTGAGCCGCTGCTTTCTTTTGGAACAATTTCTACCACCTTTTCGCACGTTAGTGCATCTCTTAATTTATAGGCATTCTCCACAAAATTCTGCCGGTCGTCTTCCCCATGCAATACATAAGTAGGCATGGATATTTTTTCCGCTACCCCTTCAAGTGTGAATTGTTTCAACCGCTCCCTTGCCTCAGTCATATTCTCAGCATCTACAATGTGCATCATTATTTCAGCCAACGGGTGAGTATCAGGGCGGTTCTTCCAAATGTCGTAATAGCTCCACACGGCACCCCATACTACGCAAATTTTAAAGCGGGGTTCAAAGGCTGCACATCTTGCCGCCATGTACCCCCCCATGGAAACCGCCATAATACCTATCCGCTCTGTATCTACTTCCTGTTGCAGATTTTCCAGCGACCAGTCCAATACGGCAGTGCCGGCTATATTAAAATCATAACGTGTGTAAATGTGATTTAAGCGAAGCGAAGCTCCTTGTCCCGGACCATCCACTACAAGTAGTGCTATACCACGTTCATTCAAATTCTGACAGGGACCGAAATACAATTCTTCCGCAAGACTATCCAATCCACCAAACATGATCATCATTGAAGGATGCTCTACTCCTTCAGGCTTGAACAAATAACCCGGAAGAAAGGAGTCTTCAAACGGTATTTGTACCTGTTTGGGTTTATTATCAAAATACAAAATAGCTTTTAGAAAAGCTTCCCGACACTTCAGGTAAGTGGACATTTTTCTCTCATCGGAAGGCTTCATAAAAAACTCAGCCGTACGTAAATAATTGAATGCCCTTAAATAAGTTTTTCTCGCAGAAACAGGGTTTCTATTATCTTCAAACTCCTCTGCTAATGCATATACGCTGTTGCCCAATTTTGACCATGCCTGTATAAAGCTTTCAGTGTTGCCAGGTGTGATTTCACTAGCTGCCTCTAAGCACTCTGCAAATTCGCCACCGCCGTAATGTGCTTGCGATAGAGCACGGTTCAACTGGTAAGAAGGCATATACTGCCCTGGAAAATAATGCCACATCATAATGATTTCAGATTTGAGATTTCGATACTCAGCGAAGCGAAAACTCTATTGAATATTGTTTATTTTATTGTAATGATTATACGTCTTGAGGTTTTACTACCCCTTCTGTTAGTCCGAGTTTTTTCCCCTTTCCCATTTCTGCAAACGGGTTTGCATGCCCCCATGCATCGTTAGGATTATCTTTCAGGTAGTGCAAATCTGGTCCATGGTCGGGAGCAAATATTAATCTTGCACCTGCATAAAACTCAAAGAGGTAACCACTGCCGGGATCAATCACATAAATGAAAAAACCTTCATCGGCTTTATGACGGGTAGGTGCACCCATTACGCTTTTATAGCCTTTTTCTGCGAAATAGTCCAAGGCTAACAACACCTCTTCCCGACTATCAAAGTTGAATGCAATATGATTGAGCACCGCTTCATTAGGCTCAATGTTGGGGTCAGTAAAGATGGCAATATCATGCGAGAGATTACCAATTGTCCATAAGCCACCAACCGGCGGAATTTCGTCGGAAATACGTACTTCATCTGGATTCTTTAATCCCAAACCTTTCCAAAACTTTTTCTCCTCCAGGTACTTGAATTTAGCGACCATGTAAGTAATGTGGTCAAAGCGGCGGGGATTCACTGCAATGCGACGGTTAGAAGCATAGCGGTCGGCATAAATACTCTTCTTCTCTCCTGCCTCTCTTAGCCACACTACATCCCAAAATACTTCATGAATATGTCCGTCCGGTGATTGAAAGCGGTAGGCTTTGCCATGCCCCAGATCACCTTCTATCCAACCGAGACCC
>Ga0181466_1000086_pt1 | contig 27704 bp, 17 predicted proteins | sample InSIn4gowninarea_FD_119078 | JGI IMG/M metagenome (GOLD analysis project Ga0181466, IMG submission 119078) | Clean room microbial communities from NASA Spacecraft Assembly Facility at Jet Propulsion Laboratory, Pasadena, California, USA -... ... | reverse complement strand
CATGCAACAGCATAACAGCTATAATAACGATTATGACAAAAGGCTTACAAAGCAAAGTGCAGCAATTACAACAATGTTTCTTTTGATTGTTGTAATAATTACAACAGCGTTCTCTATTTATCTGGGTTTTAAAAATCCTCTTATTATAGGAACAATATCTGTGATTGGATGTTTTGGCGTAATTGCTATGGGTTTCATAACGATATTCAATAAGAGTGCTAGGCAAGGTTCTTCTATTACTGCAATCATATTCTCAATATTTGAAGGGATGATGCTTGGAGGAATTACTTTCAGGACAGGAACCATGAATTTCGCTGATGATAACGGTTGGAGCCTGGTAGGACAGGCTATATTAGCGTCTGTATGTCTCTTTTTTGTTGCACTATTTTCATACTCAACTGGGATTATAAAGGCTACTCCAGGGTTTATGAAAGCCGTAGGAATGGGTTGTGCTGCTTTTGGTCTTATGTACCTTGTGAATTTTGGTATAACTCTTTTCACAGGAACAAATCTTCTTTATTCACAAGGTCCAATCCCTATAATTATATCTGTTGTTGCAATTATATTTGCAACATTAAGTGTTATTAGTGAGTTAAAAATACTTGATGATGCTGTCATGTCAGGTGCTCAATCAAGAATGAAATGGTCAATTGCTACAGGATTTATGACATCAATTGTTTGGATGTACATTGAAGTCTTAAGACTTCTTACATTAATAAACAGAGACTAAGTATAAAATACAGGGATAATTATGGCTAGACAACCTAAAATGTTATGGGGAAGACAAAACCCATATTACTTTGAAGAATCAAAAAGGGCTTCAAGCGCACCATTGGACGGAACAGTGCAAGGTGCAAAAAATGATTTTCACTTCAAAGTTAATGATTTTGTTTTACAAGATGATGAAGAAATCATAGACTATGATGAAGATGGTATTGATGATAAAGAAAAAATTATATCTCAAGAAACTGTTACAAATGATGCCCCTGAATCAGAAACAACAAAAAAATACTGTTTTGAATCATCAACATGGATGGCTCATAACTGCGGGATACCAAGTGTTATGATGTCTACTATCCACGGTTCATATCTTTACGGGACTGCTCAAGAAGATTCTCACCCGACATTTTATATTGTCTCTGATTCTAATATTAATATGAACTTAAGTATAGATAATAGAGAACTTATAATTGTGGGATATGATCAATTTTTAGAACTTCTTACCAGTGATAACCTTACTGCAATTGAAGCAAGATATTCACCTTATTGTGTTTTTACATCATCAAAAAATAGAGACAGAATATATAGATTTGATATGGAAGAAAATCAAATAGCAAGTATTATTGAATCTAAGATCCTTGATGAAAAAAACAAAGAAAATCCAAATAATGAATTATTGCATCGTCTTAGCATCTCATATAAATCAGCTTCAAATGACGAATATACACCTGTTATAAAAGACCTTGATTAAACTTCAAGATCTAATTATATAGTTTCCTTTTCTCATTGCTATATGGTAAGTTTGTATTATTAAAGATGCTTAAGGAGATACATTTATGTCAATTATTTCGAGAGAATCAACAGAAAAATCAGTTCTCTCTACATGCTTGAATAATTTAGATCAAGCATGGGTGAGTCATATTGCTAGACTAGGTGGAAATGATCCAGAAACGTTATTTGGGTATCCAAGAAATTCTGCTATATTCTCAGTTCTTCATAGTAGTATTTCAGAAAGCAAAACCCCTTCACTACCTCTAGTCGAAGATATACTTGATCAAAATTATTCACAACTATTTGAAGATGGATCATATGATTATCTTCATGAAGTAATTCTTGAGCCTTCACTTGATTTTGATATGATGACAACTGCTCTTGATGATCTAAGAGAATCAAGACAGCAAAGAAGAATACAAAGAGAAATCGAAACCCTCAACAAAGATATTTCTTCAGATGATGTTGATGTAACATCAGAAGATATTGCACAAAGACTAAAAGAGATCGTTGATGGTACAGAAATATCAAGAGACCTTCAGACATTTGGTGAAATGACACAAGAAATTCTTGATGCTCCAGCACCAATGTGGACACAATCAACAAGAATACCTGACCTTGATGCTGTATTAGGTGGAGATGGGTTTGAGTCTGGAACACTTACTGTTGTTGCTGCAAGACCAAAAGTAGGAAAAACAGTCTTTATGAATTCAATGATCTATACAACATTAGAAAGTGGGAACTATCCTCTCGTATTTAACTATGAAACTAAAAAAGTCGAGTTTCTTGCAAAAATGATATCTCGACATATACAAGATGAAACTCTTGGTTGGGGAAAAATAAAAGCATATATTTCCAAATCAGAAGAAGTAAAAATATCAGCAGAACAAAAAAGAGAAATAGACAAAGCCTTAAAATGGGCTTTAGATCAAAAATGGTATCCAATATTTGATAAAACTACTTCCATGCAAGAAATGGAATCAATTGTTACAAGAGTTAAATCAGAAATACCAGAAGGAATGAATGTTGTTCTATTTGTTGACTATCTTCAACTCATGGTTACTGATAACAGCAATGCAGTTGCACAAATTTCTGACTTGACAAGATTCTTTAAACTTCTTGCAACTACATATGACATAGCGGTAGTGTTACTTTCACAGCTCAATAGAACAGCTGGTGATGAAAAACCAAGAGTTTGGCAAATGAGAGGTTCAGGATCTATTGAACAAGACGCGGATGTTATTCTTCTTCTAGATAGCCCATCAAGAAGAAATACAGAAGCAATAGAAGAAAATGACAGCAGACACAATCTTCTTGAAATTGATGCTGGAACTTCACGTCTGGCTACAGGAGGAAATGTTGAACTCTTTATTGATGGTGGAATTCAATTAGTTGATTCATACAATGTATATGATGAAAACGATAAAGACGAACTTAACTATGATATAACTGATTTCATAGAAGATGATGATGAAGAAGATTCTTCTAATTTCTCTCTTTAAAATAAAACTCCTGTAATAAAACAAATATGTTGTTTAATTGATAATATGTTTAAGTAATATTTATATTAATACAGGAGTGTTTATATGGCTTCCAGATCAAGACGTTCTAATCCAGCATCAGACATATTTTATGCATGGTCTGTATGGTCAATTATCGGGTTCTGGCTTATTACTGTTCTTATCGTACTTTCTGTTATTTTTCTTAATGTACCGATAGGAGTAAGCTTTTTCCTAGCAATATTCTTGCTTCCTCTTATATGGAAAGATCCTGATAAAGAAGACTACATAAATGGAGCAATGGTAAGAGAAACTATACCGTGGAAAATTGCTACATTTATGAATGTTCTCAAAGGACCTGCAAGACAAAACGTATTTCAAATAGACAATTTACTTGGAGTAGGTCCTCCAGAAGATGACCCTTCTAAAAACATAACTGAGCATTTCTTCTCCCCACCAGGAAGGATATCAGCATACTTCTCTATGGGATTTGCTTTTGTTTTATCATTCTTAGACTATCTTATACACCCTATACTATATCCACTTTGGGGAAGCGGGGGAGAAGGATTCTTACTTCCTGCTATAGTATCTCAAATACTTTCATTTGTAGCGTTCTATGCAGGAATACAAGCATTAAATACTGCAAGAAGATATCATTTAGCGATACCTATGTCAGGTGTTGATAAAGTTCCAGCTGTAATTTGGCATAAAATTCCAAAAGACGGAACAAAACGTTCAGCACTTATTAAATTTGCACAAGTATTTGTAATAAGTTTTGTTATGTCAATATTGATTTCTATAATCATAGCAATGATACATCCTATAAATTGGTGGATAGGAATAGGTCTATCATTTATTACAGGAATATCTCTTGGAATATATCTCATGTTAAGAGATCTTACAGAAGCATATAGACTAGAATTCAATGAACAAGTTGAACGAAGAGACTTCTTCAACGGTGTCTGGGGATATATGAATATGAAAATTCCATATTTCGATTCTCAAGTACCAGTACCAGGTGAACCGGGAAAACCAGGAGGTCCACCAGAAGGATCTGATGAAATACCAGAAACACATGTATGGGTGGCAACATTTGGATTTCCAACTAACGGAACCTATGCTGACTATGCAAATGAAGCAGATAAAATTATACCTTCTATTCCTGAAGCAGAAATGCTAGTTATATCTCCAGTTCCTAAAAAACTTCCATCAGGAGAATCAATACCAGGAACAGTATCTGCATCTGGTTTCAGAATATGGTGGAGTGATATGCATGTATCACTTAATGAGCTATTAAAAAATCCTGATATTACACCAGAAATGAAAGAAATAGCAGTCAGATATAATGTTGTTGAACCATTAGCAAAAATACGACAAATAAATAGATGTATTGTGCATTCTCACTCAATGATGACAGCACCTGATTCTGAAGTAAACATTATGAAAGTATCACTGGTTCCCCCAGATGGTGTTACTGAAAAGAACTTCACTGATAACATTGACAAAATGCAACAATCATTAGGAATATCATGGATCAGAGCGAAAAAATCCGTTGATCAACATGGAAGAAGTATAATCGAACTCTATCTTGGTGATGGAACCCCATTAGATGATGGAATAGTCTTTCCAAAAGGAATTGCTTCCTCTAAATTTAGGAAGAGACTTATGGCTATTCACTGGGAGTATATTTTTGCTATTAACGGTGTGAACTCTTCAAATGGTTCTCCTACTGTTATTATGAGTAGAGACGTAACAGATAAATCAGAAGAAATCATATTTGATCTTCCAGCAGGTGTAGATTCAAAAAGAATTAAGAAAGACCTCAGTAAAATCAAAGATTCTTCTGGTAATGGATATCTTGAATTCCATGCTGGTATTCCATCTAAGAAACAGTTTTCTAGAAGAGAAAAAAGAGAAATTGATAAGTTTATGAAGTCACACTCTTCTACAGCACAATTTACTCTTGTTGCTTCCAAAACGCACCCTCTTGAAGACACTTTCCTTTTCTCAAATTATAAAAACGAACTCATAACAGGAAGAGAACTTGGTGTTCTTAAATCACAATGGGGAGTCGGAGTAAAATCAAATGGTTATGTTGCTAAACACAGCTTTGAAAAAGGAGCAGATCCTCACTTAGTTCTAGCGGGATCTTCTGGTTCAGGTAAGTCAGCTTTGCTATACTCTATGCTTTGCCAACTTGCATCAAATAATTATCCAGAGGATCTACAATTACAGATAATTGACCCTAAAATTGGTTTCCAAGGATTCCAATACATAGATAATGTTACTCGGTATGTTGATCAACATACACCAAGAAAAGGGCATTTCTTTGAATCCTGCAGGGATCTTTTACGAGATGCTTCAATAGAAATGAATAGAAGAAATGAGGTCTTTAGATTTGCTACTCATACAGATGGGATCACCCCTTATGAAGATGAAATGATTGATAAACTATCAACAGCACGTCGTATTGGTATAAAGCAAGGACCAATGGATGATGGTTCACCAAACCCATTAGTTATGCCTTTGCTAGTAATCATAATCGACGAGTGTGCGATGCTCTTTGCTGACGCACCTGATAAGGAGACACGGGAACTTCAATCAGAAATACTTTATTATGCATGTAAGCTGGCAAGAGAATCTCGTTCTGCTGGAATACACTGCTTATTCTCTACTCAGTATCCAACAAAAGCATCCCTTCCTTCCATTATTAAACAACAGTCTGGTCGTATTGGACTTAAAACACAGGATAATATTGCTTCTAGAGTTATTATTGATGAGGATGGACTTGAAGAACTGGAACTTGTTGGTATGGGGAAAATATCTGAAGGAAGGTCTTATGTAGATTTCAGAGGATTTCTTCTTGAAGAAGATAGCCTAGGGGAACACTCCATGTCAGAAATTCTTAATTCCCTACCCAAGAGAGAACCATCTGTAGAAATTGATGGTGCAGATGCTGTAAAAAGATATGAACAAGTACAAGCACTTAATCAGGAAAAGACCCTAATGATGTAAAAAAATAGCACAGGAAAAGACAATAGTAAAAAATATTATACAGCATCAGCAGTTGAACCATCTATATTTGATAGCTGGGATAGAAATAAAAAGGGTACAGCAGCAGTTTTAAGAGCAGCTACTACACCTAAGGTAGATGATACTGGAAAGATAACAAAGAGAGGTTCAAAGGCTGATAAAATCAAAACTATTCTAGAAGATATTGATTTTGAATCCATGCCAGATGAAAAATTCGATATGACTTTAGAAGAATTTAAGAAATTAGTTAAATAAGTTTTGTATTTAACGTTTCTCTGGGAATGGTTGTGTGTTATTGTATACATGCAACCATTTAGCATATTAAAAGGAAATAAATATTATGAAAAAAGTTATTCAAGGAGAAAACGATCTTCATTCTCAGTATCCAGAAATAGAAGAATACTGGGATAATAACTTGAATAATACTAACACCAATCTTGTACATTGTGGAGATACAACTGAAAAATTTTGGTGGAAATGTCAAAATGGAAAAAATCATAGTTACCAGGACACTATTAAAAAGAGAGTACAAGGATCATTATGTCCATATTGTGATAATAAGAAAGTTCTCCAAGGTTTTAATGATTTTGCTACTTTGTATCCAGAACTAGCAAAAGAATGGGGTCTAAAAAATGATAAAAACCCAGAAGATATTCTTCCTACTTACTCAAAGAAAGTCTTTTGGGTTTGCAATAAGGGTCATCACTGGGAGACTTCTGTAAGAAATAGAACTATAAGAGGAGTTAATTGCCATTATTGCAGTGGGCATAAAATATTACCAGGAGAGACAGATTTATTTTCTCTTCACCCAGAACTTCTTAAATACTGGGATAGTTCTCTCAACACAGGAGTGGATAAAAATTCAATATCACCAAATCTTAAGGAAAAGATACTTTGGAAATGCGAAAAATACCCTGAACATACTTGGCTGAGAACACCTATAAGAATGATTACTGGAACCGGAAAGTGTCCACACTGTATTGAGTATGAAAAAAGAGAAAATAAAGCATATCTCATTGATTCATATCCAGATATTGCTCAACAGTACTCTTTTAAAAATGATTTTCCATTACAGCATGTTCTTAATAATTCAAACCAAAAATTCATTTGGAAATGTAAAGAGCAAGGGCATGAATGGGAAGCAACAGTACAAGCAAGAACATCAAGAAATTCAAAATGTCCATTTTGTTCAAACAGAAAAACAATAAAAGGTATCAATGATTTTGCTACTTTATATCCAGAAGTAGCAAAAGAATGGCATCCTAGCAAGAATTATAAAAACCCATATGATATTAGACCTAAATCACATTTTAAAGCAGTATGGAAATGTAAAATATGCAATTACGAATGGGAAGCTGCTGTATATCATAGAACAGGTAACAAATCTGGATGTCCTAAATGCTCTGGAAGAGTAGTCGATAGAGGTATTAATGATATTGCTACATTATATCCAGATGCAGTTAAGTACTGGTCTGATAAAAACAACTGTTCCCCGTCTGATGTTTCTGCAGGATCTGGGAAACTCTTCCTTTGGGTTTGCCAAGAAGGTCACGAATGGGAGATGAGTCCATATAGACAACTCAAATGCAATAGAGTTTCATTTTGTGCAGAGTGTCATAGTTATAATGTATCAAAATCAGAAAATGATTTAAGAGAATCAATTATAGATATTATTAATGACGAATCACTCGTTAAATCTAATGATCGTTCTATAATACCTCCATATGAGTTAGATATATATATTCCAAGTAAAAATATAGCAGTAGAGTTTAATGGGCTGTATTGGCATACAGAAAAATATAAAGATAGGTATTATCATTTTGATAAATGGAAGATGTGTAAAGAGAAAGGTATTCAATTAATCACTGTATGGGAAGATGAATGGGAAAATAATCCTGAAATAATTCTATCTATGATTTCTCACAAAATGGGATTATCAAAACAAAGAAGGATTTATGCAAGAAAAACATCTCTTATAGAAATAAAAAACGATCAAGCAAAAGACTTTCTCAATAAATACCACATTCAAGGATTTTCTAATGGATCTCTATATATTGGAAGTATAGATGATAATGGAAAACTTGTTGCAGTTAGTGTTTGGAAAAGACAACAGGATGACTTGCTGTTGGTTCGTTATGCTACATCAGAAATTATCGTAGGAGGAATGGGAAAGCATTTATCATATGGAAAATCATATTGTCTTCAAAATGGTATCAGAAAAATAATAACATTTGCAGATCATTGTGTTTCAGATGGAGGTCTATATGAAACACTTGGTTTTATTGCAGAAAAACAGCTTCCTCCTGATTATAAATATGTTGTAAATGACAAAAGAAAACATAAATTTGGTTATAGAAAGAATAAATTTAAAAATGATCCCGAACTTTCATATAACCAATCATATACAGAAAAAGAATTAGCAGAACTTAATGGAATAGAAAGAATTTGGGATTGTGGTAAGACACGATATGTTTTAAATATAGATGATGGATTATAAAATTAAAATTATATAATCCATCATCTATAAAATTTCTATATTCTCCCCCACCAAAGGTCTGACCTTTTATCCCAAAGATCACCAGGACGGATTTTCCCGGAATCACCAAGATTTTCTATAAAATCTTCCAAAGGATCTTTATTGGGAATCCTAATTGCAACAAGTTCCCAGTTTTCAGAAATGAATTTTGGAAACCAACCTGATGAATATTGCGTTACTAACTTTTTGAGGTTCTTAATATAAGAATTATATACATATAATTTGTTAGGCTTTTCTTTTAAAGGTATAATGTCTCTTTCCAAAGCAAGTACCATTGCTTCTTCTTGAACTGCTCTTAACTTCTTTTCAAAACTCATATTAAAAAACTTGGTTTTATCAGTAAGAACCTCTTCACCTTCTTTAAGAAAATCATAAAATATAGGATAATCATAAAAGGCAATTGTTTCATGCAATGAATCATGATCAACATACCTATCTACCCCAGTAGAAAAGAATTCTTCTTTGTTTGCATTAAGAGAAGCCCCAGGTTTACCAAACCTTTTTATCCATTCATTTTTAGCACTAGTATATAAAGGTTCTATGATTTCACAATCCATTTTTCGTAATGCAACAATATCATTCATATGTATAAACCATTGTCCTGGCTTTCCACCATGATCCCAAAAAATATGACTCATTTTCAGTGTATAGATCTCATTTAATGAAGCATATATATCATTAAAATGATAATCATCCAGAATTGAATCTCCACACACAATATCTGCATAAGGAAATTCAGAAAGAACATCTTTTTGGTTTTCCGGTTTTACTAAAATATCAAGATCTAGTGATCTTTTAGTAAATCTAGGAGGAATATCAAGACTGTTCTTTTCTAGTTGATGTTTTATTGCTGTAGACCCAATAATAACGTATTTATTTAAATTTTTCATACGGCTTTAAATCTTCTCTCTTCAATATCACCGCTGTAATCTAGTACATCAATTCCATAAAGTTTACCCTTTGAATTCATAAAGAAATCTATTTCAAGTCCATCTTCTGAATGATATATATAAGGGAAAGTAAGGGCTTCTCCTGTAGTCTTATCATGAACAATGTATGCTCCTCTTGCACTCCTAGCATTTTGGTACTCACCATTGCTTTGATTATCCACTGAATTCGCTATAACATCGTTTTCAATATCAGAATCCTCTGGATGTACTTCATACACTTCAATATTATCTGATTTTTTAGATTGTTCTAATTTTTCTAGTATTCCATCATCTACATACCAGATATCACCTTGTTCCTCATTTTCTTTATACATGTTGAAAATTTTAGAAAAAAGACTATTAAGTTCTGAAGAATCAATATCATCTGTACTCTTTTCTGATGGAATAAAAGAAGGAATGCTTTGATTATATGGTTTAACTTCACATACATGGTAATATTCTACTGAATCATTTCCCCATCCCCATTCAACATATGATCCTGAAGCACGGTAATACTTATCATCTTCAATATCGTGAATAACTGCTTCTGTTTCGTAGTCTACAAGTATACCTCGTTCTTTTTCAACTTCAAATCGATTATCCCCAAATTTATCATTGAGTATAGATGATAGACCGGATGCACCTTCAACTTTAATACTTTCACTATTCAAAAAATCAAGAGGACTTTCGATTGTTTCTGATACAAAACCTGACTTTATATCAGAGAGATTATCATTTTGGTTTCTTTTAGATTTCTCTTGGGAAGAATAAATAGCATTATGTGCATTTTCCATACTTTGATAACTGAGATGAAAAGATTTTGGACATTCTTTATTTGTGCATTTTATTCTAGACATTTGAATACCTTTCTTAGAGACACTCTATATAGTAACAATAACTAATATAGAAATAGATTTCAATATTTCATCATATAATGATATGATAAATATGTAAAAGTAAAAGAGAAGTCTTATTACTTTGATTGTATTTTGTTTCTAATATAGAAAGGATTATCATCATGGATGATATTCAGGTTAACTACACTGCACGACAAGACGCTAAAATTCCCAAGAAATTTGATGAGCTTGTTGAATCAAAAATTGCAAAGATTTCAAGAATTGATCCTTATCTAGAATATGATATAGAACTTAGTACAAGCAATAATCCTTCTCGTGGAGATGATTCTCATAAGGTTGAAATTACAGCAACTAGCAAGGGGAAGATTTATCGTGCAGAAGCACGTGATGTAACTTTTGAAGCAGCACTTGACATTGTTCTAGAAAAGCTTCAAACTACTGTTCGAAGAGCAAAAAAGAGGAACCAGATTGCTAAATCTGGACATCGAAAGCCAGATTCATTTAGTGATATTACAAATATTGATGCAACTAACTCTACCAAGAAGGAAAATGTTGCTGCAGCATCACAAGACCCTGAAGTTCTAGAATCATATGATCCATATGAAGAAGATGTTGATTTCTATACTCCTGGCTCGATTGTTCGTGTAAAAGAACATGATGGAGTCCCTATGACAAGAGAAGATGCTCTTGGTGAAATGGAATCCCTAAATCACGATTTTTACATTTTCCTAGATAGTGAAAATGAGAACACTCCAAGTGTTGTATATCGAAGGAAAGGTTTTGATTATGGTCTAATTATCCTTGTTTAAAATTATCTATATCACAGAAAAGCACTACTAGAACATCCTTTTACTAGTAGTGCTTTTCTGTGATATATTATTTCTTACGTATTTATTATCTATATAATATATAAAGGAAGTAAGTAATTCATGTCTGATAATATATCTCTTCACAATGAAAAGAAAAATAATGAAGATGAACTTCAATCTAGCTCAGCGCGTATTAAAACTGGTGCAGCACTTATACCTGAAAATGACTGGAGTTCTATTGCTGCTCCAGATAAGCTTTATGGAACAAAAGTTTCTTCAGTAGAAGAACTTGTTGGTGGCGGTATGATGAGGGTATACGAAGACCTTTTGAGAATATTTGTTGCTACTAAAAAATATGTAACTTTATGGGGACCTGTAGGTGCAGGAAAAACAAGAACTGTTGAATCATTCGCAAATGAAACAGACAATACTGGAAGAAAATATAATGTCATTACCATACAACCTTCAACAATTGATCCAACTTCTATGCACGGAATTCTCACAGTAGAAGAAAACTATGCTACTGGAGATAAGATAATGAAAAGAGCTATTCCAGAACCTGCACAACAAGTTTTTAACGCTTTTCAAAATAATGATCAATTAACAATCATGTTCCTTGACGAGATGACAACATGCAATCCTTCTCAGCAGCAAGCACTTCTTGGTCTTCTTACACACGGACAATATGGCGAAATGAACATTGCACCATATGTAACATTTGTTTCTGCTGCAAACCCTCCTGGAACAGTTTCTGCTGTCAATGATCTTGAAGAATCTGTTATTAACCGTGGTGCTCATATACCTTGGTATACAGATGCTGACGTTTTTATGGAGAAGTTTTCAAGCGGATTTGGAAATCCTGCAAAAGCACCAAACAAGAAGAAAAGACAATTTGCTGAAGCACTTATTGCATCAGATAAAGATATAGCATTTAGAGATGATCCTGACCATTATGAAGAAGATGATCGAGATGAAATGTGGAGTATTGACAACCTTGTTCCATACGAAAGAATGCACTTCTCTTCTAGAATTCTTACTGAAACAGCAGATGTATATGATCTCATAAGAAAAGTATTTGCAGAATCTCCTTATGAAGTAAGAAAACTCTACCTTATGGAAGCTGTAAAAGCCTTTGCAGGACCAAGATGGGGGGATAATTCTGGTGAAGTATATGATTATCTTGAGTCTCTAGCAAGCACTGAAGATAGTGTAAATGCTATTAATGATCATGGAATACATAATCAAATGACCCATGAGGAGATTACTCAAATAGTAGGTGACACCCTTCACAGAGTGAAGGGGGAATTAATGTCTCACAAGCAAGAAGAAGAACTTGCTAAACTTTTTGAAGAAGAAATCTTTTATGATGGTTTCAGAGAAAAACTCTATCTTGCTTTTTGGTTATGGTTATCAACTTCACAATCAGAACAAAGAAGAGCAAATGTTATCCCAATAGCTATACGAATTTTACAAAAGGCAAATAGAGTCGCTTCTTCTAAGGTTGGATCAAAAACTCTTGTTCCAGATTTTATTCCTAAAAAGATTTTTAAAGAGATGACTGAAATACAGGACAGAATGAAAGAACTTTCTAAATAACAATTTCATCTATATACACTTATGAACTATTATCATAAGAAATGAATCATCAAAATATTCGAGGTAATCTAATATGAAAGAACGTTTATCATTTAAAGAAGCAAGTTATATAGGTGCTGGTAGAATTCTTATCCCACACAGTTTAGTAAGCACATTAGAATATGAAGATCATGAAAAAGGAGCTGTAATCTCTGTTCTTGATGCTCATAAAATATATAGGAATACTTCCCCTAGCACAACACCTTACTGGTGGGAATCTATTACAAATCAATCAAAATTTTATGAAGACACTGATGAGACATCACTAATTATAAAACTACCAGATGAAGCATTCCTTGTTGTAGGGTTTTACTCTGAATCATTTTTCCAATGGCTAGAAACCCTTCCTTCAGAGGGTGTTATTTATGATAGGTTTGCTGGTGGAATAATCATTGAGAATCCAGAATGGGATCATGAGACAAATGCATATCTTTCAACACATAGAGTGCAAGCAACTCAAGAAGCAGCGGAATATATATCACCAATAACAGAACAGTCTAAGAGATTGGAAGAATTTGCAGCAGAAGCAAGAAGAGAAGGGTATGATGTACCTGATAAGGATATATTTCCTTCAAAGAGAAATCTTATGTCTCACCAAGAACCAGTTGTCCTCTCACTAGCAAAAAGAGGACAAGGAATACTTGCTGATGATGTTGGATCTGGTAAATCTTCAATGTTTCTTTGTGGATATTTTTCCCGTATACAGTATGAAATGAAATTTAATCATAGAAAAGAAGACGAACTATGGCCACTTGTAGTTGTTACTCAGAAGTCCCTAGTGGAAGATATCAGTGCTGAAGCAGATAGATGGTTTAATGGTGTAAAAGTCCATATGATAAAATCTAAAAAAGACTTTCAAATACCTTCTGGAACTCAGATTATTTCTGTCCCACTTTCTAGTTTGGATAGATGTCTTGACAACATTATCGATGCGGATCCAAAAGGAGCTATTTTTGACGAATCTCATAAAATTAAATCTATGACAGCAAAAAGAACCCAGGCTTCTGTAGAACTATCGAAATATATACAAGAAAACTCTCCTGCACCATATACTGTTTGTGCATCTGCAACACCAATACCAAATAGAGTTGCAGAATTATGGAGCCAGCTTGTTGTTGCTGGAATGTCTGATAATGTTATAGACTATATTGAGAATAAACAAAAATTCCCTAATAGAGTTAGACCTTCACTAAGGAATAATTACAATGTTCGAGTAAATGACAATATGAAGTTTGATATTCGATATTGTAATGGAAAGCCTGGGTATTTTGGGTGGGATAATAAAGGGTCAACTAATGAAGAAGAACTTTCTTCTCTTATCTACAATAACGGTTTTATTAGACGTAGAAAATTCGAATTTATGACACCACTCCCTCTTTTACATCAAAACTTCATTAGAACACCAATAACTAAAAAAGATCTTGAAGATTATAATCGTGCTGAAGAGCAATTTAAGGATCATTTGGTTGTAAAAATGAAAGAACTCTCTAGAAAAGAGAATTGGAGTAAAAGGCAACTTCGTCAAGAAATTGTAGATAAGCTTAATAAGGCTGATACTGCAGAAGCAATTATGAAAATGACAGAGCTAAGACAAGTTGTGGAAAGAATAAAAATACCAGGAACAGTAGAATGGATACATAGGTTCTTTGCTAAAGACCCTGCTATAGTAGGAAAAAACGCAAACAAGAGAAAGAAACTTATTGTTTTTACACATCATAAAGAACCTCAACAAATACTTATAAATCATCCAGAATTGCAACAATATGGATTACTTTCTATTATGGCTGGAGAAAAGAATGTCAACAAGATAGTTGATGAATTCCAAGATTGGGATTCTGGGAAGAACCTGATAATACTCTATTCTGGTTGTGAAGCAGGTCTAACATTAACCGCTGCTTATGATGTTCTGCTACTTAATATTCCGTTCTCATTCTATAATGTCACTCAGATGGCTGGAAGATGTTGGGCTAGAATTTCTGAGCTATATCCTCCACATGAAGCATACATACATTATACAAATTCTGGAACAGGAATAGACCAATATATGATTGACCTTATTAAAGAGAAATCTGTTATTTCAAAAATGGTTGTAGATGGAGAAAGCATTGATGAACAAACTATGACTGATACTCTGGATATGATTAATGAAGCACAAGATGAAGAAAATGATGATACTAATGAAATAACAAAGGGGATTTTTGCAAATCTAATTTCCTAAAAGGAGAACCCAAAGGATTATTTGTGAACAGCAAATCTATTCACCAATAATCCTCTTCCTAAACCATTGAGAAAAAACACTACTCTCATTCTGGGCTTCATACCCATCTTCTTCATATGAATCATATTGATCACTTATAGAATGACTATCAGACAATTTTAAATAGTCATAATAAGAAGAAACCATATCACTTTCTGAACTAGTAGCATTCTGGTTTGATAAAGAGGATTTATCTATAGCATCATAAATGTTATTTTCATCGACATTAGAATTATTGTGTTCTTTTTCGTGTGGTTCCGTTTCCAGAGCATGATCTATACTCATTGATCTATCAAAATTATCATTTTTGTAACATGAATTAAAAGGAACAGAAAGTTCAATGCTGCTCATGATTGGAAGATTAGAGGGTAGAATATCAAAAAAGGTATCTAATAAAGCAACAGCATCATCAATAAAAGAATCAGCCTGAGACTTCTTAAAAGGACTTAAAACACTTGAGTTTCCAATAGTCTTATTTGTTACTTCTGCTCCAGTTTCACTAGAAATAGAGATCATACGCTTCTCTATATAGTTCAACTGTTCAGAACTAATAGGGTATCCAACTTTTGAAATAATAGTGATTTTAGTAAACCAATCTTTTTCTATGTCTTTATTATGCTGTCTTAATCTTTTATATGTTCCACTTCTAGCCTGTCCAACATAAATCTTCCTACCATCATCATTAGAAAGAATGTAAACACCAGGTTGGTCAACTTCTACGAAACCGTTAAGATTATCTAAATCTTTCCTATCAGAACTTACAATACAATAGGGATCTTGCGTAAGAATAACAACACTGTTATCGTTATTATCATTAAGGATTTCGATTCTTTTTGTCATTATTTCTCCTTGATTTAGATTTCTTAATAGTTATATCTATAATATAAGGGAAATAGTTTTTTGTCAAATAGAATAGACAATAATTAAATAAAACATCTTAAAATTATGTTTAAGCAAATAATGCTAAGTAATGATAGTCTTATATCATACAACTAAGTTAGGAGAACTTATGGATAAAGCTATAGATGGTGCATATATAATTTCCCTTTATGAAAAGCTTTCAGTACCTCCTGCTTGGATGAATTCTGCAAATTGCTCTGATATAGAAAATGTAAACGTTCTTTTCTCTCTTAAAGAAATGAAGCCTTTCTGTGAATCCTGCCCTGTCTCATCTATCTGCTATAGATGGGCTGTTGACAATGAATTACAGAGTGGTGTTTTTGGAGGAATTGACTTTTCATCTAAATCAGAGGATAATAATCCTAATTTTAAATAACCAAAAAGAAGTAAGGAATTTTGAGCAATATGTCTGTACCTTTCGTTAATCATCACGTTCATTCTCACTTCTCTCCTTTAGATGGTCTTTCCAAACCACAAGACATTGTTGAGAGAGTTGTTGAAATGGGTCAGACCTCAGTGTCTATCACGGATCACGGATACATGTCAGGTGTCCCTCAAATGTATGCTGCTGCAAAAGAAGCCGGGATTGGGTTTACACCCGGAATAGAAGCATATTTTACTACTGATAGAAAATATAGAGGTAGAGACAGAAATGGAGAAAACTATTATCATCTTCTCATGCTTGCAACCTCAGATAAAGGGTACAAAAATCTAGTAAAAATGCAGACACCAGCATGGGAAGAAGGGTACTATTTCCACCCTCGTGTTGATTATGAGCTGCTTGATCAATATTCAGAAGGAATAGTTGTTACAACATCTTGCCTTAGTGGAATAGTTTCTAGGCTTCTTTTAAATGGAAAATACAAAGAAGCTCTTGATGAAACAGCAACATTAGTAGATATTTACGGGAAAGAGAACGTCTTTGTCGAAATACAAAGACATGGAATTCCTGCTCAAGAAAAAATTCTCGGTGATCAAGTTAAGATAGCAAAAGATCTTGGTCTTGAACTTCTTGCAACTACAGACTCCCACTATACGAGAAAGGGAGATCATGACGTACATGACACTCTCCTCTGTTGTTCTGCAGGAGGAAACAAGTTTCTTTCAGGAAACGAAAGATTTAAATTTGACTCTACAAAGAACTATCTTCAAACTGGTGAAGAAATGCTTGAAGTATTTCCAGAAAGAGATTTTCCTCGTGCAGTAACTAATACTTATGAGCTTGCACAACGTACTGAAAAGTCTGACTTTTCACTACCTATGGGAGAAAGAAAATATATTCTACCAACAGTTAAGGTAGAAGAAGGAAAAAACGAAATGGATACCTTACGTAGCAAAGTCTACGAGGGTGCAAGAGACATTAATAGATATGGAGATAATGAGGGGAACATATCACAAGAAACAAAAGATCGTATTGAGTATGAGCTTAGCGTTATTGAAAACATGGGGTTCCCAGGATACTTCCTTATTGTTGCAAATTATGTTCAAATGTTTAAAGATCATGGAATTGAAGTTGGTCATGGAAGAGGGTGCCTTCACGAAAATACTAAAGTACTTACTGATTCTGGTTGGAAGAAAATACCAAATATAGAAATAAATGACTATGTTATTGATGCAACAGGTAAAAAAGCAAGAGTTATTGATACAAAAGAACATCAAACATATGATGGTGAAGAACTAGTTCAGATTATCAGCAATAATGGTGAATCTATTTCTCTTACTGAGAAACATAAAGTTCTTTCTGTTGATAAAAATGGTGATGGAAAGTGGATTCCAGCTGCAAGAATTAAACCTGGTGACTCTATCGTTCATGTAACAGGAAGTCATAAGAATGATTTCGAGTATTTTGATGGTAAAAAATCAGGTAAGAAAAATGATGCATTACGATCAAGAATGGTCAAAAACATAGATTGGGGATATGTTGCTGCAATGTTGGTTATTCATGCTGACATTGACCAAGACCTAAAAATAGCAACATGGAACTTTACAAAAGAAAACCAAGATATTGCCCAAACTTTCATTCATTTTGCAGACAGAATATTCAAAAACAAAATTTCTGTAGAAAAAAAGAAAGACTATATTACAAAGATAACTCTTAAAAATCATGACTGTATCCCTTGGGCTATAAATAAAAGGTTAAGTAAGGATATGTTTATTGGAGTAGGTTCTAAAGATTACTCTTATGGATTTTTATTTGCCTTACAATTGTCATTTAGTGATCCACGCTGCTATTCCACAACAATTATTAAAACAGATAGCGAAGAAGTTGCAGAAATAGTTAGAAATACTGTAACGAGTGCTGGTATGTCTTCCTATAAAGAAGGAAACACTATAAGAATAGAATCTCTTAAAGGATATGGAACAAGAAAAATAAGTACTGTTATTAGTACTGAAAAGATACAAACTTCAAAGAATCAAAAAGTCTATGACTTAACTATTGAAGGACACCCATCATTCCTAACAGACTTTGGAACAGTACACAACTCTGCACCTGGTTCTGTTGTCGTATATTGCCTTGGTATTACAAACATTGACCCTATGGAACATAATCTCTTCTTTGAAAGATTCCTCAACCCAGACCGAATATCAATGCCTGATATTGATATTGATATTCCTAAAACAAAAAGAGGAAAAGCACTACAACTTCTAGAGGAAGAATATGGACATGGACATGTAGCCCAAATTTCTAACTATTCTGCAATGAAACAAAAAGATGCACTAGAAAGAATTGCTAAAGCATATGGAATGACACCTGGAGAAGCAGGTAAATTTAAGTCTGAAGTAGAAAAATATCTTGAAGGTAGCTCAATAACTCTTAAAGACTTAGTAGAACAAGAGGTTATACCACAATCCATATCTAAAGCAGCAGGTAAAAATAAATACGCTTGGGAAATTCTAAAAGATGCATCTATCATAGATGGAACCTTCTCAGGATATAACACACATGCATGTGGAATCGTTATCACTACCAACAGGGTTGACGAGTATTTCCCAATAAGATACAAAATTGAAAAAGGTTCACCAATAGGTCTTCCAATTTGTCAATATGATGGTCATGATGTTGAAGCATTAGGCGGAGTCAAAATGGATCTTCTTGGTCTCATTAACCTGGATCAGGCTTCTGATGCTGAAAGGAACATTCTCCTTGATCTAGGAGAAAAAATTGATTCTACTAACATACCTCTAGATGATAAAGAGACATATAAACTTCTATCAAGAGGTAGCGGTGGAGGAGTATTCCAGCTAGGTTGTCTTTCTGGGGATACCATTGTTGAAGGGAAAAAGATAAAGCACTGGTACCAATTAAGAAACTCAACACAAAGAGCCAGTACTTTTAGGTCAGTTTTCTTAGGCGAAGGTCATGTAAATAGAAATGCTGTTATTGATGTAGTCTACTCAGGAAAAAAGGATACTATTTCTATTGAGATAGAAAATGGAAATTCTCTTATTTGTACCCCAGAACATCACATTTTCACAACATCTGGTTGGAAGAAGTCTGGTGATATTACAACAGAAGATAGTGTTCTTATAGTTGATGATAATGTGGGTAAAAAAGGATTCCTTCAAACTATAAGAGGTAGAACAGACATTCTAGACATGTTTGAACAAATAGAAACAGATTGGGTAAGAGTAGATTTTTCCACTCCAATTGCTGAAAATGGTGTAACATTCTACCCAAGTTTTCATAAATATGGTGCTTTAGATAATCTTGTTTTAATATATCCTGATGAAAATAGAGAAGATGCACTATCTGCTTTCGAAGCATTCAATGCTGTTGAAGGTAAAACTCTTGATATCTATTCATATAGTGAAGTTGCTGAAAGATTTTATGCTGAAACTGATGTAGATGAAGATTATCTCACCCCAATTGGTACAAACTTCTCTAAAGTAACAGAAATAAAAGAAAATGGTATTATTGATACTTATGATTTCATGATGAAACCACCAGTAAACAACTTTATTGCTAACGGAATTATGGTGCATAACTCATCAGGAATTAAAGAACTCATGAGAGAAATGAAACCTACAGAATTTAATGACATTTCTGCTCTTCTTGCACTATATAGACCAGGACCAATGGGAATGGAGACACACCATGAGTATGCAAGAAGAAAGAACAATCTTGAACCAATAAAAGTTTTCCACAAAGATGCAAAAGACGTTTTAAAAGATACTTATGGGTTAACTGTATATCAAGAAAACATCATGGCTATCTCACAAAAGTTTGCAGGTTATACTGGTGCAGAAGCAGACGAGCTAAGGAAAGCTGTAGGTAAAAAAATTCCTGAAATGATGGAAGCACAAAAAAAGAAGTTTATTCCTGCAGTAGATAAGAGGTATCATAAAGGTCTTGGACAGCAAATCTGGGATATCATAGAGCCTTTCGGTTCATACGCATTTAACTTATCTCACTCTGCAGCATATGGAATGCTTTCATATAGAACAGCATGGTTAAAAACACATTATGCTCCACAGTTTGCTGGTGCTTGTATCGACTATACTCTAAATGACAAAGACAAACGTATGGCTACAATTGTTTGGATTAGAGATGAAGGAATTAATATTCTCAATCCAGATGTTAATGTGTCTGAAACAAGAACAGTTACTAATGAGGATTCTATTATTCTTCCACTAAATATCATTAACGGGCTTGGGGACAGCCAAGCAGAAGCAATCATTAATGAAAGAAACAAAAATGGAGAATATACCTCTGTAGTAGATTTTGTTGCTAGAAATAAAGTATCTGCAAATACAGTAATAAATATTGCTAAGAGTGGAGGTTTTGACTGCTTTGGATATCCAAGAGTAAATATTGTTGAACACATCGGTGAGATTATGTCTGCTGCTTCTGTTAAAAAATCCAGATATACAGTTATGGAAGATTCTCTTTTTGGAGATCTTGTGGAAGATAGTGATGATGAAGATAATATTAACCTCAATGATGAAATAAAAACAGTAGTAGAAAACAACAAAATAATAGATGTTGATAATGATTTATATTCTCATTGGGAGAGAGAAGCACTAGGATTTATCCTTGGACCTCACCCATTTAAAACAATTAGAGAACTAAAATCATCAAGAACAATATTCAAATCCTACCCTCCTATTGATACAGCAAATAGGGTAACACCTTGGAAAGAAGAAGATTCATATTCTGGAATAATTACAAATATAACCAATCGAATAGCTAAATCTTCAGGTAATCCTTACTGTAAATTTGATTTAGAGACTGACAGTGGTTCTGTAGAATGCGTAATGTTTAAAAAGAATATTAACGAATCTTGGGAAGGATCCTTTGTTATTGTAAAAGGATCCGTAAAAAATGATGCAGAATCGTCATTCAGATCATCAAATGATGATTCTGCAGAAGGAGAAAACGCAAAAACTATTTTTATCCCTAGTATGATTTGTAATGATATGAAAAGGATCAGTGTTGCGAAACTAAAAGCAAAAGGATAAAAATATAAAACCGATAATGCTATTGAATAAAAATGTGATAGCATTATGAACAATATAATTTAAAACTTCTATTCTTATTCTGGGGAAGATAAATGAGGCCAACAAAAAGAAATTCAAATAGTGGTACTGTAGCAACTCTTACATTAGCAGCATTTTTAGTAGTTGCAGTAATTTCTATTCTTATACTTTACTTCATGCCTAATGTAAACTTTTTAGGGGAAAGCAATGAAGAAGAGCAAAAAGAAACAAACAGCACTATTATTGAAATACCAGAAGATTCTAGTGATGCACTCAATGAACAGCTCAAAATGGGGTCTCTGTTAACTTTTGGAAATAGAGAAAAAGGACAAAGGATTGCTCTTTTTGTTGATCCTGCTGACCTTTCTAGAGATAAAGAATTTATTAATGGTTCCCCATCTGAGTTTTTGACAAGTGTGCAAAAGGGAAAAGTGAATTTGGCACTATTCCTTATGCCTAGCACACCTGAAAGAGAACAATTTGTAAAAGATGTTATTAAAGTTGGTAAATGCAGACAAATGATAGATAGATCTACTACATCAATATTCGCACTAAATAGCATAGTTTCTGCAGGTATGGATCTACAGGGAAATGAAAATATTGACCAGATTGCAAAGAAAATGAAAGCAGACATGAATGCCTGTCCAAATGATATTGATCATCAGGTAGAGCAAGCATACGGTAATTCTAAATACTTTATGGAGACAGTATTCGGGGTAAAAGAAAAAACAGCACTTGTAGCAAATGGTGGTTTAATAACAGATATTTTCAATCTTCGTGATGGCTGGGTTAGTGCAATTAAAGAAGGAGTAGATCCTACCCTTCTTGTACCTCGTGATCAAGCAGAAATAAAGAACAGTATTAATTTAATCAATTGATAATCATGAGCAAATTTCCTTATATTTCAACTAGAATTATAAGGAAATTTATATGTAAGGAAACAATATGTCAAAAGATAAGAATTATAGTGTATTTAACCCTCAGTACTATCCAGAGACTCCTACTCCACCAAGTAAAAATATTATTACAGAATTAGATGAACAGGGAAATAACTCTGTAATCAACATAAAACCAAAAAGGACTGGAGCATGGTCTTTTGAGTATTACTTCAGCCCTTTATTCAAGGCTCAATTAGCAAAACTAATAACATTTCTAATAATAATATTTCCTATTTCTCTTTTGTCTTCTATTACTCTTTACAATAAAACCCCTGCAATAATTATAACTTTTATTGTTGCTATCATGATCATACATACACTTCTCTTACATCAAGGAGTTGGAATAGGAAAAATTCCAGCACCACAACCAATCATTCTCTCTTGGGTAGTGTCAAAAATACCAGTAAAAGGATATACAGAATCTCCTATAGAAACATCAAGAAGAATTCTTCAAGGAGAAAATTATAATGGTCCAGAAGAGAGAGAATTAAGAAAAAGTAGAAGAAACACTATATATGAGAAAGATATTCTTGACAATTCTTCATTATCTGATAATCAGAAAGAAGATAGTATAGAAGTTGTAAATAACTATAATAACGGGAATCCTTCTCCTGCAACAATACTAACAAACTGGATGAATAATGATAGTGTAAAATGGACTGAAGAGGATCTTCATGATAATGCAGGTGGTCTTTTCTCTAGATTTGATATATCATTATTGTTAGAAGATAACGAAAGTATTTGGAAAGATCCAGAAAAAATAGAAATTTTATCTGAAATAACTGGAACAAGTCCATCGCAGTGGGAAGAAGCCTATGAAAAATGGATCAGTTCTTAAAATTATATTAAATAGAAAGAGTTAAAATATGCGTAATGGTGGTGGAGGAGCAGCTGGAAGTATTCTCAGTCTGCTTTTGGTTATAGGATTATTCTTTTTTATAAAAAGTGCTGGAGGAGAAGAAGGATTTAGTGGTGGTCTTGCAAAAGGTCTTGACAGTATTTCTTCTGGTCTTGAAGAAGCAGTTAATGGTGCAAATGATGCAGTAGGAAAGCAAACAGATGAGATAAATGGAAATTCTAGTGGAAATGGAAAACCATCAGGAAATTACGTTGAGGGACAATTCATTGAAGCACTAGGAGAAGCAAAAATAGAGCACCCAGAACCAGAACTTAATGAAATAGTTTATCTTCCACTTGACTCAAGAGGAAGAGCAAAGGGAGCATATGGAACTATTGGATATAATAATTATCAAGACTACAAAAAGAGAGGAAGACAAAGTATTACAGTAAACCCTTCAGGTTGGGGGCAAAACAAAGAGGTCACAATAGTAGGTGTGGACAAAGAAGGAAATGATAAAAGATATCATGGTTGGTTCTACAACAGATCACATCTTATTGCAGATAGTCTAGGTGGACACCCTGAAGCAGATAATCTAGTTACAGGAACAAGAATGCAAAACGTTGGTTGGAACGATTCAGAGGGTGGAGGTATGGCTTATATAGAAATAAAAGTCAGAAACTTTGTGAAAGACCCTAAGAATAAAGAATGTGGAGTATATTACTCTGCAAAACCTGTATATTATGATGATAATGAATTACTTCCTAAGACTGTTATTGTTGATGCAAGATCTTGTAATAATCAGATTAATGAAAGAGTTGCTGTGTATAATGTTGCTCCTGGATATGAAATCGACTATACAAATGGAAACTTCTCTAAAAAGAGTGAAGATAAATCAGAAGAAAAAAATACATCAGACTCTGAAAACAACTCAGAAGAAAAAGAGAATCCCGAAGAACATGATACAGGAGATCTAGCAGGATCCAGAAGATAACTAGATATATGAATGTAACTAGAATAGTTTACAATGTTTTCAAGTGTATTTAAAACAAACATAAATTATCCTAGTTACATTTTTTGTTTTGTTCTGATAAAATAGTTCATTATATATAGTATATTAAAGGAACGGTTAGTTATTATGGCTATAAAGTCTAAAAGAAAAAATAGAAAAGAACTTCTTGAAGATGAGTATGGAGAAAAAGGAGATCCGTTTAAAACTACGAAACAAACACTAGATGATTATGGTGTTTATGAAATTAGAGGGTTTTCTCAAAAAAGAATAAATATCACAAATTGGTTAGTAAAAGGAATCCTTACTCTAGCAGCAGTTATATCTCTATTGGTAGCAATTATGCCTATTACTCTTAATGGAAAAGTCAATACGATGTCTAACCGCATTGATTCCATGCAAAGCCCTGCTTTTAAAACTAGATATGAGGATCTAGGAAAAGCTATCATTACTGCATACTATAACCAAGACAAACCTCCTGTAAATATAATGTCTGGTGTTGCATGGAGTATCCCTAATGAAGAAGATGAAGACACCCCAAGCCAAGAAGGGAATATTACAAATGGATCATTTCCTGTTCATGTAGAGAACCTTGCTTTAGTACGATCCCCCAAAACAATGAATATTCTTCCTCAGTCATCAAAAGGATCAGTTTTTACTAATCCAAAAAATGAAGTTCTTGTATATTCAGGAAATATAAATGGAGATCCATATGAGTTCTCAATAAGCCTTATTATCCCAGATATAGATGATCCAACCACTCTTCCTTACTTAGCATCTCCACCTGTTATGATGCCTGCTACACAAATAGTACAAACAAATGAGACTAATCTAGATACACCATCTGAATCTGCTGGATATAAAGATACTAAACTAAACGATTTCTCTGTTAATGCTATTACAGAATGGGCTTCTGCATATGCACAAAATGATGGTGATTCATTGAAGAGAATATCTGGAGATCAGAACCCATACCATAGATATGCTGGAATTGGAGGGTTTAGTGTACAAGGAAGTGCTATTCCTGTCTGGTCTTATGAAAACAACTTTGCTACAGCAGATAACCTAGAAGATGACTTTATTATTACTCGTATACAATTTAACATGGTAAAAAGGATTGATGGAGCAAGATCAGATACTCAGAAAGAAGTAATTGGAAGTGGTACCGGAGAATTTGTACAAACTCAAACTTTCGACATCATGCTAAGAAACTTTAATGCTGGAACTCCTAACATTGTTGCATGGGGTCCTGCCGGTTCTTGGTCATCACTAGTAGAATTTGGAAATGCTGTGCAAATTTCTGAAAAAGAAGCAAAAGATAGTTCTAAGCAAACAGAAAGCAATGAGCAAAACCAACAGCAAGAAACGCAATCATCAGAAGTTGTTCCTACCTTAAGCTCACAGGTTCAACCATCAGAGACTTCATCAGAACAAAGTGATAATCAAGAGATTGTTGTAAAGAATACTGATTCTGAAAAAGAAAAGTCTTCTCATGAAAAGAAGGGTACATCCTCTAAGTCATCTAAGAAAAGTACTAAAGAAAAGTCTTCCGATAAACAGTCTCAAAAGAAGACAAGTCATAACAAACCTAAATCTAGCAGTAGCAACGATAAGTAAGAATTAAGGAGAATATAAATGGGTATTGTCACAAAAATGAACGATAAGTTTAAAGACTGGGTTGGTGCATCTGGTGGAACCTCTGGTGACTCATATGTTGCTGGTATACGTGAACCTAGACCATATTCTGCATACTACTCAGATGGTATTTTCAAGGGATATGATGGAAGCCTATGGATATACTTTAAAATGCCAGTTGATGTAAAAGTAGACTGGACAAAAACATACCGAGAATCTGCTGAGAATCAACTCTTTTTATCTAATATATTCAATATATTAGGAGATGCTTTAAACTATGAATCAAAGTCTGATTCTTCTACTAAAAAAGATCAAAGGATTAGGTTCCATATTCCTATTATTAGAGAGATTTCCACAGAACTAGTTGGTTTCCCTGATGCTACCCCTGCACAAGAGCAATTTATTGATAGAATGTCATCATCTATTAGTGAACACCCTATATGGCACTCTTACCTAGGATTAGAAGTCCCTATGGGAAATATTAACGCTGATATATATAAGGTTTCTGAAAAGGTAAGAAATTATGTAGACCATATTATGGGAAGAACGGATGCAGAACTTAATCTATACAAAGAATATCTTGAAGTAATACGTTCAGTTTGTTTCGATAATGGGATGAGACCACTTGATTTCTCTGTAGACTCGTCTGATTTTGACAGGCTAGTAGGATGGTTTGGTCAAACAGATGCAAGGTATGGAGTTAGACCAGAGTTACCAACAACTCCAATGTATCTTCCTGTTCATGGAAAGTCGGTTTTTGCAGGAAACAGAGAACTAATGACATCTAGTATTCGACCACTAGAAGCCAAAAGTATGTTTACTAAAGACCCGTTTGATGCTGCACAAGTTAGATTTGGAGAAGTTCTTCTTAGACCAAACTTAGATATTGTTCATATAAATATTAGAGGAGAAATCAGATCAACAGTAGCATCTGCAAACCTTTTCGACCAAAAACTCACTAGAAGTATGAGCATATCAGAATCAGGGGAATCAGACATATATAACTCCACATACCAAGAGAGAATAAGAATGGAGGAAGATAAAGATCAATCCGTTCTTGCTTCAAATGTTGCTGCTTCAGGTCAATCACTTCTAGATAATGTTGAGATGACAGTTACAACACTTGTAAGTAAAAAACCAAATGAACTAAATAAAGCATTAAAACCAGTAAGACTAGAAGCCGTAAATATTACAAGTAGACACCATCTTGCTCTATGTTCTACAGTTCCTACATATCCAGAACCTATATATAGGATTTCTACAACAAACTATAAGAGGAATCCAAACGTGAGAACGTTCTTTTCTGGTGTTCTTTCTATGTCAGGTTTATTTAGATCTACTAAACCTGCTGCACCAGGTGGTATTCTTGTAGGACTGAGTGAATCTGGTTATGAGTTTAAAGAAATATACATATCACCACATTCTAATGAAATGCCACCTGTTGTTTATTGTACCGGATCAACTGGTTCCGGTAAGACCACTCATATGCTTATGATGAATGCTCAAAATACTTATCTTGGTGGTCAAAGCATTTACCTTAACCCTAAACCACAAAGCTCATTGGCTCCTTTCTTTAGATACCTGGAAGGGGAGACAATTAATATGTCTACTAAGTATCTTAATGAAAGACCTGGGTTGCTTGATCCAATGTTTTATCTTAGTGATAGAGAGCAGGTAGGGAGACTTCTTGCAGACATGATTATTAGAGCAAGTGGTATGAACTCTTCTACCCAAGAAAAGTATAAGGCTGTAAGAGCTATGGAAGAAAATGGTATTATTGATACTTATGATTTCATGATGAAACCACCAGTAAACAACTTTATTGCTAACGGAATTATGGTGCATAACTCATCAGGAATT
>Ga0181466_1000047_pt1 | contig 28421 bp, 9 predicted proteins | sample InSIn4gowninarea_FD_119078 | JGI IMG/M metagenome (GOLD analysis project Ga0181466, IMG submission 119078) | Clean room microbial communities from NASA Spacecraft Assembly Facility at Jet Propulsion Laboratory, Pasadena, California, USA -... ... | reverse complement strand
ATTATTTCATATCCGTAAATATTAATTCCAAAAATAGCTTTTTAAATATAATTATTAAAAGTATTCATTAAAAACTCACCAAAAGAAAATTTTTTTATAAGAGCGTATATCAGTGTAATTATTACATATAATTCTTTATTCTGCACAATGGTTTACATTCAGAAATGTTTTAAATCATGTAAGATTCAAATATATATTTAGTATATGCCAACGATGTAATGATATACGTTTACCCGCATCTATCGTTTGTTTTTTTTTCGAACATCCCCGCGAGAAACGATGGATCGAGGTTCTACTGTATATTTTAAAATTCAATCTTTAAATGTGCAGTATTGTATATACGCAAAGTGAAATAGTCATGCTAAATCTCTATCAATTATTAAATTTTAAGCCTTAAATGCGAAGATTTACACGTCTGCAAAGAGCGTTTGTCTTCTGTAATGTGCAATTTTACCATCATAAACAGTACCATTGTAGAATGATTAAATTTTATGTCTAAGGTAGTCGTTAGATCAGAGCTCGAGCGTGTGTATTTTTTTCTAATGTCGAGACTCATGGGCGACTCACCTTGGAGGACCGCCAGAATGGATGACTCACTAATGAGTGGGCGCGCGGGGGTGGAACCATCGTTGCCCCTAACTGGACATCACAGGGAAACACCCCTGCCTCACCCGGGAGTCGAATCCAGGACCGTGATTCAGGAAGCTATATATGATGTCCATCGGGCGACTTCGTGAGCGTGTGTAGATGTCAATATAATTGTGCTAAAATGTCATATAGGCGTACATATATTCACACTGCTTTTTTATTTATATAATCATCTGTTTGAATATATAGTTTTGAAACAGTAAATTCTGTTTTTGCGTTGGTTAACTGTGCCATTGTTTTCTCTTTGCAGTCGTGCAAATATTTGCTAATAAAAAGCAAAATATATGAAAATTATTTTAAGTATTTTTTCATATGCCGTTAGATTTCATAAAGAACTATTTAAAAGCACTGAAGTTAAAAAACAAAATTCTCGCATTTAAGGGTTAAAATTTACTTTTTAAATGTAACTTTTAATTGTGTCCAAAAAAATTTAAGGTTGTTTATAGTTTACTTCTGAAACCCTTACGTAAATTTCTGTAAAGTTCTATTTAATAAATCTATGGAATCCCTTTTGTAAAATCCTTTAGAACTACAGCCCATTTTCCTACGAATAAGAACCTATAAAATTCATGGAATTTTCTGTATAAATATCTTTAGAATATTCCTTTGAATTTCTTTAAATAATATAGCAATCTCTTAAGAATCTAATTCTCTTTAAATTTCTAACAGAAATATTTATCTAAAAAAATTATGAGGTTCTTAAAGGGTCTATAGAACTGTAGAGTCTATGACGTTCAATTGATTTCTGTATTTCTCTTTATATTTATATAGCTGGGTATAGAAATCTATATAACTCTACAGCGCTCTGTTTGCTATTTTTTGCAAGGGCAGCTTTTTATTAACTGCTAAGACTGTGGGATGGGGTTAGATATTAGGCACACACTTTTCAGGCTACCGATCCAACGCAATGTTACTTTAAAGAAAATTTCTTTGTCTTGATGCTCTCAATTACATCACTTGAGTTGCTTTCGTCACGGAGATTTCCATAGCTTATCCATTCCTTCTGCAGGGTTAGGGAAGATCTACATAAAAATGGCTTATTATTTGCTCCCAAGGCTTTTCGGTGAATTAGTCTTCTCCCCCTTACGCCGACAGAAAATCCTGCGTATACTCTGGTTATAACAGTATAACACAGGAGGGAAGAAAAACAAACAATGAAACGTCAAGCTGAGGGTCTGTTTGTCCTTCGCGAAAAGCAAATGGCGGCTCATTTGTTTTCGTTCCAGGTTCAGAAAACAAAATTGAACATTTTGGTTCTCTTCCTCACCAATTATGAGCAGAAAACATTTTTTCAAGAATAACATATATTTTATGAAAACAATTTCTAGCCAATCAGCGAGTCGGGCCGAGACGATTGTAATCGATTCCGAAGCCGGGCGACGCAATCTCGGGTCCCTCCAACCAAAACAAAACAGACTTTTGCCGTAGCTTTAGAGGCACGGCCGACCCTGAAATTATCTCTTCGCTGATTTGAGTTCCCTTTATTGAAAATTTCGTTTAAAATTTTCCCCCGCCAAATTACACCATGCCGCCAGAAAGACACATTAAATCTTTCTTGCCTAATAAAGAGCGGGTTCCAAAACGGGGAGGCGCACGGAGGGACGCAGTGTTTATGTTTTCCTTTCTCTCCCCCATCCTTGACCAGAAAGAAATCCGAGAAATTGTGTCTCCCGAAAATAATATGGATTTCTATAATCGAGGAAAAATGCTTTTTAGTTTCTTTTTATTTTTCTTGGAGACGGGGAACAGTGGAGCCAAAACGTTTTGCAGGCCTTTTTGCTGCAGACGGTTTATTTTCGATTCAATTTGTCATAAAAATTGATTGGAGGACCGTGAGAAAAGCTGCTGTTTCTATTTCTCACAGGGTCACCTCCAATCTTGAGGCATTCTTTGTAACCGCCTACATGTTTTTCAGGCATGCGTTGTTTGTGTTTAGAGCTCCCAACACGCGTCGGCGTGAGTCAAGTTCAAAAGGGAGGGGGGTGAGAGCGGGAAGAATTCTAATTATAATAGAAAATACTTAAGCACTGCTATGTCAGTTTTCAGTAAAAGCAAACCATGTTACTACTGTGGATGTTACTACATTATTATAAAATATGTCACCATGAATACTACCATGTTACAATGCCATTGTGGAACATGTTACCATAGATGTGTAACGTTACTAACCAATACAATGATACTACACTGTATTTTTTGTCATTAAATATCTCTGAGACTATAGAATTTAATCAATTTTTTTGACCAATTTTGTCTTCAAAATGTTAGCAATTGCCCCAACGGCATATCGTGTTGTGAGTGCCGGTTCACGTAAGATCACCGAAGCGAAGCAGCAACTGGCGCGGTCAGTACTTGGGTGGGAGACCACTATGGACGGCCGCGTGCTGTTGGGGCCCATCATGTACAGGCGGGATACGTGCATGTAAAATATGTGGACCCGAAAGTCCTGTGGCTCAGCATAGCGTTATGCTGTGGGTGCAGGGACCCAAGTAACCTTCTCCTTCGGGTCTATGCCTAAATTGTAGAAGGTGTATAGTCCGTGGCACCATCTGGTGCCTGCGGCAATTTTTCCAGTAGGTGCGACGTTTTCTCCTAATAGGGAGAATATGCAGCCTCACAAAAGTCGGGGTGACAGGCTTAGTTCCCATAGACTCCATCAAAAACAGCCTCTTAGGGGGGTATTGAAGAAGAAGAAGAATGTTAGCAATTTTATTGTTTGCTTTTGTTTATTTTACATTTGCAAGTACGAATTTGATTTGGTTTGGTTACTTAAACTAAAATAACGTATTCTATTGAAGTTGTCTTTTCTCCTTACATAAAGACTCCATAAAGAAGATACCCACTTACAAATGCGTCTATAAAAAATAGAATTTTTATATATGCCCAAGGAGAGTCATTTTACAGTTAATAAAAAAAAAGCTTTGCTTATGGAAGGCATCTTTATTACTACTAGTTCACTAGTGTCGAAATCATCTGAAAACTGTTACTACTCCCTGATTTATTGACCGTTCTTAAGATATTCTGTTTTGGAAGCACAAGAAATTAGCTGCATGCGTTCTGAAACAAGCACTATTTTAAGGTAAAAACAGTTAGCATGCATATAAATCAAGTTATAGGACAGTTCGTAAAACGCCTCCAGAACACTATGTACTTAAAGAAAAATTCTCTGAGTAAATATGTGCAAATGACTAACGCTTTTGAATACATCAGAGTAAAATAAAATCGACTTTTTGAACAACTATTATCGTCATTAAGCATAAACAACTATCTTCAGTTATGCGATTGATATTACACTCAAATGGGTGAGATACAGTGAAAACCGCAAAAGTGGAGAAGAAATACTACTATACCCGTACTGTACCTGGTACTAATATGTGCTTATATTTCATTGTTCTCTTAGGAAGGAACCAAGAAGCTAGGCACTGTGAATAAGGATCTACTAATGATCACCGTAGTCATGCTTTTAAAGATCGGAAAGAGGAAGAAAAAGATCGAAGAAATAGATTGCTATTTTAAGCTACAGGCGACAAACGTTTCTAGGGGTAAAAGGTCTACATAACGTTACGTTAGAAGAATAATGTTTCATATGAAAGAAACAAAGGGGTTCAAAATTCGTTTGCGCTTCAAAATTCTCACAAGACTCAACCAACCCTATTAGCTACTTCAGATTTGAAAAGCTTTATCTGGTTTTCAAATGATTAAACTGTAACCGGCAGCAAGAATAAGGGTCATCGAAGCACCTGCAGGTGACTAGACCCTTTTTGCAGACTGCGCGGTCATTTAATTGAACTAAATTTTCTGTCACTGGAGAATCCAATATCAAGGGGATATTCTTATATAACCGGCCCTTATATATATACAGCATATAGGACGCTTTTGTTGACTCAGAACTGCCAACCACTTTGGATTTGCAGATAACAGCAAGAGGGGAGAGATTCAATTCGGTTCGAAATATTTGATCGAAATGGCGGAATTTTGCATAAAAAAGGGGGGAATTTGATAAACAAAAGAGCCCTATAAAAACGTACATTCGAGGGACAAGACCTAGTCTTTATATTTGCAGTTGTGGGCGATTTTTCCATCGGATCGTCAGTGAGTTTTGAGACGGCTACTCTCCTAAGTGAGGTGCGGTATTCATATATTCATCGTCTTCCCTCAGCCTCCTTAGAGTATTCGCACTGGAAAAAACATCCTAATGAAGGAAGAAAGTAAATGAAATCAGACGAGAAAGTATGAATTACGCAACGCATGTTATAATGATGTCACGCGCGGTCCATTAATCCCTCACGATATTCCAATAGGAAGTGGTGCTTTGTAACAAAAAGGAACCATTATGCAATTGACTGAATTGGATAATCGTAAATGGGAGGGAAACACAGGGGGCAGGCGCACAAGACGAGAATCTTTAAGACACGTCTGAGATTTACAGTTGTTCCACGTGAAGTTTCTTCCAGCTTCTCCACAAAGTTATATAGTTATTAAATGAATATGTGTTATTCATGAATGTGTTACATTAATTGACGAAAGTGATATTGCTTGAAATTTATAATCATTAGGGATCGGATCTATAGGAGCAAAAATTTATTGGTTTAGGTGCTTAGAAAAGAAGCAAAAAATATCAAAATGCGTAGATGTTTGCATTCAATATTTGGCATAATCTTTTTAAATTTTATTTCTTAAAGCAACGTTTTGTGTTATACATCCTGGTGGTAATTCTTATGTAAACATAAATACAAATATTGTATTTAAAATACGTTTACCCACATTCCATTGTATACAATACCAAATCGAATTTGAAAAATTTATTAAGAAAGGGCCATATATATATAAGGCCTCTACAACATAAACATTGGACACTGAACTTATTTTTTAATTTTGCTTACGTTTTTGGCCAAATATAAACGGCAAGAATAAATCCTGATGTCTAAAAACGGGTTCAAGAAAAACATAAGAACTTTTTGCTTTCATACCTTAAATACTATATTGATAACTAAAGAAAATAAATGTTCAATAAAATGTTTAAATGAAAGTTTGATCTGAGTCGACCATAGGTCCCATCCCAATTGAAAATCATAACAACTGATAACGTATACATGAATGGAACAAACATAAACGAGAAAAATACGAATTATAGGAATGATAAAAGTTTTAAGAAATTTATATCAATTAAAAAATATATAAAAGCGCTCTCTCCCTCTTTCTTTCTTTGCGATTACAGCGCACAAAGGAACACGAGCTGTGGTCGTTATAAAAATGAAATATCGGAATAAATTATTTTATCCCGGTCTGAATGAAAACTTTGCACACTTGACCTTTAAACCAAAAGGAAGGTCATTATGAGGATTTTAAAAGACGGCGGTATCTCAAATATAGTTATAACATTTGGAATTTATACAAATAAAAGCAGCAATAATAAGTGCAATGATACCTGAAACAATATTCTTTGTAGCAATAATTTCCGACTTGGAAGCTCTGCATTGGCTATCATCAAACACGACTGCATTAATAAACTTACAACTTAATGTAATTCAGAATAATGGAAGAGAAAAATAACAATAATATATGACATTCTCTGTTAAAGATTAAAGTAAAAATTTTAAAAATCTTTTGAGTTTTAAAACAGTATATGTTTTTTTTTCCTGTTATCCTGTTTTTCCCGAGTAAAGCAGGAAACGTTAGCGAGAGTACTGATTAAATTTTTGATCGTAGTATACTGTTTTCTGATAGGCGAAATCACTCTTCTTACAGATCGAATCAATGTCTTTTGCTCACTGGAATGAACTAGCTTTTGGTCATAATTTAACATAATTTTTCACCAGAATGGACATTGCTTTATTTCCATTAACTGTGACTCGATTTTAAAGAGTGTGAGTTTTACATTATAACATTTAAATCAGAAAAAAATACAGCAATTATTTTTTTGCTGTTTTTTGCAAAAATACACACAGTTGTATGTATTTTTTTCTTGAAGAAATACATTATTAAGAATACAAATAATTACTACCGGGTCATTAGTTACCTTTCTTTTTTTATCACTACAAAAGGAAATAAGATTAAATAAATTTCTGTCATAGGGATTTCAGTAGGCACTGAGATTCCATAAGAATTACTCTGTAAATAAAAAAATCTAGCAACAAATTCAAGTAATATAAAATAAATTTAAATTTCATAAGTTTGCAGCATTTTATTTCAGATAAAAACGAAGGATAAAAGCTTAGTTTGCCTATGTTACATACCTATACCACTCTAGCAAATTTCGAAAACAATAATAAAACGTATTCGCGACATATCAAAATCTAAATGAAGTCTAACCAAATCAAGATAAAATAAATCTGATCAAAATAATATAAATCTGATCGATCCGGAAAAGAACTATCCAAAGAGGGGTGAAATCAATTTCTTTATTCGATGCTGTCATTGATTATTAAAAGATCGAAAAGAATGAACATTGGCTACTAAGTGTGAGCGTCAAAAAAACCGGATAGAATCGGAAAACGAAACGGCAGTATGTATATAAGGTCAATAAAAGAACTAGAGCTCATTTCTTTTGAATTGCTGATCGTTCACTCCTTAGTGAGAACTACCTTTTCAAATTAATTCATGAGCGGATCGATCATCCATCTCTAATATTGATAAATCATTTTTATCTCCAAATAGCAAACCTTCAAACATCGTTCAATTACTTTCGAATCCATGTTAGAAAGTACGTCTCCTGGATAAAGGTTCAAGCAGAATAACAATTACTTGTTACAACAGTCACCCTAGAAATATTCCCTGAACCCACAGAACATCTTTCCAGCTCGTCCCCTAATCATTACCCTCCTTCACTTTTAAACCGCTGAGCACGACAGATACAAATGGGTTTTTAAGGCCGTAGAATTTCCATTCGTCTTCTCATTATACGGCAACGTGAACTTTTATAGATTCTCACACCCCAAACCTTCAGTGGAAACACCTGCAATGCCGTCAACCTGTTTCTTATTCTGTGTGTATTTCTAACAGTGATCGCAAAAAAAAACACACTATTTCGATACAATGGTTTTTAGACTATTTGTTGAAATGAGATAATTTAAGTACAATAACAGACCGGAATGCACTCCTTTCTACGCTTTTATTACGGAAACATTAAGTTTTGAAAAAATACACAACATTAAAATTAGTTGCAAGTTTTTACACGAGATGACACTGTCCCGTAAATTCCCGGAAAAATATTGGTAAACATGTATGTGACACGGAGAAAATTATGATGTACTTGTACTTATACTTAAGTATATTTAATTTTTTTAATTCTGTATAATTTTGAGTATTATGCACTTACCGAGCATCAAATGTAAACATCCTTCAATATGAATTTCAACTAATGGCAAGTACATTAATTATAATTGTATCCAAGTATTTTTTCATTACTGCAATGTATTTGTGACAAATTTGAATCGCGACAACTTGTGTGCTGCATATGACAACGCTGCACTTTAGTACTTCTGAATTGACTCCTAAAAGCATTAATAGAAAAGAGAGCTTAGCTTTAAAGTGGAGAACATAATGAAGATGAAATTTTGCAGTCGTCTTGTCAAATTCCAAGTTTGTATGTAAGCGCCATTCTCGTTGTTTTAAGAACAAGTACAGTAAAAAGTGCACTTTTACCCAAGGTTTTTCTTCCATTGCTGGAGTGAATTTGCGCTTGCGACGAACTGAGCTCGTCGCAAACTGTCCCCGCATTCTAAACTGTGTGCAATGAATGGACACGACGCCACTGTAATTTATGACTTCTAAATTGAATAACAAATATTATGTATTATGTATTACAGAGAGAAAAAACAGCTAAACAGAGAAATTGTAGAACATAATGCAGATTAAATTGTGCAGTCGTCTTGTCGAATATAACATTTAAAAATTTAACCAGTAAAACGTTTGCAAAAATATTATTATTCACTGCTGCAATGAATTAGCGCCTGCCACTAATTGTGCGCGACGAATTGACGCGACACAAAAAGGGCTGACGAATTGAATGGAATGATGATTAAACTGGCAATATTATATTCCTCCACGCCAGCTGCGTTCCCATAACAGGAAGGAAACAACTAAATCAGACAATAAAAATCCCGTGATACATGCTGTTAAGCAACGTGCGTCGTTATGAATTCATTTTTAAGCCTGCCCTTTACAATTATATTTTCTATTTATCATACTTAAATAATCAACAAAATTTTATACTGCAAATAACTCTCTGGCTTTTTCTTTGTCAAAAGAACACCTCCTTCCTGAACTAGCGTGAGGTTCCTTTGTTTCAAATGACTTTTACTCTGTTGGAAGCAACTGAAAAGTTGTTTAAACAACCACTGAAGGAAGGAAACAAAAGACTTATTGTTTGAGAAAGCAGTTCGATTTTCTGCTCGCCAAAAGAAATCACCGGACTTTAATTGTTTCAGTGAAATATTTTGATTATTTTTTTTCAGGAAACTTTCAACCTAACTAATGGTGGCAGTAGGAGCAAAATCACTCCGTCAATACAAGTATTTCCTCTTAGTAAAAATGTGACAAGAATAACACAGTCGTAATCATAAACATGCTCAACATGAATTTTACCTTTAACGTCATCTGAACGTATTATGCTTGTCAACACTGCTGTGTACGCATTCGTTTAACATGAACCCTGTATATAAAGAAATTATCTTAAGCTGAACTCATTTCCAAGATCTCAAAAAATGTTTTTGTAGATAAAATGGAGAATTGAACCTCTAGAAGACGAGAAAAATGAATGTTTTAAAGCTCAAACTATACACGTATTACGTTGCACAAATAGTTCTCTGCGGGTGCAAAAGCAATGAGCCCATGTTATCCGTTTAACTTTGGAATAATTTGCATTAGTAACAAATAACTTAAGGGGCACAGTACCTTTAATATTGTCGAAGAAACGAGAAACGTTATCAAGTTAAATGTGTAAATTTTTTTATTATTCGTATTTCCCTTTGATTTTTTAAATTAGAATAAAAAGTACATACATTTATTATTATTATTATTATATTAAAAATTAAGTCTACATTCGCAAATAGTATTAAAATTAACAGTTCAAAAATTTTCGCAAATTAATGAATGTTAAGATTTTGATCTCTGTTGCTTCCAAACTATACATGATAAAATCATAAAAATTTTACCACGTATGCGTTTTTAGGTAGTCTATAAGTTAAAACTGGAAAAATATCAATTTTTATGTATACTTTATTTAAATTAGAAAAATATGAAAAAAAATTATACATTTTTGAAATTTTGTTCGTGTGTCTACTTTTTATTTAAACAATATTTTTGTCATATTTTCAAATTTTAACTTATAGACTAACTAAAAATGCGTATGTGGTAAAATGTTTATGATTTTATCATGTATAGTATGGAAGCTATAGTGCGCGAAAACTTCAAATTCATTAATTTGCGAAAATGTTTAAACTGTTAATTTTTAAAGTATTTGAGAATGTAAAGACTCAATTTTTTAATATAATATTAGTAATTATATGTACGTTTTATGCTAATTAAAAAATCAAAGGGAAATACTAATATTTTAAAAAATTACACTTGATCACATTTATCGTTTCTTCGACAATGTTAAATGCACTGTCCACCCTTAAACAATTCAAAACGTCCCCTAGAAGTTCATGTTATCGAAATTTGACTGAAAACAGCATTAAAACGTAGTCATATCGACTCATTTTCATGCCAGAATGCCACCAAGCAAAACAGGATTTCCACCCTTATTAAATAAAAAAAATCAAAACTTTTCAAGGGCTTTTCAACAATCAAAAATATTTTTCAAGGACCTATATGTGTCATAAATAAAATAACTAACGATACAATTCAAGTAAGTTGCAAGTTTTATTAGCTAACTATGCCAGAAAATTTATTTAATATATGGTTATATTCATATAATTCTTGTTTCAGCATAAAGAAACAAAAGAAAAGAAAAACGTTATTGGTCTGGGATAAAGAAATTAAGCATTTTTCCTGTTATTACAGAAGCAAGTAAATAGTTAAAGGTGACATAATTTCAAGCTTTTCAAGAACCTTTCGTCATTTTCAAGGAATTTCCAGGGCCCCTAGTTAACGAGAAAAATTCAATAACTTTTCAAACGTTTTTAAGGATCGTGGGAACCCTGCAAAAGGATAATGATGCCAAATCTGTTGTCCATGAGTTGCCTCCATTGCTACTGTTTCTTATTTATAGCCCGGAGGCAATAATTGGAGATTATAAAATTGATGGTATTTTTCTTTGCGCAAGAAGGGATCACATTGGACCTTATAGACTGCCATCTTCGCAAAGAGATGACGACCACTTCTTCAAATTAGGCAGGGTCGTAAAGCACAGGTTCTTGCAATCGTTTCATTCCGAATTCCGATCGACCAATCACAAGACATTCGTTGCCACGGATTTTACATGCCGAAATTCCCATGGAGTGCACCAACAGCATGCAGTCCAATAGGTCACCATCTCACTAATTCTGTTTAATGTTTGTGATCCATCGGGACTCGGTGTTTGCATTGTTCGTCGGTCGTTGGGAGTTTTTGAAGACATAACAATCTCAATTTTAGTAAGTGCTGTAAATCCTATTTAGTTGTCGAGAACTGCCGTGCGGTTGTACTTCAACCATTTAGCACTTTTTTTCACACTGTTTAAGAATGTTTCCCTTTTTGAAGCGGAAATCCTTCGTTGGGGATAAAACGTTGTAATCCATGGAAACGGTAAGTTGTGGATTAACAGGTCTCTCTCGTCGTCTAATCCACAGACAGCACAGCTGATCTTCGACGCGACGCGAAGTCTAGACGACCCAGATTGAGAGGATCAAATTAAAAGCTTCACATGTGTTCAGGAAATCATCCGATGCATTAGAGTTTTAGATTTCGAAGATGACGAGCAGTTTTATTGATTCAGAACCAAGATATTTCAGACTCAATATAGGATTACCAATCTGACTTGGTATTTCTACAGCGAATCGAAAATACGCTGTCAACGAAAGGTCAGAAGTACAATGCGGGTTGACAAACTATAGCATGGGATGTAATCATGAGTATGTCATAACTTAATACAAATATTTACTGCAACAGTATAAAACTTTTACAGTAATTACGAAATACTGACTATAGTTACCAAAGCAAGTACTAAATTAAAGCGTTAAGCTAAATATTTGTTTCGTTAAATTACATTTGTTCTACTTGTTGTTTCGAGCAGAAATCCCAGATACAGAAATATGACCAGTCGTTATCAAAGTTTGTACTCTCATTACATTTGTGAGTTTTAAAACCCTTGATAATAAAGCAAAGGCTACTACACTACTGGCTGTTAAGTTTGCTATACCAAGAAGGAACACAAATTACAGACTTTATTTATTAAGGACATAGACTATAGTAGAAAGAACAAAAGATCAACTTCACAGGAAATTGGGATGCACTTAAACTGAGTAACCAGTAATATAATAAATATCCAGAATAACTACCTCTGTCAGCAATAGCAGCATTTATCAACCTGGGCGTGGATAGATCGTATATTATGTACGAGTACAGCATTCCATGTAACTAGCACAGTTCATCAGCAGTAGTGAATGGTATCGTATCAATCGCTCGGCAACCATTGAGCATACGTTTTCAATTATTGAGAGATCAGGAGAACGTGCTGTCCGGGACAACAGTCGAGAAAAGCCATTTCAAAGAAAATTTCATAATAGCTTATTTTAGGCATGATATCTCGAATAGCCTCTGCCAGTTAAAATCCGTTCACGGGCGATTACATTATCCTGCTAGTAAACCAGCTTGATAAAGCACAAATAAACTTGAATTGAAACACTTAGATAAAATTTTTGTATGCCCCCAATCATTTAACATCTCTCTTCAACGATCTCTTTGTGTCCCTGAATCCTTTCGTTTCAAATACGTCACTTTATTCCAGCATTCTCATGATTCCATGTATACATATTCATTTGAGTATTTGCAACGAAGTGTATACGTGATCTTTCGATCACATAAAGACAATGCTTTATTTTTATTTAATAATGCTATGCTATGCTACAATGCTTGTAACAATATGACTCATACGCTAATGCTAATACCTAATGCCACAACGCTAAGCTATAACGCGAATACGTAATCGTTATATTCTAATGCTTTATACTTATAAAAACAAAATTATTTCTCTTTAACAAATAGCAGCAGCCATATTGAAAAGTACATAAATATCCCTGATCTAATTCATTACGGCGATCGTTGTAGACTGGTGGATAAAATCTTGTATTGCTAGACAATGCGGTTGACGCTATAAACATATACCATCTGAGAAAACCAAAATCATGTACATTCCTAAAATCCCTAAATCATGTATTCCCAAATGTTATATTATTAACAACCTCTTCAATTTAATTCAGATCAAAGAGATAAGCGAAATGTCGAAACTTACTGCTGTCTTTTCATATGACATTCGTATTGTTATATTTACAGGCAGGAGAAATTTTGGAGTGTCTAATAACAGTAAGTTCCCATTCTTACCTGAATACATTTACGTGTACGATATAATCATAAATACAAAACCTGAACGGTCTTTTCAAACTATCGAAACTATTTAAACTCTAACCACACCGGATGTTTTTGCGCAAAAATTTAGCTTTCTCAAGACAAGAAGCATATAAAGTTCATAAAACGTGAATATTAACTGAAAATCGAAGTACAAAACATTATTGTAACATTCATGACAATTAGTTTTGCGAAATATCGAATGCTAATATTTAATTAATAAAATAAATGTACAAAGAAATGAATCAGGTTAACAAGTGTTTTTCTTTTGCATAGGACAACGAAAAAGAGAAGAGCAGAAAGCAAGAGCGAGCAAATATGGGTGGATCATTGCTCCCCTGGAAAGACGACTGAGTCGTCTGGAAATGTTCTCCAAACATAGACTCGACAGGTTGCAAAGGATAGCCCAGCTCCCAGACAAGATCTGTCAGGTTGTCTAGACATGGCTGCATCGATTAGCCTCGGCCCCTCTAAATTCGCCTTCCACAAAACTTTGTTTTTGAGACTAACCGTTACTGGTTAGCTGCAGAATGTTATTGCATTACGAGTTTTAGAACAGGCGCGTTACTTAAATGATTGCGATTCACGCCTTTACCGAAATGGTTTGCGTCTCATTTTTTTTACAAAACATTTGTTTTCAAAATAGTAAGAATGGCCTATCTTTACTACATTTACTAGATCCTAAAAGCGTGGTGTCGTAGAAATCAGTGACGTAACTATACATTTCTGTGAATAGTGAAAAATTTGCATTTAGGCCTCATAATAAGTTATGTTTGTCAAAACAATAAAATAAATAATAGATTTTTGATAAGATTTATTTTTTTACTTGCTCTTTTCTGCAAGTTCAGTTCATTTTCTTCATTTCCGCAAATTCATGAACTAAAATTTATTTATCAATCAGCTCATCATAATAAATATTTTACCACTGTTGTATTTTTTGAAATAATAGAAAGATTGAATGATCGTTCTTGTCCGACAGCTGATCTTTAAATTCTAATTCATTTTACAAATATAAACAGCAAAAACCCAACAAAATGCCACGGTTATCCGAACACATTCGTCACTTGTCTGTCAATGAAAGCTCGAAGTTTTGCTATCAATATTCTTCCTTTGATTTTTAAGAAAACATGTGCGCCGAAACACAAGTATAATGACTACGTTGGTGTATTCACACTGTAACGTAACTTAAGTTAGGCAAGTTAAAAATATCAGTCAGTTCTTCGTGTTCTTCCTTCTAGAAGCGGTTTAGATAGGCTCTAGGTAGGTCAATGCTTTTTTTGTGAGGCTGCATGCCCCGAAAGGGACACTTGAACTGATTGCCGCAACCACCAACAGATAGACATCAACAGTTTAGGCATAAACCCGAGTCCACAGACATTCGGGTCCACAGATTTTATATGCATGTATCTCGAATGTACATGGTACCTTAACCACACGAGGCCAACCAGGGTGGTCCTTTCACCCAAGTACTGACCGTAAAGCTACGGTGATCTTACAGGAACCGACGCTCCCGACAGAGTCAGTTGCTGGAGTTCATCCGTCAGATTTACCATTCAGTCGAATGTTTAAACTGATAAGCAGAGTGCTATTCAAACCGCTAAACTGCATAACTATTTAACAATTAAAACGTAAAAGTAGATATATTTTCTGAAACTCTCTTGGTATTTTATGTAGAATATCATTTTATCGAGTGTATGAGATTATTCGAAGTTCATGATTTAGAGTGATATGGTTAACGTGCACTCGAAAAGATATTTTCCAAGAACTTAAAAATTAGAAGTGTGTTAAGTTATTGAGACAGACAGTCATTGAAGAGAATTGTGATGAAAAATTAGATGACGACAACTGCAAAAAATCACAGCTAAAATAAATATCGGGTTCATAAACCTTATGAGCACCTAAACAATAATGAGCATATTTCAGGAGAAAAATCACAGATTGCCCCTCTGAAAAAGGGAAAATATATTTAAGAGACAAATTGCCTGGTCTATCTTATTGATAAGGACTACTCCATGTTAGTGTTATTGTGCGTCCGAAATGGAAACGTTAGAAGCTCTGAAGCAAGATATGATGCCACACAAAAACACGCTCAAATTCTTCAGAGTGAAAATATAGGGCTTATTTTCGCCATAAAATGATGAGAATTTCAAGTAAGAGCTGTCAAATCCATTGAAGACAACTTGAAATCCTTTTTAACCATTGAAAAATGATTGTTTTTATGGAGTGGAAAAAAAGGGCTGTCAGCCAATTTCCGATTTCCGACATCAGCTTTTAAGATTTTTTATTTCTTTTGTTTAAGTTCGAGCAAGTGGCTAAAAAAAAATCAGTTTAAAAATGAAAATGGTGAAAGGTTGCCAATTTTACTTCAGTTTCTTAATGGTTAAAACGGAACAAGCAGCAAAAGAATTTCAATTTTTTTCGACATTGGCGAGCAAGTTTGACATCAAAACTTTTTAAGGTAGCCAGAGATCAGAACTTTAGTCTTAAAGTCTCCGGTAAAAATTAAGGAGGATATTATATTACAAGACTATTACAGGAAAGCATGTAGAATCTTCGAGAAATTTGGAAACCTAATTACCTCGAACAAATTTCTGAAAATTCTGATAAAGAGCATATAAAAAGACTTGTAATTTATTTTATTTTAGTGACTAAATTAATCCTTTATTTAGACTTGACTTATTTAACTTATAAAAAGACTTGTAATTAATTTTATTAATTATTCATTTTATCGCAACTTTTAGTGGGAAGCCATCATGTAGGCTATTTGGAAGCAATCCAATTGGATTTTTCCGAGCTTTCCTATAATTCAAAGGTATCAGTAGTCTTCTGCAGTTGAGAAATGCCAGATTCTTCGTTGCTGGCATTTCTGAACTGGTCTTAATCCTGCTCTTTAGATCTGATATTTGTTATGGGACTTGCGCACACATTCCAATTATAGCTTTTCGTATAACACTTGATAGAAGAAAACTAATTTTAAACATCTTGTGAAGACTAAATACACTTGAATATAAATCAAGAAATGATTTATTAAACTTTGACTTTGATTTTTGTTTTGCGTTCGAACATTCAGCATTGTTCTTGAATTATGTTATATACAGTAATATATGAAAGCTAGACGATAATATTTACAAATAAACAACTCAACTGTGTAGCATTCTTTGTTTCTAATATAAGACTCACTCACCTTCTCTTAAGTCGACAGACTCTTCGTAGTGCCGCTTCTTGGGGCCCGTAGGGCTGCTCTCACGCCTGCTCTCGAACGAAGAGTATCGGGTGGGGGGCAGCTTCGCCCGCCCGTGGACGGCAGCAGCTGCAGATGATCCTTCCACGGCCAGCCCCGAGGTGCCGGCCGGTCCCTCTTTATCCGAGTCAGCCGCATCTCGACTTTCTCCGCTGGAACCGGGGTCTCCGGGACGCGGCTGTAGCCCTGCCGCCCCGAACAGGGGCTGTAGGGGACTGGCGAAAGGGTGGTGGTTGAAGTAGAGCTCCCCCGGAGAGTGGGCTCCATTGGGGGGCACTCCTACGGCGGCGGCTGTTGAGTTGTGCGCCAGGTACGGATGCGACCAGTAGGAGTTGGGCAGGCCGAACTGCGGACAGACCACCGGGAACGAAGACTGTGTGCTGGGAAACAAGTAGGATGGGGACGTGGACGGTCCCGTGGCCGTGGACCGCAACGTCAGCCCGATAGACCGTAGGCTTGTCTGGGCTGCAAAACAAAAATATACTCGTAAGTTCTAGTCTGTACAAAAAACACAAAAATGAATATGTTTTCTACAGCAGACTACTTAATAAGTAGACAGTTTTCTTTATTACAATTCAATCATTAGCAAATAATTACAGCAGAGTATCATTTATCTGTTCTTCGTTTATTCGATAAATCATTGCAAAAAAGGATAAGTTGTGTGTACAATTTATGTTTTTATGTCGTCGATTGTGATCACAACGAAACTGTAGATAAACGTAAAGCACCAGCCTTTGAACCCGCAAAATTTGATATGATGACGAAAAAAGGCTCAAAAAACTGTTAGTAAATTCATCAAAGAACAGAATGATTGTGGCTGAGTGGCTAGCGCACTGGTCTTCAAATTCATCAGCCGGGAATTCCATTCTCGCTTCGGGCTTGGGTATTTGTAGTGGTTCGGAATCCACTTTAAATAGTAGGTCCCGGTCCAATTATCCCCTCATGCGCAAAAAATGGCCTTAGAAAGATAATCCAAGCCATAAAACCAAGAAAAAGCTATTGGAAACGATATTATGGTGTTGCAATGAAAGATGAAACAGAAATTGTGCAACAGGAAAAACCTTCGTTGTCTATTCTGTTCAGTTTATTTCTTTTTCTTTTTTTCCACTCTTAAGAAAGGGGGAAGACTACCCTAAAGAAGGTCTTTAAATCGTCCTAGAACTGACATTTTAAATTACTGTACGTACCACTTAGATGTGAGACAATTCTGTAACCAAGTTCATTTTTTTTTTCACATAATTTTCCCTTTATTGTTGTGTGTGCGTGTGTCAATTATTTTTTTTAATGAAATGCTCGTAATGTGTGAAGTAGGTACACAACAGGTTGGTGATGGGCAAATTACGGCATAGTTTGGAGTTAAATCAGATTTTTTTTCTCAGCAGTTCCAATATTATCCGGCATTTTTTTTATAATCCAACTTTCTATTGGATAAACAAGCTTTAACTGCAGTGTTGCCAGTCGGTTTGCGTTGCTGAAACTGTCTGCGCCTGCGTTTAAAACGTTTTATAGAACATTTAGATCAAAGTTACATGATTTCGGTTTAACGACTTCTTCAGTATGTATATTTATACACTATCTACCAGGTTCTATAAGGTATTTGGACGCATGTGAATAAAAGAGATAAACCCATTTCATTCATATTTAGTAGTTCGTAGTGCCTCACCTGAGACCATTACAGCCTTAACCCTATAGAACATGCTTTCCAAAAATGTGTGGGTGATGGACAGGGGTATTTTTTCCAGTCGTCTTGGATAACACATGTAAATTCTTTCACCGGCTTTGGACAGTTGCTACACCATTAGTTTTCGGATACAACTCATCCCAGAGATTTTCTATGCGTTTAAAGTCTGGACTTTGGGCAGGCCAGTCCAGTCGGTTCAACCCATTGTCATACCAATGCATGATGGACCTCGCAGCATGAAAAGTTGCGCTGTCATCCTGGAAATAAGAATGATCAAACCCGCAAAATTGCCACGGTGTAGGAAACACATTGTTATCTAGAATAGTAGAGTAGGAGTCCGCGTTGAACTTACCATGAATTGGGATAAAAGGTCTCAGTCCATACCATGAAAAACATCCCGAGACCATAATTCCACCTCCGCCAAACTTTACTGTAGACACAATGCATTCTGGCAAAAGGCGTTCTCCAGGCATACGCCAAACCCAAACTCTGACATCCGACTGGTAGATATTGAATCATCACTCCAAAGAACATGTTGCCACTCATCTGCGGTCCAATTTCGACGGGCCTTGCACCACCTCAACCAAGCAGTGCGGTTGAATATCATAATCAAATGTTTGTGGAAAGCCTTTAGCCATGGAAACCAAGCAAATGTGGTTCCTTGTAGATGATGCTTTATCAACATAACTGTCCCAAAAGCTTGTTGGAACTCCTGGCATATGTGTACTATCGTCTTGAGTGGATTCTCTGAATTTCTTTGAACAACACTCGTCGGTCTTTATCTGTTAGTTTGCTGGATCTGCCGGGCCGACAATTATCTCTCACCTTCCTCTTCTTAATCCAAATGGCGATTTTAGAACGTTTAGCTCACTAGATGGCCTTTTCTATGATATCCGACAATTATGCCTTACTCGAAGTCAGGCAGCTCTGAATTTCGTGTCATCTTGCATGCGACTAACGCCAATACTGTTTCTTACAAGATGTTTTAGAACAAAAGACATGATCAGGACCGCAGATATCCTCATTTGTATGACATATTGGTAGATAGTGTATAACAAAACGCGAATCTGAATGCATTTTTCTTTCCATTCATATATAGGGAAATGTTTCGTCATTTATTTTTAAAATATAATTTTGTATACCTAAGAAAACAATCGTTTTGCAACACAGACAGATTAGCTTCCGATTCTGTATCCGATTTCTGTTTTGATTTCGATGGCTTCAGATTCCGATTTTTGCTCATTCCATTATGCTTTACCGCTCATGCTTTACTCATTCTGTTGCAGGATGTTAGACTTTCCCAAGAACGTATTCGCGGCGTGTAGCACATGGTCTGATAAAACACTGTTTTTGTACGGAAGAATTAGTTTGGTGGTGTTAGCAAAGCAAAAACATTTTGAAAGCTTGTGTTCATGCACAAGCATAAGAGCATTTGTAAGAAAAGAATGTGTATCGTGCCGCATGATCAATTAAAGCACAAAATAAAAAGATAGCCTTGAAATAAAATAAGATATAACTTTCAAGCTATAAATTTTTTAAGAATTTAACAGATGATAATAGGAAGGAAAAAATCCTATTTATAAATTTTTAGAAATGTTTCAATTTTATATTTCTTATCGTGGTAATCGGTTATTCTCTTACTAGTTTTCTCTTTAGCTGTAAATTTAGATTAAATCACAGATTGTTTTATCTTATTCGTCTAACGTACAATTCCACATATCAACTTATTCAAAATACTTAAATTTTTGTCTTTTAAATGCAAAATAAAAACAAAGTGGTTAAATTAAACAGTTTTGAACATAATTTTAATTTATTAGGCCTTTATCTTTAAATAGCTAGTAAGCTGGCAAACTTTTGATTTTATATTAAAATTTATAGCAATAACTTCTGACACGCATTTTTTGTAACGACTTTTAATAAACATGTTTTGACTTTTTAATTAAAACCTGAGTTTGATTGAATGACCTGAAAATCAAGGTCAAAAGTTATTTGCTTCAAATTTGATTTTTTGTTTCACGCTTATGGAATTGATATTATTGTATTGAAATAGAATAATAACGTCAGACCAAAATTAAATTTAAACGCAATTCAGCTCTGATTAACGTAAGTCAAAACGAATCATGATGATCACGATAATAGAATGAAAGTTTATCATTCTTACATTCTGCTGTGTCATATAATCTATTCCCCATTTAAATATAGAATTAAAAGATCACTTAAAATTTGAAAATTGTGTTTCCTTTTTTCTCTCTCATTCTTTTTCGCCTGAGAAACACCAGGTTGATCAAGTAGTATATTAATAAAAATTCGAGATATAAACCAATATGATTTTTTTTTTCAATTCATCTTGTATGAACAGAACAACAATTATCACATTTTAGATGCACCTATAAGTAATGATTATTTTAGTCCATTACAAAACCGGTAATAACTCAGTTTCCTTTATCTCGGAGAACTGCACCCTAACTCTTAAACATGCGATATCCCAAATTAAGACTGAACAGGAGTTCGTTACAATGTGATCAAATGTTTCCGGTGTGTATTTAAACTAGTTAAATTGACTAAAACAAGTCCCAAAAGCAATTTAACCTTGTCATAACCTTAGTTTTAGCTTTGTCAATGACAAGGTTAAAACCTTTCAGAGGGCTATCAATGATAAGTACAAGCTTGCGTAAGTACAAGCTTTGCGTACAGTACAAGCTTGCGTGAACGTTAATTTTGAAAAGGCTATAATCCTTGGGTTACAGTTGACAAAAGGCTTACGTTGTAAAGCTTATTTATCGAACCTTAAACCAACGATGTCACGCAGCTTTAGCTGTGAGCATTGTCACTTAAAGCTCATTGAAAATGAAGTGGTAAGCCTTTATTAGGGTTACATGTTATAGAGATACATGCAAAATGTCAGTTGCATGAGCAGGTACAAATAGGATATAAAAAAATCTTTGATTTTCTAATAAAATAAAAGTATTTTCTTATATAAGTTGCATACGGTATAATAAGTAAATTATCTAAAAGCTTTTACTTTGAAGTTCTTAAAAAGGTTTAAATAATTTGAAGATTCTTAATATATGCGAATACGTGAGATGGATCAAAAAGATATAAAATTAAGCTAGTTCATATACGTTTCATAAGTAACATAATACATCTATAAACACTTGAGTTCCCAATTGCCCTAACTGCCTGTAACGACGGTTTTTCTTTGTCCCTATACTATTTTTATACGGAAAAATTCATTATAAAATCAAAATATACTTTATGATATTATGATTTTCGAATCACCGCAATTTACAAGAGAAGCGCACGTAAATGAATCGGAAACGAAAGAAGTTTTAGCTTATTATTACAATATTATTACAATATTTAAGTCAAGTAATCGCTGACTTAATTACAGTATTAAGTCAGCGATTACTTGATAAACGAAGCCCGCACGCAGAAATCTAAATTTGCCATTTCCAAACCGCTTTCTCCGTTTTCTTCGATCTTGACACAACTTAACGGCACTTCACTTCTTTTCTAGGTCACACGGCGAGTCGTTTGCTCAGTAAATTACAATATTCTACATTTTCAGGGTTTCTTGTGTAAAATAAAACAATTGACCGGGACGTATCTCTTATCCTCCCCTCCCCCCATTAATATCTAACTGTCTTAAATTCAACGTACCAGTTTCAAGGTTCCAGTTTTGTCGAAGAAATTAAAAAAAAAAAGCCAGTGTCGACGTTTTCCGCCTTCTATAATTACAGTCATAGGCTTTTCACGCTTTTCAGGAAGAACTGTTGTTTGGAAGGAATGCTTAGAAATTCGAAGAAATGTTGGAGGATAAGAAGACGCGTTCCTTGAAGACGGGAAGAATAAAATTAAAGAAAAAAGTGAAAGAAAAAAAACGAAAGACATTTTCTTATTTTTCGTCAAATAGCGTTTGCATTTACCGAATTCAACAGGGTTTTGAAAAGTAACATTTTGCTAAGGAAAATGTTTATCTTATACCGTACCATGTAACATTCCTAAGTGTGTCTTGTGAACTCCTAGGTAAGAATGTTGGCGCAGTCAAGCGGTTCTATAGGTTGAATAATTCCCATAAGGAATCGGCATTAAAAAGGTAAATAATGTAAACACAATAACACTCAGTCTCTCTAATAAATAAACAATCTTTCTTAATCTAATTTTCTTGATCGTAAGATTTTAAGCTAGATACGATAATATTGTGATTATTTATGCTTCGTTCCCGAAGACCAGTTCACGAATTGACTTTTTTTTTATTTCCTTGATGTTATTTAAAATGGCTCCAATCTTAAAATTATAACTCTAAAGGACTTAAAGTAATAAAATGGCGGATGCAAATAAATAACAATAAGAAAGTTTACCTTATGTTTACCACATATAATCCAAAATAGAGCTATATCAATTAAACAAAATTATACTACATAATTGATCTCAATCGACACTGCCGAAGCAACCCCAGGCCCCTCTGACCCAGCCGTCTACCAGCCATACAGAGGGGGATGCTCCGGGGCGGTCGCCCTGCAGCTCTCCCACCCAGACTCGAGCGAATCTGTCCCGGGAGGGTAGCCTACAGAGACTACCTCATTGGGCCTAGTGGATCGAAGGGAGTCCAATGCAGGACGACCCCTTAGTATAGGATCCTTCACCCAGATGGTGTGGCACAAAGTCAGTACCCCACTTTTCCAGGCCGTGGATCAAGCTGAGTGACATCGGGACCTCGGGAATGTCACCGCCCGTATGGGGCCGAAGCCCCACCCCTGGGGGCTTATACTACATAATACATAACTAGTATAAAATTAAAAATAACCTTTTTGTAGTTTTAGTTTAACTTAAGAACAAAATGCTGATGATTTAAGTTTGATGATTAATTAATATTCCTGATTATTGCATCTCAAATTTAATTAAAAGAATATTTTAAAGACTTTTTTTATACACCAGTAAGGTTGACTTTTCTAAAGGATGAAAGCTTTAAGATACATGCTTAACTAATTTTCGAAACACTAGAGTCAAAGTTAAGGAACTCACAATAGAATTCCTATAAAGTAACGTATACTGTAGAACAGTTAAGCAAATAGTAGACTTCATTTCCTTGAACTGATTCTGGAACTCTGTACCATCTTTAGAGAGTGTTTAGAGATGCTCCGGGTCTTTTCTTTAAGCAATGGAATGGAATTTCTCCTCGAGTGATTTGGGCGATTTATGCGAGGGTTACTGCGGTTCAGTGATCGTCATAGGCATGAAAGAGTACAGAGATGCCTAGAATGTACGGTGCTTCCTTTGTTTCTGATCCTGTTTATGCGCTCCTGAGCTTTGTCCATGTGATCTTGATATATCTCCCCAATTTTCTATCCTATCTCTGAGTTCCTAACCCTGTTCCAGTCTTGTTCTGTCTGTCTTTGTTTTCTGATCCTATTCCAGAGCTTCTAAATTTTGTCTCTGTGTCCCTGATCATCTGTTTTCCCCAATGTTGCTGACTTTATTCCAGTTCCACTTAGTTAATCTCATGCGTTCCTGATTTCTGTCCCTAAGTTCCTGATCCTGTTCTTGTGTTTCTGATCGTGTTCATTCTGAGTTCTTATCTGTATATTTCTGACCCTTTTCCAGTGCTCCAGAGACCGATCTCTGTGATTCTGATTCTGTCCCAATGCTTCTGAGGTCTGTCCTTTAAAAGCACTGGATCTGTATCACCTAATCAGTTCCTCTGCTCCTGAGTTTCTGTCCTATGTTCCTGATCCTGTTCTCCAAATCTCGTGTTATGTCCTTGTGTTCCTAATTTCTGTTACTGAGTTCCAGTGCTGAATTCTGTCCCTGTGTTGATTTTGGACATCAATAGATAAATTCTCGAGTTTCTTCAACAGATTGACTTTTTTACTTATTTTTTGGTCTCACTGAATTTAGAAAAAAAAGCAGAACATGATTGTGTCTTTTATACTATTTGTGTGTTTTGTGCTATTAAGTTAACTTTAAATATCTGATGAAATATTAGGTGAGCACATGATATACTAGCTTTGGAGCTTTCAGAAAGTTATATGAACAACATCGTTATCTCTCTAACTTCAGCGTCCTTTTTTATTTTTCTTTAAAGAAGCTCAATATAAACCCGAAATTACACTGCTTTACGGACGACTTAATTCAATTTCATACTTGAACGAAACACAACCATTTGCTTATTGAAGTATTGAAGATAAGACATTTTGGCCAAGTTAAAAACTATCTACAGCGGCGAAGAAAGCAACCACGATTTGAAGAGTAAAGTCCACTTTGCGTATACTTTAAACACTGTTTCTGAAAAGTAAATTGTTATGACATAAATTCGTTTATCAACTATGACTTTTCAAGTTTTATTGCTGTAAAGATAAGATTTGCCAAAAACATAACAGAAGTTTCCTCAAACCAATATCTGCACATCAAATACGGCGTAGACAGTTCGTCAAGTATATATGTAATTCGTTATTTTTTTCTAAAAAGACACAATTTTAGATACCTGTAATTAAGACTAAATCCCTTTCCTTGCTGGAATATAGAAGTGATTTTTAATATAATATCGTTACTAAAATGAAAGTTTCTGAAAATCTAAATGCTCTACAAAAGCTTCCTGGTTATTTTAAGAGGGAGACCACGTCTCAAACGGGTAGCTGTCCCAACAAATGCATAAGTACTGGAAAATAGATGGTCACATGTTGGCAGTGATGGGGAACCATATGTTCATGGCTGTCCTCTGCTGATACGTTCTGCATAACTGTTGTTATTCACAGCTGTGCCCCTTGTACCTGCGTATATATTGTGGAATCGGTGTAAATTCTTCGTAAGGTCACTCATAAATGGCCGTAAGTAAGCCAAAAACTCCATTTTCGTTAATAGTGTTTTTGCATATAACATTTTAAATTTCCGTTCTTAGGTATATTTGCGTTAAAAAGTAATTCATGCATTGTTTTTAAAAGTCGTAAGCACGCATTTTTTCTTATTTTGTTTGATTTAAGAATACATTTAGTAATGTATGCTATACAAAATAGTAGGAAATATTCGCCGGCACGCGTTTCTTGCCAAGGGTCTGTGGTTCGATCCTTAGCAAGGCATTGATGCTTTCCTGTGGTTGTCCACTTAGGGCAATGATGGCATCGCACCCACAACTACGACGATCCCCAAAAAGCCAAGAACCAATTCCAGGGACAATAGGTTGAAAATGCTAATATTTGTATTTACATTTTGTTTCATTGATAAGCATGGATATTTTAATCATCCAAAGATCTGAACGTCATTTATTCGACATTCATATTTTTAAATTTTAATTTATTGAAGAAGGCATCATTCGATGGGTTGATGATGCTGGATAACCCACGGTTAAGTGACACACACAAATGGCACATTACATAGTAATGCGATATTGGATCATTGGTAGCTGCCATAGTCTCATGAAAATTCTGGTAATGGCCACCTGATGGCCGTAAATGCTGGCCTGGGGTTGGCGAGTGTTGCGTTCCCATGATGCTTTTGCTATTGGCTGGTTGATGATGGTCCATTGAAGACAGAAATGGTTGCCACTGATGGCTGAGCAGAAAGCCATTAATCTGTGTTTTCTGGTAGATAATAGCTTCATTCCAAGTTATAACGGGTGCAATCTGTTTAAATACTCCTCTTTCTGAATAGTTCATTTCGTTAAGTTTCCTTGAATTGTTGAATAATCGAAAAAAGTTTTCCTTTTAATGATATTTTTACTTCTCAGATAAAATGGCTTCTGGGGGCATATGAAGGATTATTAATCACTGGCACATGATTCTCTGCCGGAACCCATGAAGCAGTTGTAGCAGTGTGAGTTTTTGACACTTGGAAAATATTTGTCACGGTTTAAATCTAAATGAATTATTGTTAAAACCATCTTTATTGATATCTACCTGTTCAGTTATTCCGCGACGTGTCAATCGATTGTCTTTATTTAGAGAATGCAGAGTTTTATAGTAGTATTTTTTGCATTAGATATGCTCTTCATATGGAAAATATACCTAAAAACGAATGCGAAACAGACATCTTAATCCTAGAGAAATAGCTCAAAATCTGGCAAGCAAACTAAGCTGTTACATTTCATTGTTTCCATTATATAATAGTAATTTCCATATTTTTACGGTCTGTCGATAGCCATCCAATTTTTGCATTGTTCTTTACTGAATCTCCCCGTCGCCTTTAAAGCGTTTGTATGAACTAAACGTAACACCTAAAAACCTTTCGTAACAACTAAAAAACCTTTTTCGTTTGGCAGCTAAAAGCGTCTAAAACATTTTTAGAAGGCCACAGTTAAACGAGCTCTCGCTTGGGTATAATCAGCAAATGCTATTTCAAACAAATCAAAAATCTCTGTGGCAGTTGTGTACGACGTACACTACAAAACTAAATGAAAATGTTTTCCCAAGACTACACACAAAAGAAAACGAAATCAAAAATATGTTTTCGTCCAAAATATAGTTTTTTAATGATATTACCACGCATTGTGTAAAAGGCTTAGTAATAAAGAATTCCATCGGCAGCAGGTTGATGGAGCCAAATATCCAAAGAAAGTAAATTCAGTCTTAGAACCTTTTACCAATCCTACATAAAAAGGATTGCTTTTGTAGGGAATTTAAGTGAACAGCACGGAATAAACTACTGCCAGCCAAGATCCTCGTTTCTGGAAGTCGTAGGAGGACAAGCGAAGCGTCCACCCCCTTTTCCAAGAAATCAGTTAATGGTCCGAGGCCACAACTAAGCATCCCCGCCTTGCTACACTGAATCTGCTCGCCACCGAACCCAGAATTAAAAACCAATTTCAACAGCAACGGAAACAAAAGATTCCGTGGGAATGGCTGCCGATCTCACGACTTGTTTGGTCTTGTGTTCGCGATCACGTGTTGCGTGAATGAGTGATCGTTCGATAAATGGAGAAAATTCCAATACCGTTAAATTACTATTTTACGTCATTCAAATCTCCAGGCAAAAGTAACGTATGAAATTGGAAAAATTAAAACAGGGTTCGTACTCTTTAATAGAACAGTATGTTAAAAAAGTTTTCCAGGAGAAAAAGAAGTATCGAGAGTAGTGTTAACGTTCTAGATATCAAGCGTTTTATGTAAAAGAAAAGCTTAGACATTTAGAAATATTATATCATGTACTTCATTTCTGGGGAATAAATATATATCTCTAAGTGAATAACTTTTAAAAAGACAATTGTATTTGAATATTACAAATGCAACATTTCTAAAACATGCATATTCGATAATTTGAGCGACACCTAGAAGAGCTTTTTTTTTATATATTATTATTACTGACTGACTGTAATTTTTTAAGAGTGGAACATTCGACAAAATATGATTTCGTTTGCAACCTCGACCTTTTCTCGCTTCCTGAGTCATGTATTACAAAACGTTATCTGTTTGTTCGAGAAAATCAACAATAAATTTAAAAGAATCTTTTATTTCGTTAAAGAAAATTATATTTATGAGAGAAATAGGTATTTCTTTTTAAAAAACGGGCTAAGACAATAATGTTAGTCAAATAAGTAAATTTAAAGTGAAATTAAATGCCAGTTTTTATTTCTTTTCGTCCTTTATTATTATTTTTTGTCTGAAATATACTAAAAAAAATGTCACTTAAAGGCATTTAGTTTGAAAGCAAATAGCATATATGTATGTATACAAATACAATCGCCGAAATTGATGTGTTCCAGTTCGGTCTTCTCCAAATCAGAGATCAGATGTCCCCCAAAGTTTCTATATTCAAGAAAAATATATTTATTCATAATATCTAAATTTTTCATTTTTGCAATTCATAATATATTTTTTTTTATCCAATGGCGAGGCACGTGAACGGTATTTCTTGGCCCTGGGGGTCGCTGATATTGATGGCCAACTTGTGAAGGGGCACCCAGTGGGTGAGCCATGTGTACCCCCAACTGGACAGCACTCTGATTGTAATATCCATGCCTCACCCGGGATTCGAACCCGGGCCCGTGGCTTAGGAAGCAGACACGCTATCCACTGGCCCATCGGGCGGCGCAATTCATAATATAGATCATTGCCCACTCCCATATTTAGACAGCATTTAGAATGAAGTTTATACATGAAAGTTTTGGTGAGCCTCTTTATTGCACAACTATTCCCGAACACGTGATTCCTGTTAGCGAGTTGCTAGGCTCGTTTCCTGCAAATACTGAAAACAATTCCTAAATTTGGACTTTAAAAATCTAAGAATGACTTTGATTTTAAAATAACTTCTGGATAGCCCTAGACAACTTCTGGAAATATTGTATATTTAAGCAATCATTTTGAGAGTGGGAGA
>Ga0181466_1000071_pt1 | contig 28645 bp, 17 predicted proteins | sample InSIn4gowninarea_FD_119078 | JGI IMG/M metagenome (GOLD analysis project Ga0181466, IMG submission 119078) | Clean room microbial communities from NASA Spacecraft Assembly Facility at Jet Propulsion Laboratory, Pasadena, California, USA -... ... | reverse complement strand
GTCGACCTTCTTCCCGTCTCTTTCCGCTGTTGAGTATCCTCCTAGTGCGTACGACACGTCCCAGTATCTGCTACTATGCTTCAAAGGAGACCAGATACAGCCAAGCCAGTCGATCAAAGTTCTAGGGGTGATTCTAGACCAAGGACTTCGATTTAAAGAACATCTAGCGGAGAAAGCAGAGAAAGCACTAAAAGCAGCACTCGCTCTAAAAAGATTGCAAGGCCTGAACCCATCAACTATGCGGCAGTTGTACACAGCAACAGTTGCACCAGTCATGGATTATGCGTCGCCAGTCTGGTACCTGGCAGTATCTAACAAAACGCTATCAGTACTACACAGAGCCCAGAGAGTTGCGGCACAAGCCATCGTGGGAGGATTCAGAACATTGGGTCTCGACGTTGCAGTCTTAGAAGCAGGGATATCATCCTTGCAACAAAGATTGCACGAGCAGACACTTAGGTTCTGGATCTCGATCCAGAAGCTGGAAGCTTCACATATCCACGCAAAGCTTGCTAAGACAAAGCCAATCAGACGGTTTAACTCACCTCTCCGGAAAGCAGCAGGATTGTTTAGGGAACTCAATGCAAACAGAGCTGAGAAGATCCCTGCCATAGGGTGTGAACCGTGGAGCCCAAAGGCCCATGTTCACATACTTGACAAGGAAGCAGCTAAGCTTGCAACAGTAGAACAGCCAGCAACAATCGACTTCTACACAGATGGTTCCGTCCGCAATGGACGAGCAGGTATAGGGATCTGGACATCAGCGTGGGAAGTGTCAAGAACAATAAGGAGAGCTGAAGAAACAAACGTCCATCTGACAGAACTAGAAGCGATATGGATGGCTATCAAAGGTCTATCACACGAGAACAACAGATTGGTGAAGATCAGAGTCTTTACTGACAGCCAGAGCGCTCTCCGGAGTATTCAATCGGCAAAGATCAATGATAGCCTAGGCCTAGTCAAGAAAATCAGGGAGAAGATCACCAAAACGACATTCTCACTGCACTGGGTCCCAGGTCGCGAGGGAATCAAAGGCAACGAGAGGGCGAACGAGCTAGCTCAGAAGGCGACAGAAGCTGACTCACCAATGCCTAACCCCGCAAATAACATCCCAATCTCAGCGATATACGCAAGAGCAAAAGTCATGAATTTCAAGCCAAAGCTCCAGGAGTTCTATGGTGCAACTACAGGCAAACACCTTCAGAAGATCGACAAGGCACTACCAGGAAAGCACACAAATAAGATATACAACGCACTCAACAGAACAGCAGCCGCCATACTGGTCCAACTAAGGACAAACATATCGAGACTCAACACGTACCTAAGCAAAATCAATGTTGCAGACACAGACAGATGTGAATGCGGAATGACAGAAACAGTACCACACTTCCTGTTCTCATGCCCAAGATGGAGAAACGAAAGACAGGCTATGAAGTCAGCGCATAGTAGCAGATACTGGGACGTGTCGTACGCACTAGGAGGATACTCAACAGCGGAAAGAGACGGGAAGAAGGTCGACGGCGAGAAAGACATATGGCAGCCAGACTTGAACGCAGTCAAAGCCACCATCGACTATGCCATCAAAACAGGAAGATTGCAAAGACAGATATAAAGCAGCTGAAGACAGGATGAACCCAACAGATTGACACAGAAGTGCTCTCCATCCAACTACAACAACACGACCACCACCTTAATCCAACTGCCTCCAAGCAGTGTTCGGCTGATAAGGAAGAACACGACATAGGGAATCACCCTCATGGAGGAGGCTTACACCCTCTAACATTCAAGGGAAGGAAGTGTGGAGTCACTCTTTATAAGAGCACATTACTAGGCGTTTGCGATCAGTTCAAGGTCTGAGAAACCTTCACCCTCCTTATATAACTAAGACCGATGATTGTGATTGGCTGGAAACCTTGTTTACTATGGACAGCTCATACCCCTTGCGGGGTAAGTAGTTTGTGCCACAAAAATCAAATCAAATCAAATCAAAGACGATGTCAGTCATGTAAATTATCTTGCTGTGTCTTAGTCGTATCTGTCGTCTTGACTGGCCAGGCAGTAAAGTCATCGAAAGTCATGGTCCGAACTGAGTGACAGTCCGGGAATCAAGCAGTTCGTCAGAACATAATGACCCTACGAAATCAGCGTCAGAATATCGAGTGTATCTCGATAATTCTTGCTTACAAACAAACACGCGGCGTAACCCAAAGTTCAATGATCGTCGAACAGGACAATATTCCGATGCTTGAAGCACTTTTGTCGACGAATCGGCGGATAACGGGCCCTGTATGTATCAACCTTTGATGTTTGCGATTCTGATATCACAGGGACCGGCACAGTCCGTTTGGTGCGATCTGTTCTACCAATACCCACTCGGCCACTCCGGGTACGCATCGCCCTCACCGAAAACATGTTGCTTTGTAAATCAATCGTCGTGTTAGTTACGTGGGCGAACGTGAATCCCATCGGCGATAGATCTGACTTATCTCGGCAAAGACAAGGGTATCCAAGAATCAACAATAGTGACATCAGTTAATATACGATTACGACCACACAGTTCAGATACAAAACCTGAGCTGATCCAATACCCAAAATCAATAACAATAAATCTCCTTGATTGACCATCTTCACCATGTCGAAACCTACAGTAGCCGTCATCGGAAGCGGATGGGCTGGCTTCGTTTTATCGCAACAACTGAACGTCGCAAAATACAACGTCAAGGTCATATCACCTGTTCGAACCATTCAATACACTCCACTGCTTGCAAGTGCAGCCTGTGGTCTTTTCAACTTTCGACTTGCTGAAGAACCTGTCCGCCGACGCAGCAGACCAAATGTTGAGTACTACAAGGCAATCGCCGAGCACATCGACCTGGAAAAGCGCATGATCAAGTGCAAGCCATCAGTATCAGAGTTTTGGAAAGACAAAGACTACGATGTCTCCTATGACAAGATCGTGATCGCACCTGGCTGTGCTATCCAAACCTTCGGCACGCCCGGGGCTCTGGAACATGCATTGTTTCTGAGAACCACAAATGATGCTCGTCTGATTCAGCAGAGAATACTGGAGATTCTTGATGCAGCTTCGTTACCTGGCGTCACAGAACAACAGCAGAGAGACATTCTTACTATCCGTGTCGTTGGTGGAGGAGCCATTGGTATCGAAGCCACAGCAGAGCTATACGATCTCTGGTATGAGGACATGAGATTCCTGTACCCTCATCTCGATGGCAAGCTTTCCATCGTTATCCATGATGTCGCACCTACTATCTTGTCGACTTTTGATGCGAAGCTTGGCGATTATGCAACCAAGTCTTTGCATGAGAAGAAGGTCGAGCTCAAGACGAGCTCTCACATTGAGAAGGTAGAGCAGGACGCCATTTACACCAAGGAAGACGGCAGGTTGCCGTACGGTATGCTCATCTGGGCCACGGGTAACAAAGCGAACCCTCTCCTCGACACTTTGGACGTCAAGAAGACAGAGAAAGGCATGCCTCGTATCTTGACAGACAAATATCTGCGTGTCTTGCGGCCTGATGGTACTCCAATCGACGGCACATACGCGATGGGTGACGCGGCCGACATTGAGGGTTACAGCCTTCCGACACTGGCTGAAGCGGCCTTGCAGAAAGGCGAGTATCTCACACGTGAGCTCAATAACGAGGCTGCGGGTGCTGCAGCACAGCCGTTTGAGTACAAGCAGAAGGTACACTTGGCCTACCTAGGTAAGCATGACGGTGTGATTGGCGGTAAACAGGACTGGACTGGCGAGGGCGCGTGGCTGGCATGGCGATCAGGCAGTCTGTCGTGGACAAGGAGCTGGAGAAGGAAGATAATGATCTCGATTAGCTGGATGTTTGTTTGGCTGGGTGGCCGTGATATCGCTAGAAAGTGAGCTCTCAGCAAAGAAACACTCATGTATGGCATTCACAACACTAGACGTCGAGAATATGACGAAGTTGGATGCATCTGACGCACAGTTGAAGAGGCCAACCATGTTTAGAAGGGACTGTGTGACAAGATCTGCAGCCACGATATGGCTCACTTGTGGTGAGTTGAGAAAAACTGTCACGATGGAGAAACAATCGAAGTGCGAGAATTGCAGCAACGAAAAGCTGAGCATTGATCCAGCCTTTCGAATTGGCGGAGCCGACTTGAAGGAAGTAATTGCCATGTCTTTGCGCAGAATCATAGCATGCACTGGCATGGTCCAATATTGAAGATCTTTTCTCCTATTGTATGATTGCGAAATAGGCACTCTCATCTGCGTACTCGTACACCGTAATCTCATTTCGAAGCTTCCGTCTCGGTGGGAACAGCGCTGGTCGATCGTATGGCGTCAGGTCGGTGACCTAAAGAAGCCCCTCGCAAAGAAAAGGAGGGTTTGAGCTGTTGATTCGAAAGCCGATGGTGCTTCAAGGCTGAAACGCAGTCTTCTTGGGAGAGGTTGTTTCAGAAATTGTCCTTTTCCAGGCACAGGGCAGTTTGAGCCGGATTTTTGGCCAAGCTTCGCGGCTTGTCGGCTTCCAATCTGGCCTCGGCCCGCGACTGTCCGACACTGCCCTGTCGATCATGCATCTTCTTCCTCTGCATGTCACAACATCACGAGTTGACTCTAACTTCCACACACTTTCTATCAGTCCTCTCACTTTCTCATTAGCACGCATTGAGGCAAGATTAAAAGTTTCACAGGGCCGCGCTCCTTCTAGGAATTCAATCTCGCTCTGTGTATTGGCAAATCTCTGCCAGCAGACGACCTAACCAGAAATAGGCACAAGTTTCAACACCGCCTCAAGCACAGACTTCATCCACCTAATTAACCATCCACGCCATTCTTCCTACACTCCCGTGCCTTCCGTGGTTGCCTGAGTTTTGAGCTGTCAAGACTTTGCAGAACTCAGTGGCAAGCCGTATTGCTGCGGTCTGCAGGGGTCTTGTTCGCAGCTGCCGAACCCTTCGAATGCTTCGTCGCTATCGCAGCTTCCATGCCCAGCTCTGACGAGCACTTCCCGCATACGTTCATGAATGCAATCTCGTTGTAATCCAACGACCAAGCATGAACCTGACCGAGCTTCTCAACGTTGTACTGAAGAAGCCGTCGTCTTCTGAGAGTTGGGGTTTGTGGAGTAGTAGGCCAGTTTCATCTGTACAAGGCTAGAGAGTGGACTCGAGACTGTCGATCACCATACCTCTTCTTGCCACGCCTGCTGCGAGGTTCTGCTTTGAGACAAGCTAATTTGTGAATCCATCTCTTTTCAGTTTGACCATCACGAGACTTCCCACCTCTAGCAACTCAGCGCCCTCCCACTTTACGAGGAAGGTACGACTCGTGCGAGATGTCTCGCATGGACCTCCGTCTTTATCCAGACTGGCATGTCAGCACGGCTGCCGCAGACATGTCAAAATCCTTAATCTTATCAAATACTGGTATGATCGATGCTCTGTTGCTAATCCTGTAGCAGTTTAACCCACTCTTTCTGGTCGATGCATTCAACATGGTCTTCGTCCTCTGTATAAAGCATCTCGTCTTGCCTGCCCTCAATACTCTTTGGATCAGTTCAGTTTTGTCTTTTGTCTTTCGTCTTTCGTTCCTTTGCCAATCAAGAGCTGTGCTCTGAAGCAAAACCCTCGCTCTTTGTTTTTACTATCAATCTACCATCCGATCGTTTCAGTCCCTCATTATCCCTAATCGACAGCAAAGCGACTGCTTCGCTTCTCTCTCAGGATGAAGCCCAGCACTTATATGCACTTGGCGGCCTTCTTTGGTCTGTCCACTGCCGCTCCTTGGAACAACAAGCGTGATACCAACACTTGCCCTTGTGCTCCCAATGGCCAGGCTAGCACTTCTACTCAGACCATCACCCAATGGTCTACTCAGACTCGCACCCACACCATCACAGAGCACGTCACCCACTACATGACTACGACTGCTGCTGGTTCAGCGGTCCCATCAGTCCAGACTGACGCTGCTGCCTCTTCTGCTCCTGCTTACCAGGGTGGTAACTACGGTGATTCGCCTTCGGCTGCAGCTTCGTCTTCGGATGTCGACGCTTCCAACGGCTCTCCTACAAACGCAGCTCCCGGTGGCTCTGGTGCTACCACCCCCGCTGCATCTGCCAATGTCCCCGCCGTCACTGGTACTACCACTATGGGCTCTGCCGGTCCTGAGGTCGTCTACGTGACTGACATCGTCTCCGAGACTGTGACCACATGTCCTGTCGGACACACAATTTCTCAGGGTGGTTCGACTACTGTCTTGACTGCCCCTAGCGTCATTACTTCGACCATCACCAACAGAGCCACTGTCACCTCGGCTGCTTCGAGCGCCGATGCTGCCATGCCCTCGTCCCCTGCTGCCACCGAGGGTGTCCCCGCTGCTTCTCAGGGCGTTCCCGCCGGATCTGAGGGTGTTCCCGCTGCCTCTTCTGGTGTTCCCGCCTACGGTGCTCCCGGATCTAGCCCTGCTGCTTCCGAGGGTGTTCCTGCTGCATCTCAGGGCGTCCCTGCCTACGGTGCCTCGACCCCTGCCGCTCAGTCTACTTCTGATGTTGGTGCCGCTATGCCTTCATCTCCTGCTGTAACCCCTGCTGCCTCTGAGGGCGTTCCTGCCAACGGCAACGGTACTCCCGAGACCACTCCCGCCGCTTCTGAGGGCGTCCCTGCCGCTTCTCAGGGCGTTCCTGCTGGATCTGAGGGTGTCCCTGCTGCCTCTGAAGGTGTTCCCGCTGCTTCCGAGGGCGTTCCTGCCTATGGCAGCACCGTTGTTGTCCCCGAGACCTCCACTGTCATGCCCGTTCCTTCTCCCCCTGCCAACTCTGACGAGACCCCCAACAACATGCCTTCTTACGGCCAATACTGGGGAACTGCAAGCGGCGGTGCTTCTTCTACTATGCCTGCCGGCGCTGCTGCTCCTTCTGGACAGATGCCCTCAGTCTGGTACCCCAGCAACTGGCAGACTACCGCTGCCAGCTCGTCTGCAGCTAGCCCCGACACTCCCGTCCCTACCTCCGTTGGTCCCATCACTGTTACTCTCTACAGCACTCAAATCGACACCATCACCTCGTGTGCTCCTGAAGTTACTGACTGCCCTGCCACTTTGAAGACAAGCCTCATCGCAACCGGCACCTCTCTCATTTCTTCGGGAGTTGCCCAGCCCACTGGCGCTGGTTACACCTGGAGCAGCCCTTACTCTGCTGGTGTTGCCGCTCCTTCAGGTGCTGCCCCCTCAGCTGCTGCCCCCAGTGACAACCTGACTGATGCTGTCCAAGGCATGCCTGGCGCTACTGACTCTGCTGCTTCGCCTGCTGGCACCGACGTTCCCGTCTACGGTGCTGGTGCATACGGATCGGCATCTGGCAACAACGCCTCGTCTCCTTCCGCACCTGCTGAATCTGCCGCTGCTACCCCTAGCGACAACTTGACTGATGCCGCTCAGGGTACCCCTGCTGCAACTGACTCTGCCTCTTCGCCTTCCGACTCTGCCTCCTCTCCTTCCGACTCTGCATCCTCGCCTTCTGACTCCGCTGCCTCGCCTGCTGGCACCGACGTTCCCACCTACGGCGGTGCTGCATACGGCTCGGCATCCGGCTCAGACTCAGGAAGCGCCTCGTCTCCTTCTGGATCATCTCCTTCCGGCTCGTCTCCTTCCGCTCCCGCCGAGTCCGCCCCCGCATCTCCCAGCGACAACTTGACCGATGCTGCTCAGGGTACCCCTGCTGCAACTGACTCTACTTCCTCGCCTTCCGACTCTGCTGCTCCCTCTGACGTCCCCGCCTACGGTGCCGACTCTGGCTCGTCTCCTTCCGGCTCATCCCCCTCGTCCAGCCCTAGTGACTCGATCGCTGACGCTGCCAACGGTACTCCCACCGGCTCTGCTTCTTCCCCTGATGTGACCGGCTCGACTGGCGCAGGTATTGGCGGTACAGGTGATATCTCTGGTGGTATTGGTGGTGAGGCTGGTCTGTCTGGTGGTGCTTCTCCTTCCGCTGCCGCTGCCTTGTCTGCTGGCGCTTCTCCTTCTGGTTCTCTCGCTGCAGGTGCTACTGGTGCTGCAGGACTTGGCGGTTCTGCTGGTCTTGGTGCCGGCGCAGGTATTGGTGGTGCTGCTGGCCTCGGCGCAGGTGCAGGTATCGGTGGTTCTGGCTCTGCCGGCCTTGGTGCAGGCGTTGGCGGATCAGGCTCTGCTGGTCTTAACGCAGGCGCAGGTGCTAACGGTTCGGGCGAAGCTGGCCTCAAGGCCGGCGCTGGTCTTGGTGGTTCTGCTGGTCTCGGTGGCTCTGCTGGTCTTGGTGGTTCCGCCGGCCTCGGTGCAGGTGTTGGTGGCTCTGCTGGACTCGGCGCTGGTCTTAAGGCTGGTGCAGATGCTGGCGCCTCTGGCTCTGCCGGTCTTGATGCAGGTGCTGGAGTCGGCGGTTCCGCTGGCCTTGGTGCTTCAGGCTCTCTTTCCGGCGCTGCTGGCGGTTCTCTCGACGTCTCTCTCGGCCTCAACGCTACTGTCAACGTTTGGGGTACCTTCGACATCCTCGCTGACCACGTCCACTCCTACACTGCTGCAATCAACGCCACCTGCAACGGCATCTCGGGCAAGGCTTCTGCTGCACAGATCGCTGAAGTCAAGGAGAACATCGAAGTTCTTATCAGCCTCGTCGGCCAGGCCAAGGCTCACCTCAGCACCGTCGGCGGTATCTCTGGTCACAGCAACGCTGAGCTTGCCGCCTTGATCTCTGAGCTCCTCCTTGAGATCGAGTTCACCGTCAAGTTCGCTGTCAAGGTTTGCGGCTTCTCTGCTCTCAAGGTCGTCATCTTCTCTCTGGCCGCTGCCTGCCAGGGTCTGATCACCGTTGCTTGCTCCGTTGTTGTTGGCCTCAAGGTTGAGCTCGCCGCTCACCTCAGAGGTATCGTTGGTCTCGGTGCCTACGTTCTCGGCAGCATTGTGTCTTTCATCCTCTAGATGAAGTGAAAAATCGGTTTTATTTTTTCCTTAGCAATGTACTGTAATTATCAGCTATGCTTTTTCTTCTCAGTAAGCATTAGCACAACACACATAGTTTAGCACTATATTTCTTTTACGATCTGTCTATATCTCGGTTTTATGTTACAACACCTTGTTTATACTCTTTTTGACCCATTGAACACTGCCTTCTGTAATAGCACTCTTCTATCTTAGCATATGACAAGTCTCTGAGATGCGTCTCTTCTCACCTTCTCACCCTCTTAACTTGGTAGAAGTAGAGAGAGCGACTAAAGATCGCCCGCTCATGTATCGTCTGCATAAATATTTCTTATTCCCCAGAATATATATATGCCAAGATCTTATGCAGCTCTCATCCATGCACAAATAATGCAAGCCTAGGCATCACTCCCACACAAATTCTGCATCTCCCCACCAAAGCCAAAAAAAGTCCAAAATCAGCAAAATCTCGCTGGCGCCCCTTGGTCTTCTTCTCTCGTTCTCTCTCAAGTAGACAAAAAGAAGAACAAAAGCAAATGTTGACGAGAGTGGGATTTGAACCCACGCCCTTTCGGACCAGCGTATCGATTTGAAATCAACCTTAAGCTGGCGCCTTAGACCGCTCGGCCATCTCGCCTATTCCGGCCGGGAAAGATCTTGCGATTTCCAAGCTTTGGATGGGACTGTGGTTGTGTGGTGCGAATATATTGCGAGTCATAGAGAAATTAATGCTGCGCTCGCTGGAATTCATGTCTACTCATGTATGGCAGCGTTGGCATTGCCGGGCGGTTCGGCGATATCACGAGCATGAGAAAGGTGCAGGATAGGACGACAGGACTGTGAAGTCTCGCCACGACTGTTGATAATAAACCGTCCAGGCCAAGGACATGATGACACCCATAGTATGTCAGCGCCGAACAATGACGAGCTTGGGCCGACCCTTTGAGACAACTACCAGTTCTTCAGACACTTACGAAGACCATAACGAACCTACGGTCGTGGTCCTCGTAGAAATCTTGCTGGACACCTATTACAAGATCAAGAGGGACCCTCAGATCAATATGCGACAGAACATGCATTTCAGAAAGTTGATCCCAGTGCTTAAGGCCGAGACCATTGATGACCAGGATCGTCGCCTGGAGTGTAAATTCATCAAGCCACGAGATAATAATTTCAAGGTCTGGGACCTGTCGGCGGCGTGATCGGGATAGCTCGTGATGTTGAGCATGTAGGCATATGAGAGCCTTTTTGATGGAAAGTGAATTTTTCCTTGAGGAATCTCGAGTCCCAGTCGCAATGCTCTCAAGAAGTCGGCTGTAAACTAGAGCTTTGCATCACCTTTGTCCTTTGATGATTATCTCATGTAACTCGAATGAGATGTAATGTGATGTCCAAGACCGATTGATCGGTGATAGCTTTTGGTTCATACCATCGTAGACGCTGATTAACACAGAGATGACTGACGACTGAGTTCTTGAATCCTATTCAAGGCTTTGATCCTGGCAGAGATTCGTTGAGATCAGTTGTCCCGCTAGAAGTCGTATCTGATTTCTGCTCGCTTTTGGATGGTTCGCTCGACCACGTGAGATGTTCGTACCCGATTGGATGTACCCTGGACCAATCCTTGGTGAAACAAGGATTGCACTGTAGATGGATGAACAGATTAGCATAGTCCTAGGTAGGTAAAAACCGCTATTTGGTTCAGAAAGAAACCGCCGATATTGCACATACATCGTATCGGTCTTCAGAGTCATTGTTGCGCTTCCACCACAAAGACTTCCTTAGCAACATGTTACAACCAGAACAAAGGCGGACATCCGTTCTCTCATCCAACTTTGGCGTGTGAGTCTTCCAAGAGCGCACAAAGCCATGTCTCAATCCACTAACGACCCATCTGTAAAAGTTGTTCCGTTGGTAGAGAACACGCTGGTAGGCCCCACTCCGTGCAGCTTTGATCGCGCGACCCTGGATCAGCTTTTTCTCTCTCGCTTCTGGATTCTGAGCATATTCTTTTCTTGTTTTGGCGTAGAATTTATCGTATTGTCGTCTTCGCGTTTCGGGATCCGTCGACCAACCCGACCCCGATTTCAATGAGGAAATGGAGAAGAGCCGTAGCAGGTGGTTTTGGGGCCAAAGATGTGAGAATGTAAGACGACCCGCGGCTCTCGTAGTGGTGAGCATGGAAGAAACCGTCAAGACCATCAAAGTTATTATCACAAATATATGCAGGAAGTGGTGCGTGCAAAGAGCAATGGTTGATGAATAGAAAGTAGGTATGGTCGGTTCATTTGTCCGGATGCCAAGGCGTGCCTTCCGCAACAATATTTTTGTCCTCTCGCTCAAGTTCTACTCTATCAAAACGCTGCACAATCGAAATACACCTGAGCTGTTAAAGAAAGAATGCCGGATGAAGTCTCAAAACATTTGGGTATTATTCGAAATATTAACAATCGTGCTCTCAGACTAGAATGTGTGACCCAGCGAATTGAGACCGTTCTTGAAGAAATCGTCCCTTTTGACCTCAAATGCAGCATCCACCTTGAGACTAGCGACCAGCGAAGCTCCTGCCCAAGTGCCCAACGTTTGGACTCCTCGCACCTCACCTTGCATTGTGATACCACGCTTCAACACTTCACGCTGTAGCTTTTCGGCAACCTCATCGCGTTCTTGTGGCGCATTACGAGCCAGGAGCTGTTCATCGGCAGGAGCCGCGACTTCATTATTGGCATCAGGTTGCTTGGTTCTCATTGGTATTGTCATCGTATGCTGCTGTGCTGATTGTTGTCTTTTTTCCGTAGCAGAGCCATAGTTCATGACTGGGTCCCACCCTTTAGCATTGACTATGTTTTCAATCTCTCGTAACAGACGAGGTTTCAAGCCTGGTATGTCGCTTACACCACCAGTGATGAGAATGCGCGAAACACAGGTAGCCCGGACGTCTAGTGGAAGCGACAACAAGCACTTGTATGCCAGAAGATGTATAGGAAGATCATGGTCATCAATCTGCTCGAGTGGAATGGGTGTTGAGAAGAAGGTTTCCTCAGCTGGGTCCGCCAGACATTCGAATGGGACTTGCGCTGATGAGGCTCCAAGCGGGAGAGTCACACTGTCACCAAATCGCTGATCGTGTGAGCTACGACACCATGCCATACGCGTTACCACATCTTCAGCCGTTTCAAAAGAGAGAGAATCCGAAGTCGGAACGCGCTTGCGAAGAGTATCGGCCATGTGTCGAGTGAGGGTTTTACCGGCGCGAGTTGACCTTTTGTGGAGGACCTCGCGATACTCGTAGAGAGCGGTAATTGTGGTTTCGTGCCATCCAATATCGATGATCAAGGCAGAGCGCAAACCGGCCGAGACAGCACACAGTAGAGGCGGAGTCCATAATTGAACAGTGGCAGGTTGCAAGGCATTGAAGACGACATTCAGAGTGAGAGAAACGAGGGGATGAGGCAAGGCCGAAGGAAGGACAAGAAAGACCTTACGAGGCCGTTGATCGAGCATGAGGTAGTTGGTATGGGCATTTCGTATAGCGCGTTCGATCTTGTCCTCGATCAGACCGAGATTCATATCCCGGATATCCAGATCCCACAATTCCCAATCTTTTGCCCAGTCATTCTCAGAGCGCTGTGTGGCGGATGTGGTGGTGAAGTCGTTGAGGCGCCTTAGTTGGTCGGGGCCGAAGGGGATGATGCATCTCGGAGCGGAGTCGCCAGCAAATCCTGCACGAAAAGATCGTGTTCCCAGTTCATAGATCAGAGTGTCTTCCTCAGCACGATAAGAAGCACCAGGCGAGGTGAGTTGGCTCGAGAGGGAGCGGGTCAAGAGTGGAGTGTGCGGTGAAGCTGGGGTAGTGGCTCCAGGGACACCCAGACCAGAGCGAGAGCGATTGTACGAGGGTTTGCGCGCGAAATAGTCGGGGGCGGCCATGAGGAGATGAGTGTGGACAGAGGCCGAGCCTCGCCAGGAAGATTATCAGACTTGAACAATCATGGTTGTATGCTGAAGCTGTTTGTCGTCTTGTGCTTGGGCGCATGCTGAAGCTCGCGCGCTAGCGGGCTCGACGCAAGCCGAAGAAAAGCCGCCGAAATTTTTGGCCCTTCGACAAGAACCTGCACGAAGCTGAAGTCTTGTCTTGCGTTCTGCAGAGAAAAAAGGTCGTCGAGCCCACCACCTACAGCGTCGCGTCTATTCAACTTCAGCGACCCTCGACCTTCCTTTACCACGACCCCAGACACTCCGCCGACAAGATGACTCTTTTCATCCTCACAGAAACCTCGGCCGGTTATGCGCTGCTCAAGGCCAAAGACAAGAAGCTCTTGAAGCGCTCCGACATCCACGAGGAGGCTGCTTCCGCTGAGGGCGCCGCTGGCCTGTACGATTCGCACGCCCTGTCTCGCCCTAGAAATTTCAACTAATCCCCATTCTCCAGGCTCAAGCTCAAGCAATTCCAGAAGTTCGACAGCGCCGCCGCTGCCCTCGAGGAGGCTGCCGCTCTCACCGATGGCAAGGTCACTCCCATGCTCGCCTCGCTGCTCGACACCCTCAAGGACGAGAAGAAGGTCCAGCTCGCCGTTGCCGACCCCAAGCTCGGTCAATCTATCAGCAAGCTGCCCAAGCTCGACATTGAGTGCATCGCCGATTCCTCCACCAACGACGTCTACCGTGCCATCCGTGAGCACCTCCCTTCGCTCATCCCCGGTCTTATGCCCGACGATATCTCTACCATGTCTCTTGGTCTGTCGCACTCGCTCTCGCGCCACAAGCTCAAGTTCTCCCCCGACAAGGTCGACACCATGATCATCCAGGCCATTGCCCTGCTCGACGACCTGGACAAGGAGCTGAACACCTACGCTATGCGTGTCAAGGAATGGTACGGCTGGCACTTCCCCGAGATGGCCAAGATCATCAACGACAACCTCGCTTTCGCTCGCGTTATCCTGACCATGGGTGTCCGTACTAACGCTGCCACCACCGACCTCTCCGATGTTCTCCCCGAGGAGATTGAGGGCGCCGTCAAGGCCGCCGCCGAGGTTTCTATGGGTACCGAGATCACCGAGGAGGATCTGGACAACATTCAGGCTCTTGCCGAGCAGGTTGTTGGCTTCACCGAGTACAGACAACAGCTCTCATCTTACCTCACTGCCCGTATGCAGGCCATTGCCCCCAACCTTACCGCTCTTGTCGGTGAGCTTGTTGGTGCCCGTCTGATCGCTCACTCTGGTTCTCTCCTCAACTTGGCCAAGTCTCCTGCTTCGACCATCCAGATTCTCGGTGCCGAGAAGGCTCTGTTCAGAGCTCTCAAGACCAAGCACGACACACCCAAGTACGGTCTTATCTACCACGCTTCCCTGATCGGCCAGGCAACTGGCAAGAACAAGGGTAAGATTGCTCGCATGCTCGCTACCAAGGCTGCTCTTGGTCTGCGTGTTGACGCTCTCTCCGACTGGGGAACTTCTGGTGAGGGCGACAAGCCTGAGCCCACTGAGGAGGAGAAGATGGCTGTTGGTGTTCAGGGCAGACTTTTGGTCGAGAGAAGATTGAGAGGCCTCGAGGGCAAGCCCATTCGCAGTACTGTTACCGGTGTCGCACCCAATGGCCAGGCTCAGCCTGCCAAGTGGGAGGTCAAGGAGGCCCGCAAGTACAACGCCGATGCCGACGGCATCTCCGCCAACGCCCCTGCCGCCAACGAGGACGCCGAGATGGAAGACGTTACCGAGGCTGGTGCCGAGGCTTCTAGCGACGAGGAAGAGATGACCAAGGAGCAGAAGAAGGCAGCAAAGGCAGCAAAGAAGGCCGCAAAGGAGGCAAAGAAGGCTGAAAAGGACGCCAAGAAGGCCTCCGAAAAGTCGTCCAAGAAGAGAAAGGCCGACGACGACGAGGACAAGACAGAAAAGAAGAAGAAGAAGAAGAAGAGCAAGGACTAGATGGCTAGTATTCTCTGATCTCTTCTTCTCTTTTTCTGTTGCCATTTATGTTTGCATGTGGGCGCCATCATCATGGTTGGAGTACCGGAGTCGCTGGTCGTGGGGTCTAAAAGAGCGGTTTCTTGAATTTGTTCCAGTCCAAAGAGTTCTTTGGTTTCTTTCGTACGAGAATGGCGGAGGCGTTTCTACATATTACTTGATCGAACCGATAACCTCTGTACAAGCTGTATCATTATGCTCCCTGCAAATGGTACGACGTTATTCTTCATGTCGTTTTCCTCTTGCCCTTTGCAGTGACCAGGATGACGAGAGATTGACTGCCATGGTTCGAAACTTCGTCATGAGCTCCTTCCCGTGATACGCTGCATGCGCTGGAGTACTCTCATGCTGCTCTACCACGCAGCTTCAGGCGCGTGCTTGCGAAGTCGAAAGCGAAACTCCGTCCGTCTTTCCAGATAGCCTGTCAACAAACTCTCCGAGGCCGTGAGCATCGTACCTACCTTCCCGCCAGTCAGAGCCTAGCCTGTCAATCACACCGGGCTGGCACTGTATCATGACTTGTCAGGTACGCGCAAGCGGAGATGCGCTTGCGACAAGGGACCTTTCAAAGACATGCTTCACCGACATGTAACATCTAACTGCAGACAACAACACAAATCATTCCACGGCACGAGTGCACCTACCAGAGTGTTCATCACTCGTACTACTGGGGCTTGAGTCCATGACTAACCGCACGTCCATCGCCGTCTCACCCGTGACACGCAACCTATTCCCCCTTTGGTTCCTGGATTCGGCGGAGAACGTGGGCAGTAAGCCTATCGTCACACAACATGTATTCCCTTCAGTCGTCCGGCGTCACGGCTTGCACATGATATTCCAAATCTAAGATTCGTCTTTCCTTATCCCGATTCCGGTCTTCTGATTTGACTGCTTTCACCCAGCGAAGCAACCTTGGCAATTTGTGATTGGATGGACGACACCCTCAGGTAGACCGATCAGATCACTTGTTGTTACCAAATGCCATCGTTAGCTGAATCAGTGGCATGGTGGCGTCAACCTCCTATCTCTTTGGTAACCCTGCAGATCGGCGCCTGCTTTTTTCTGAGTACGACATGGGTGGCTACACAACCTCGGCGGATTCTCACATGTACTGAGTATCGTCCGGTATCTCGTAGGGCAACCTCTTCCGCCTAAACATTCAACACCGCTACTCGAGTCTTACTTTTCTTCCGCCATCATGTCAGCGGACAAGTACACTGTTTTCAACCACTCGCACTCGCTGGAACTCCATTCAACTGCTCGAACCTAATGCTCGTGGAAGAAGCTAGGATATCCCGTATCAAAGAAGCCTCTATTCGGCCACTCTCTGAATTCTGCGACCCGGAAAAGAGCTCCGACTTTGCTACAGACTCCACGATAGTCTGAGCCTTCTCATCAGCTTGCTCAGGACTGATCTTGAGGCTATGCGCTTACGATGGGACTATAAGCTATGCTCAGGTGCCCCCGACGGCGGCAACCATAGCTCTTAATGCTTACATCTACGGGTACGGGGGCCACTCTCTGGTGACGCCGCATGCAGCCCTCAAACAACTATGGTGGACGGAGGATCGCATTGACAGCAAAGTCACAAGGAAGTTCGTCGTATCACAGATCAAAGGAGAAGAGAGGGACTTCTTGGACAGACCACTCGCATTTGGAGAAGGCTTGACCGATGACACCTATATGGAATGGATTCTTGGTCGAGCGAGGCGACTTTTCCTCATCTTAGCAGAGATTGGAAAACCAGAGCAGATTTTTGGTCTCATAGACGATTCACTGGACGATGATGATCTACCTTTCTCGTTCGAGAGTATCGTCGACATGGATCTATGTGTTGAGCCAGATGAGCGCTTGAATCGAAAGTTCCATGCCACTCAGTTTCTGTACCTCTTACGCCAACTAGATCAAGGTGGTCACATTGATTATGGACCTCAAGAACATATCCCTATGGATTACGTTCACAAAGTGCCACCAGCCGTATCGCTCCAGAGCTGGGACAGAATTCATTTCCCCAAAGATCGTGAGCAAGTCTTTGTCAGGCGCAAGTTTACGTTCGGGACTGGTATCGACAAAGACGATCTTCGAGGAACGTACATGCAGGATCTTGCAGAGGCAAAACGGCTGGCTCATCCACATATTGCTCGAGTGTGGGCATCGTACACCGCTGGAGATGCTGGCTTCGTCCTCTCTGATTTTGTACCGGAGCATACACTAGCATCATTCATTGCTCATCGAACGCCGTATCAGTTCATGCGTGTACCTCAAGCCGAAAGACCTGTCATTCTGCTCGAATGGATGCATTGCCTGATTGATGCGCTCGCTATGTTGCATCATCGTGGTATCTCACACGGCGCTATACGGCCGTCCAACATTATCATCGATCATGACAATTGCATTGCATTCTCTGACATAGGCGTTTTGCGAACTTTTCAGCGTGGCAAAAAGTTTGTAAAGAACGAGGCTTCAAGTTATTCTGCACCCGAGATGAATGTGGAGGAGAAGGTGCGAGGCGTTCATTTTGCCGAGTCACTGAGCAGTACAATCCACATCAAACGTGGGTCAGATGATAGTACCTTGAGTGGGGCTTCTTTGTCCTCTTCAAGTCCACCTAAAATCTCAGATCCGATACTCATTCACAGTTCTAGCCCTATGATCGATAGTCCGATGAACAGCTTCGGCCATTCCTCCTCACCGATACCACTATTCCGAAACTTCAGTAGACATCTACCTCCTCCACCCACCTTCGCCTCGGCGAACATCTGGTCGCCTTCATCAGGAAAATCTCGACGTTTGTTACGCAAGTCAAACAGTCCTCCAACATCAACGAGCGGCTCGCCTCCTGATAAGAGCCCAATGTTTTGCCTTCCTGATAGCGCTGGACCATCACATCCAATACCGATCAGTCCGGACAGGAGGCCATCCTGGGCTTCTTGGGGTACAACGCCGTGCCCTACGTCCAGCACCACTTCCGATCCGTCCAGTCTCCTCTCTGAGCTCTTGAATGAGCCTCCGACTGTTCCTAAGCCTCTTGTCATACGTAAGACCGGATCACAGAGTTCACTAATCAACAACAACCTTGCGCCAACATCCACACACCAAGACACAGGGTTCGAGAGTGATGTTTTCTCTCTAGGCTGCGTGTACTTAGATCTCGTCACTTACATCGTCAAAGGCAAACTTTCAGATCTACAGAAGTTTCGGGCTCAGACAAAAGCACCTCTACCCACCGACACAGCCACCTTGCACACATGGCTTGCGCATCTAGCATCAGATGCCATCCGTCTCTCGCCTACTGTCCATGTGCTCTCGGCTTTGGTGCCTGTCTTGGGCGTGGTCAGAGACATGTTGCTACCAGATCCGAGTCATAGGCCTACTGCTCTGACCATTCGCGATCGTGTCGCTGCTGCACTAGAACAAGCCAACCTGCACGCACTCTGCTGCAAAGACCGAGACTGGGATCCAGAATTGGCATCTCAGCAACGCCCTCGTCTCTCCACAAGACGTCCTCCGAAAGCTACTGGCAAAGAATCCACGGTCACCAGTTTGGGTTCAGTGACGACTGAAAGCAGCAGCGCCGAACTCAGCGGTGAAAGTGCAGCAGATGGGCCTGATGTAATGATGCGACGAAGTCTCAGTGTTGGTAGCGGAGCCTTGGAGAAGAACGGAGGGGGTAGAATGAAGAAGTTGGGACTTGGATGGATGAAAAAACCTCATGCCAAAGGGTTTTAGATGAACATGATAAATGGGGGATTTGAGATTTTATGATTTGTTACGCTGTTTTCTCTCTCTTCTTGGATGACTTTCTTTCATCTTTGGCGTGCTGGGATTTGTTTAGACACTTTAATGAGAGGGATGTCAGAATGATAATGGGAACATGAACTGATGCTTTCACAAAGTAGTTTCACAAAGTTTTGAAGTAATGTCTGAGTTGTTGCATGGTTGCATGGAGCTTGACATATGGAATCAGATATGAGCCACAATCAAACATATCAGCAGTGGTTAGTAGAGCTGGCCATACAGTGACCAGTAGAACTGTTCTTATGTGCAGAACGAACATTGTCTTATCAACAATCGATATTAGTTTGCTGCCAGGAAGACCCTGCTTCATTCAGGGTCACTACCTCTATCCCTACTGCGAATAAACAATCTTTAGTATGCCTTGGCGAGGACAAGGGCAGAGAAGTAACAAGGAAACAGATGTGGGTATTAGATATACGTAGGAAAGGTCGTAAAGTTATGATGAGAAAACCAGAGCCATGATGCAAATCCGCTCCAAAGCCCTGTGCCTAGCTTAGTAAACACTGCCCCGAATGCTTCTGTCCTCAATCTCCTGCTTCTTCAACCTTTCAATGAGCTCACTGGGCTCGTGCATCTGAACAGTATGGTCTTCTTGATCATCGTGCTCATCATCGCCGTCGACGTGTTCATCATGTTCGCTGTACTCATCTCCCAAAGCATCTGCTCGAGCTCCAGCTCCCATGCCGCTCTGTTGGCTCCAGTTTTCAATGTCTTGAGCAGTGGGTTTGCGTTTGGAGGATGAGGCAGCAGATGGGTTGTTGGGGTTAGCGTCTGACAGATTACGGTGGTGTTCTCGGAGGTTGGCGAAATAGTCACTCTCAGCGCCTGAGAGGTCAGAAAAGCCTTCAGCTGGAGTAGCCATACCGGAAAGTGAGCCCCCACCATCACGGCCATGAAGGAAGCTCGGGCGAGTAGGAAGGCGGAGAGACACGGGGGAGTTGGGTCCGGTAGTGCTTGCTGAACTTGAAGTCTTGAGCGGAGCTGAGGATATGGCGACTTCTTCGGTAGCGATAGGATGATCCTCTTGTTCTTGCTTGGGGACCTTTACAGTTGCTTCGTCCTGCTTTTTGATGCGACGAGGGTATTTTGAGTGTTGATGTGTGCAGCCACCAACGCAACCACCCCATTTGCGAGCGGGTATGACAGGAGAAGCGACTTGCGAGGCTGTGACTTGTTGGTTTTGTTGTGGTATTGCTCTTCTCTTATACTCTGACCACGTGCGCATCTGATTCTGTAGGACGTACTTGCCGCTGTCGGGGTTCTTCTGCATGATGACAAACTCGCAGTGGTTGACGTTGCGGAGGTCTTCAAAGTACTCGACGGACCAGTGGTACCACTTCATCAGGAAGACTCTTGTCATAAGGCCGTGGGTGACGAGCACGCAGACCGAGGGGAAGTCGTCTTCACTAAAGTTGCGCCACAGGCTCTCGTTGAAGCCACTGACACGATCGTAGGCATCGGCAGCACTCTCGCCGTTGGGGATGCGGTAGAAGAAATGACCATAGTCAGCGCGCTCTTGCCACATGCGTTCCATCTCTGAACTGCATGGCTGAAAGTTTCCAAAGTCTTGTTCTCTCAGTCGCGGCTCTTCAAAGACCTTGATGGTGTGGCGGGGAAATGGCGAGGGGCCTTCTCCTTCGGTCTCGGAGGTCAAGGATGAAAGGATGCCTTCGGTGGTCTCGCGGGTACGGCGATAGGGAGAGGTGAAGAATTGGATCGTGTCGTCTGGTTTGAGCATTCCTCGTAGTCGTCGGCCTGCTTCCTCTGCCTGGCAGCTTTGTAAGTGTTGATGTGGTTGGCAGCCAAAGCTGGAAGGCTCACCTGTTTCTTGCCCTCTTCGGTCAGCTTGACCCGGTGATCGGGAATCATTTGGTGAATGTCGCGGTTCTTGTTTCCTTCGCTCTGCGCATGGCGAATCACGATGATCATCTGTAGCCAGTTAGCCACCCAAACGTTGACGCTCGCCTCTGGTTTGCGCCTACCCGTGGTTTGCCCATGTTGATGTGCTGCTGACGAGTATGATATGAGCAGAGAATAGATGGCAAGCTGTATAGCTGCCCTTTGTGTTTTGATGTGTTGGTGTTGATTGTCCGGATGAGGACGAATGTTTATTGCCGCATGACGTTTGGGCGGTGAGGCAGGCGAAAGCATCAGCAGATAGACATGTCTCGCCATTGGCTGCACCAGTCGTTCCTTCCTCATCAATCCTCTGGTCTGGACCCGATTTCTATGACATTTCCCTGTCTCGTTGTGCATTCAACATGCACACTCTGTCAACATCTGCATCTCACTCCAGACAGGATAGGTCCAGGGTCATCAATCAATTTTAGACGATTGAAATAGAAAAGTTCTTCTTCGTGTCTATTCGCGTTCTGTGCTCGCTTCGCTCTATATCCCTTGAGGTATACACGTCCCTCTATATGATGCTCCAAAACAATGCTCCAAAACAACCCCCAGATCAAACACACAAAGATACATAAGTCACATTTAAACATAAACAACTGCCAACTCAGCCGCATCACAACCCTCCAACACACAACCCGCCAACTTAACAGTCCCCTCATCCTCACAATACAAAACCTCGGTCGTTTGACCAGTTTTACACTGTAAAACCCCATCCTCATCAACACCACACCTGGCCAATTGCGCCCCCACAGCATCGATTTCTTCTTGCTCGTCAAAGAAAAAATCCATCTCTGTTGCCGAGACGTCAATATTCGCGAGCAGGGTTTGATCGGAGTAGGATTGATAGGCAGAGGAAAAAGAAGGTAGAATGTAGAGGTAGCCTGAGGTGGAGAGGTAGAAGAGAGTAGCTAAAGAGGCTGAGGAAGTGAATTGCAAGGTGGGGTTGGAGGTTGTGGGGATTAAGGTGGCGTAGAGACCGCTGATTTGGAGGTTGGATGTGCAGAAGGATTGGAGGTAGAAGGGTTGGTTGGGCGTGAAGTTTAGGAGGGAGGTGGGTATGTTTGTGGAGGTTGTAGTGTCTGTTGAAGATGTGTCGTTGGTGTCGGTGATCGAGGAGTCATCGTAGGAAAATTTGTTGACTGCTAGAGAGGAGCTTGAAGTTGATGATGGGTTCGTAGTTGCAGATGCTGACATTGTGCTGTTGGAAGGGAAGCTGAATCGTGGCGTTGAGCTGCTTCGCGTTGAGCTCGATGCTATTGACCAGCTTGACAAGGACACGAAGGTTGATGTCATGGTAGATCTGCTTGAACTGAGCGTTGACGATGTTCTAGATCGAGTGCTCGTGCTGGATAAAGACTTTGCAGTTCTCGAGGCACATGCGTTTGTGTTGGGCGTGTAGAGGGGTCCTTCTGGAGGGTATGGTCTGGTCGAAGCTGTTTCGGAGGTCGTTGTTGTCTTTGAGCTACTGCTCAACTTCTTGGAGGAACTGCTTGCCGACGTGATGGAAGTCTTGCTTGAGCTAGTAATTGATAACCTGCTGGAAGACTTGGACGTATATAGACTGGATGTCTTGCTTGTTGAGATGCCGAGGAGCCTACTGGACAATCTGTCTGTAGAACTCGCTGTTGTCTTGCTCGGCACTTGGTCATCTCCAGCTGTCGAGGCAGGAAATTCAGATGTCGTACTGCTAGACCTGCTGCTTAAGAATTGGCTGCTGCTAGGAAAGCTAGCTGGTTTATCGCTAGACGAACTGGTCGACTTGCTAACGGACCGAAAACTAGTCACAGTACTGCTCGAGGGACTGATTGTCAGGGATATACTGGCAAGTTTACTGCTTGAGACAGAGCTTGATGGCTTGCTGCTAGACGTCCGGCTGTTAGTCGCCAATTGGCTTGAAGGCGAAATCGTCGAATGACTGCTCATTGGTCGACTGGATGTCTTTGACGAGGACCGAGATACGCCATTGTCTCGTACAGAGCTGATTGAGGTGCTCTTAGGCCCGATTGAAGTAGAAGTCTTCGCGGTCACCGTAACCATCACCGTCAGAGTCACCAATTTCAGGGGCGGTGTGAATGTCGCCACTGCAATGAGACTAGATTTGATAGTCGTAGTTCGAAGAGCAGTAGAACTCACGATCTTGGTCGAGACTTGAGTGACACGCTTTGTGGTAGTCTTTGTGATGGTGGTCTGGCGAGGTGCTATCGATAAGCATCTGCAAGCACTTGAAATAGCCACTTTGTTCATGCTCTTGACCACCGCTGGTGTAACGCATGTTGAGACAGCAGCTCTCTCGACCAACTCTCCAGGATGACCGAGATGCTTCCGTCTATGCAATGATCGAGCTTGAGGTGTTACAGTAACAGTCTTCGTCAAAGTGGTATATCCAGTCTGTGGGCTGGCTGTAATAGTTCGTGTCGTTATTGTGGATTTGACATTATTGGTTGATATTCTGCTTATCCATTAGAAAGACCTTCACCAGAGTGATATTGCTACCCACTTATTCATGATTTGCTTCTGCGTAACTGTCGTTCGTATCGTTGATGTAAAGGTCGTAAGTTTTGTGACGGTCAAAACTGGAATTTGAAGATATGAAGAGCAATAGCAGCCGGCATTGCTCGATCGTAAAGCCTTGACTTGAGCATTATTGCACATCGAAGAGCTGACTGCACGCTCTTCCAAGGGAGAAGCGATTAGCAGATTCGACCATGAGAGCCACCATATGAAGTCTGTGACCTTCATGGTGTCTTCTCAAGACGACGGCACGTTCGTCGAATGATAGTCCCGTAGGACTTGGAGGCGCGAGTAAATCAACAAAAGGTAAAGCGGACATGGACTCGTTTTTCACTTTTACCCTTTAAGGATGGCAACGAAACCGTTGTATCTCTCCAGTTGTTCAGCTCGTGTGTGCCTGGACGATTGCAACGTTTTACTCCTGGCTGGACAATTCGAAGTCTCAGATCCAACGGTGCACAGGGATGAGCCGCGAAACATGCTAATCCAGAAGCCATCTTTGACCTACTTAGTAACGCCACTCGTATAAAGAGCAAGTGGTTATACATGCGTATACTAGCCGTGAGATACACACAACTCTATGTGTGATTTAGCACGCCAACAGGCCAATCTCAATGCGTCGGACGTTGAAGCCGTGTCGGGCTTTGTGAGTTGGCCAAGTATACGTCGGACATGACCGAGATACTTACAAGGAGATGAAGAGATGAGAGGAAAAAACATTTTCCCTATGTGCTGTTTCTGTAATACTTGTAGCTATTGAAATGCGCAATAGTCAAGTAATCCGGTGAAAGTCATGGAGACGTGGACTCGACATCGATTAGAATGCGTCCTCTTGTGTCGAACAGAAGAGTACATGTTGATGGCTCACAAGCTCACTGTGCGTCGTCGGAAGAGGAGTCAGAACGTGAAATTGTAAAATATCAGCCTCAGGCCCAGCTCCATGGCATCAATGAGTGGAGATTACGGAGAAGGAGACGAGGGTCGGCAAAGTGGTGTGGTCGACGTGGGGCTGAGATGACGATGGGATGATTGGCTCGTGCTTCTTGAGACTCAGACCACATGGGAGTCAATAACCGTCAGTCACATCAATTTCTCTGTGCCTTTTGGTTACAGTCAGGTCCTGTTGGTAGGACGAGATAGCGATTGAGAGATGCTGAACAGGCGCCATGGGTTGAACAGAATTGCCAGAGCGGCTTCGTGTCGCTCGATAGCTCCTTCCGGACTTGCGGCAACAAGGTGAGGGCAATTCAATGCGATTCTGCAGAGCGCAAGAGCTCACTCTGTCATGTAGGTGTTATAGTTTGCCGGCTGAACCGAACGATGTTGCTGTCCTAGGTGGAGGTATCACTGGTCTCGCTACCGCACATTATCTTGCTCAATCGAATCCCAATCGCAAAGTCACCATCTACGAAAGCTCGCCACGACTAGGAGGCTGGTTGCATACAGAAAAGGTGGAAATAGATGATGGACATATCCTCTTCGAGAAGGGCCCAAGAACGCTCCGACCCGCTGGCAATGGTGCTCTCACCGCCCGCCTAGTCAATCAACTCGGTCTTGAGGACGACACCATCTTTACCCTGAAGACTGCTCCTGCTGCAACCAATCGCTACATCTACTATCCCGATCATATTGTTCGTGTCCCCGCGCCCGACCCTCAGAAAGGCTTTGTAGCCAACGCGAGTGCCTTGATCTATGCCCTCACCTCCGAGCCAGCCTTCAAAGGCATTGTTTCTCGTGTCTTGCTCGAGCCCTCCGTCTCTGCTAGAGATCCTAGTGTGACCGATGAGTCCGTTGGTGACTTCTTCGTTCGACGTATCGGTCGAAGGCTGGTTGACCAAGTCATGTCAGCCGTTGTTCATGGCATCTACGCAGGTGACATCTACCAACTCAGCATGAAAAGCTTGTTCCCTAGCATCTGGAGACTTGAAGAAGAACACGGCAGTGTTCTTGCCGGTTTGGTCCATAACATGGCTGAAGGAGCCAAAATTCCTGCAAAGGAGGTCGACTTCATCAACGCCATGAAGCAACCATATCCATTCAGTTCCGACTTTCGCAAGAATTTCCGAAGATCAAACGTCTTCACCTTCCGTCATGGCCTCCAACAGCTGGTCGACAAGTTGGAGGAGACACTCAAGCAACAATCAAACGTGACTTTCCAACTAGATCAAGAGATTACCGACATTAAAAACACCGAGCATAACGTGGAGCTTGAAGCCAGGAGTTCGACGAAACAATCACTCTCAAAACACAAACACACCCATGTCATCTCTACCCTGTCGCCGGACACGACATCGAGGGTCGCCACCTCCATGAATCGCGACTTCCTGAACTTGCCTGTCTGTCCAACACCAACGGTCATGACTGTGAACCTATATTACCGCACTCCAAACCTCAACCCTCCTGGCTTCGGATACTTGATTCCTCTTGACATACCCATCGATCAGAACCCAGAGCGTGCACTTGGTGTCACATTTGACACTGCTTACTCTGCTTCAACACCAGGCGACAAGGACTTTGTTGGTCCAATGCAAGACACTGTATCAAATCGTGGAACCAAGCTCACAGTCATGTTGGGAGGTCACTTCTGGAATGGATGGTCATCTTATCCTACCAAGGAGGAAGGTCTTCAGATGGCAGAATCTGTCGTCGGAAGGCACCTTGGTATCACAGAAAAACCTGCTGCACACTCGGTCAATCTCAACTACAACTGTATCCCTCAATACACTGTAGGCTTTGAGGACCGAGTGAAGAGGTTCCACGACGAGCTCTCAATGCGTTACTCTGGCCGTCTGCGAGTTGCTGGCAACTGGGTCAGGGGCGTCGGTGTCAATGACTGCATCAGAAGCGCCTGGGAGGTCGCTCGAGAACTTAATACCAGCGACCTTACTGGCCTTGAATGGCTTGTCAAGCCTAAGAATTGGGTCTCAGTAAAGGTCAAAGGCAGTTGATATCAAAAATACGAGATTTTGCACATCAAAAACAGTCTTTGCTTTTTCGTTCACGTGCTTGTCAAAAACAAAGTCTACTAACATGCGTGATAGAGTCGGAGAGTCACATACACAAAGACAGGCAAAAAAACCAAGCCGCTGTAGCAGCTTGGGAAAACTCCTTCTGCGAGCAGAGTATTCTACCTCTGACAAGAGAGAACAGAACTCAAAGGTTCCGCTACATCCGAGGATCGAACCAAGGACTTCTGGAGTTTTATCGCAATACGTGTGGTTTCCCAATTGGGCCAACTTAAATTGCTGAAAGGAGGCTGATTTGGCCGAGCTATGAGGCACTCAGAGGAAGTGAAGGTGAGCAAGATGGCTGGGAGAAATGACATTGCTGGTTGAGTCGAAAGTGAGTGGTTCTTTCCTGATCTATCAATCAAAACCACTAACGCGTCACTTTCTCCATTTCACTCCTTGTTACGATGGATCTTTCTCAATCTTGCCTCAGATGAATGAACGGTTTGTTGACTCTATCCATCGTCCTCTGATCACCAGGAGGTAACACTTATCGCTCGAAAGCTGTTTGCGTATCTGGACATAGTATTGCATCAACACAGATGACTTTCGCGAAGAATCATACGACATAAGCACTATTCACTCGAGCCTTCTGAGTTTACGTTCAGAACACGATGCGGCTAAGCATGCCCCAACACTGCCAAAGGACAGATTCAAGCTACCATCGGCAGTTTGACGCAAATTACACTAGGACATAGCCACCCTATTGTCGGCACTGCTTAGAGGCTCCTGGCCGACATGCCCAATCGGATCAACCTACTGAACTGCAAGTCCAACACCCCTGCCGCCTTACCCCTCGGTGTTGATGTTAAGGCTCGGCATACCAAAAGAGAGTGTGAACACGATACCCTAAGGCTGCAGTCGACTAGAACACAATCTGTCGGAAGACTTTGCATATTCCTTGAGCATGTGTTGCAATGACTCGCCATTCAGGAGCAGTTGACAAAATTCCTGTGCTGCTCTCTCTGGTACCCCTGAATCGCGACGCCTGCACTGGAACCCACGCAACGATCACTTAAAACTCGACGACCACATTACGAACATACCGATATACCTGATGTAGCTTGTCAACATTCTTTGAGTATTTTGTAATGGTCTCGGTTGTGGTTGAGAGTGCCAGAGAGTCTGAGCTCGCGTTGTGCAGTCAACCATTATATACGACCAATTTTGGGGATCTGTCAGCCGGCAACTCTACCGTCGTTTGGTCGCCAAGGGGACGCCTTTGGTGTAGTGGTTGGGAAGCTCACCAAAAAAATTACCTCGCCACGTGCTACGCCGCACCCAGTAAGACGCGGACCAAACCCGTGATCTGAAAGCGCTGGGGAGGGGTTTTCTGTGTATCAGTTTTTTGCTGGATGAACCTCCTGGACTTCTTCTTTTGGAGATATACACCTTTCTTACTCTTGCGATGCTGTTTAGGGTGTCGAGTTGCTGGTCGTTCGAGATACTGGACGTCTCGGACCGTGCTTTTCTTTACAATACATGCCAAAGATCGCGGGTTCGAGCCCGACTCTGACTGCCTTTAAGCGTCCCTTGGAAGTCCTCTCCTTATTTCACTCGGAACCCATACATATCGCTACTGTCCTGACTCATATATCGTCTTCGATTTTGCCCGAGCGATCAATCTGGCTTTCAATATCAAGCAGGTCGACTATTGGCAAAGCGTTACCCCTGACTCCGGCGAAGTCGCACCTCTAGTCGTAAACGACCATATGATAGACAAAACTCGAGATTGCTTTGGATGAGACGCCTACCTTGTCGAACCCTCAGCAAACTGCAAAGCAAGTATTTTCATCTGTGGCTTCGTCGGTATGCGACATAAAGGGGCGACTAAGGTTTGACCGGATTCCTCAAGGTCGTATATCTTTCCACAGCAGATGGTGCCTGCAACGCACACCATTTGATCATCACCAGGTGAGACCGACTGAAGCATCAGCTGCTTCCCCTCGTAAGCCATTTAAACTTTGACTGCAGGCTGCGTCCTGCTACGAGCTCGCCATCGCCACTCTCTGTGACCTCTAACCTTTATATTCAAAGTATTCTCCTCCCCTGGTAACCCAAAAAAAAAGCCGTGGTGGTGCAGTGGTCAGCACACCCGATCCGGTAACCTAAACTCCTAATTCGCTTACCTAAGTCCCTAAACCCGCCTACCTAAACCCCTAATACTCTCTCAAGGATCGGGAGGTCGCAGGTTCGATTCCTGCCTACGGTGATCTTCTTTTTTGCTCCGTCCTGTGATACTCTTCGACACCACTTCTTTCGCGCTTGATATAGAATCGTTATTATTTTTGCTTTCTTGCAGAGAGAAAGATCATAACGGGTCCCTTCTCATGCTGCATATCGTGGTCGGCACTGGTCTTCATTGCAATCAGTTTCCCTTTTTGGTTGTTGATTCGTATCCACGAATACTTGGTATCCTAAATCGATCTTCCAGTATGAGGCACCTCTTCCTCACTCAACGTTCATAATCTTCCTCGCTCCGCTTTCATACCTCGATTGTAGTTGAC
>Ga0181466_1000070_pt1 | contig 28776 bp, 28 predicted proteins | sample InSIn4gowninarea_FD_119078 | JGI IMG/M metagenome (GOLD analysis project Ga0181466, IMG submission 119078) | Clean room microbial communities from NASA Spacecraft Assembly Facility at Jet Propulsion Laboratory, Pasadena, California, USA -... ... | reverse complement strand
ACGGGATGGAGGGTGGCGGGCAGAAAAAGGGGAAGTGCGGATGAAACTGGCGGCATGGAAGGGGCGGAAGAACGGTATAGACATGGGAAGAGAACTGGGGCGGGAAGGGGCGGAGGAACGGGCACTTACAGTAACGGTATTAACCGGAAACCCTTCAGGCACTCCCTCCATGATTGGGATGTTGAACTTCTTAGCCCAGCGATCGCGTTCGCGGCCAACCCATTCAGCCTTGTCTGGTTGCACCTTTTGTTAGCTTGATGTGGGATACCATGGGCGTTAAAACGGTGTGGTGAAACGGTCTGCACAAGCGTAGATTACGAGGAGAAAAACAGCCATGGTGAGAGCGATAGCTAAAGGAAGAGGGACAATGGTACTTACTTTTGATCCGGAGCGGTGGCGTGTTGCCGCATGCCTTCATCACACCGCCGAGGAGGATAGGGACGTACGTTATCTCGCACTGGGTGAAGACGGGAAAGTTCTGGATAAAGCGTTAACAGGATGCGAGCAGTATCGCTAGAAGCTTACGGATTCGAGTATCTGTGGCATCCGGCCAAACCTAGCCCCTAGATTTACGGCAGGGAAGAAGTCCATCCATAGAGCTGATCGTTTTCGAACGGCCAGCTGCCTGGAAGAAAAACCATAACGAAGATGGATGCAAAGATCGAATGAATGAAACAGGCAGGACAAACGCTAGACTAACCGATGGTGCGAGGAGACAAACATGTTTGGTGTTGGAAGAGTGACGGATTCATTAACGTCTGGGGGTGTGTAAACTCCGTCAATACGTACATTCAAGGCGTAGAACGCCAGATACGCAAAAGGGCTGACAATATCGACATAGAAGGTGATCTTTGGGTTAGGCATGATGTTTTCCTGGTACTCTGACAATTGGTCTCTATAACGTCCTAGAACCCAGGGCGCGGAGGATACTGTTGTATATACGATTGTTCTGCCGAGGTCCGTATTCTTCGCTAGTCCGCATGTGGGGCCCCAGGCTGGGATCTTCCATGCACCAGCGACAACACCACGCCCGTAACGGATGAATTAGTGACTCTGAGCCGGTCACGAGAATATCACGTCGGAGCAAGGTCAAATCGTACTCGTATTGCTTGTACATCAGCGCCCTTTTGAACGCTCATCTGTGCTAGCTGCGGAAACTCATGCTGATGCTAAGATGCAAAGAGCGCAACGCCTGTTCCATGCACCAACAACTGAATTTGTCTTGGGCATCCCATTACAAGATCTCGTGATGCCGTTATGCGTGATCGGCGCTAGAGTATACTTACACTTCAATATTCGCATGTGCCAAAGTAATGAAAGCAATACTGATAGGCAACCAGCTAAGCATCGCCATATGAGCGGCGCTGGAAACCTTCGACTACCTATTTGGGGCGGTAAGACTCGGAAGCAATACGCGTGTCAGCGACGGACGCCAGACTCCTGGCCTGTGAAGGCATTGAGAGAATGATCAATGAGTACTCGGCGGTTCGACTATTCTGCAAAGTTGATGGCCGGGGTTCCGGTAGAGCTGTAGAGCGCGAAGAAACGTAGCCGCCCGAGGCTGTTACAACTACTTGGCTGGTCTTTCTATGAGACAATCTTCGTGAAGCACCTAATTCCGTCATTCACGGAATGGGGGCATAAAGATGCTCCTCGCAGCCACCTCCCCCCTCTCAGCCACCCATCGCTGCCTACCTTCCCTCGAGAACGGAGGCAACAGGTATGGAGGTGTGGTTGTGCTAGATGCTTCAATGGCAGCTGGACGCTGAAGGGGCGATAGACGGTCCTGAGCCGATAGTGTTCGACTAGATGACAGAGATTGCACGCGGCCGTGGGATGGCTGCGATTGAAGATCGATAGACGACGCTTGGGCGTGGACGTTCGAGGGCTGAGCAGTACCGTCCCTTACATTCGTTTGAGAAGACTGTTGGTGAAGAGCGCGCTGTGAAACTCGTTGCCGCAACGTTGCCAGGGATGACTGTTCCTCCAGTCGCTGTCTCGACTGTTGAGTCCCAACGTTGAGCTGCGTATTTAGTGGGAAAGAATTTCGCGATCCCTGGATTTGACGAGCCACAGAGTTGATGTCTGATAATGAAGGCATATGGTTTCGCATCCTATAGTTTTCAGACTGGTGTCGAACAAGCAGCTCGCTAATGCGTCGGTCATAGTCCTGCTGCCTTGACCACCACGACTGACGGCGCCCATGAGATTGAGCAAAAGTATCGTTCGCGCCGTCCGTGTCTGCATCACTGGTGTCATCTGGAGAAGATTCGACATTGTTCGACGGTGTTGAATGATTTGTAGGTACAATATTGCCACGCAATCGCACTGCTGATGAACGACTGCTTGATGAAGCACCGCCCAAATCACTGCCGTCCTCCACGTCCATTTCCGAGTCGTTGTCGTCGACCTCATCATCGTCGTAGCTGACCGTAGGCGTAGTTGAGAGGGCGGGTCTCCTCCTTCGCAAGCCACCAGATCCGTCGAGGGAATGTGCATCACCCGCTCGAGAAGGTTGTTGAATGGGGACGAAACGTCTACCTGTACGAGGCGTTAGAGAACCAACAGTTCGAGATCGTTCATTGGAGATCGCGGTCGGCTCCCACCCAACGGTCGTGCTTCCCCCATCGCTGTCATCATTATCTTCCTCCATTTCATCCTGCTCTCTGTGGCCAAGCGGCGACCACCCTGCTTGATATAGTAACGTTTCGGCATCTTCTTCGTCAAGGTCGTGCTCCGAGGATGCAACATCGGTGGAAACAGAAGGGGCGACACTAGGTCGCTGATTCGGTCGCTGGGCGCGTTGAGACAATATCTGATATCGTCGTCGACCGCTTGGTAGTGGTTCTTCGTCTTCGTCCGCTTGTTCGTCGTCGTCTTCGGAGCCATCGGACGACGTATCTGAGTCTACAACGCGTCGTGGCCTGCGCTGCTGCCGTTGCGGACCTTGCGACTGCTGGACGCCTACAGGCGTTGAAGCATTGCTGTGAGATTCCACGTCGCTGTCCTCGTCATTGATGAAATCGTTCATAGATGAATCCTCATCATCGTCGTCATCCTCTTCCTCTTCTTCAAGTGTGCCGATCTCCGAGTCCTCGTGCATGTCAGAAACAAGACTGGCAGTGTATGACCGTCGCCTACTGCCCGCCGCACTATGCGCGGCCCGGCGCCGAGGACCGGTACCAAAGCCAGGAGGCGGTCGTGCAGTTCCACCATTCTGCAGCCATCTCCTGACGGCGAAAGACTGTTCATCATCTGCCATTTCGTCGTGCCAGGCGTCATGTGCACCGTCGGCGTAAAATTCAAGGCCCAGATCGATATCGCCATCTTCCATCTCGAGTTCTGCGTCTAGGTCTTCGCTGGACAATCCGTGCTCAGATGTTTCATCCATGTCGCTACCGAAACTTTCGCCGAATGTCAGGCTACCACTTTCCCTAAACTGCAGCTCACATCGTATGCATGCTCCACCCTCCAGCTCGTACATGCAAAATGGGCAGCGGTCTACGCCATCCCCCTCGTCCCGGATGGCGCGGGGGGTCTCAGGGCGGTGTTTGAAGCATCCTCTGAATAAACCTCCGGTTTTGCTGTCGGCGTTGGTTTTGTCGTGTTGAACTATTTCTGACTCTTCCTTTTGCCACTGCACGTGCTGTTCAAGAGTTTCTCCGAGAGGTAAGAGCTCGGCTCTGTTGATGAAGACTAGGGTCATTTCCCGTATCTGCACCGAAGTTAGCAAAGGTCTGGCGTATGAGCCGGAGGTTGGACACACAAGATACGCGGGGGCTGGTGCTTGTTTGACTACGGCTCGGCAATCCGGACATGTCTTCTTGGTTCTGTTGCTGACGAACCACTGGCACAAGCACTAGCGTTGCGGTTAGCAAGGTTCACTCGTGGATAAAGGGAAGAGCCCTACGCTATAGCAGTATGTGTGGCCACATGAGATGATGTAAGGCTCATACAGCAGCCTGTCGCAAATTTTGCAGGTAACCAGGGTTCGGAGAGCATCGAAGTCAGACTGGACAGCCTTTAGAAGCTACTATGACAGTCAGTCATTTGTTGGAACACAAGACGTAGAGAATGGAGGTTGCCGCTACGCACATCTCCGCTTGCATTTTCCTTAGGCGAGTCTTCTACTCTCCTCGTAGCCTTGGGCTTCGAGCTGTCTTTGCTTGAGGAGCGGCCGGTGTTCTTCTCAGGAGCTTTACGTGGGTGGCGTGGAGAACCTCTCGAAGCACCGCCCACAGTCGCGGAGGCGAGAGCTGCTGAGAACTGCGCTGGTGGCATATTGATTGACTGCCTGGCGGTAGATAGTGTAGAACTCGAAGGAGAAGCAGCGCGTTCGTGGGTGTGCTTTTGGCGCACGTTTCGCGAAGATGGAGCTGGCGAAGGCGAGGGTCGTGAGTCCATGGCGAGATATTACGGACGAGAAAGCAGCAGATGAGTGAAGAGGTCTTGAAGAACTGTCGCTTGTCGGGGCGAGCGAGCCCGCGGTCGTTGGTCACTTTCCTTGAACCACAGGCGTGAAGCAGCCCGGCTGAAGATACCAGATAATCCCGGCGTGCAGCAGCCAAGCGTTTACTAAGCACAATCCAGGGACCTCGCTCAGCCTCAACCGCCCTTTTCGCCTCCAGGGCTCCAACTCCGCACCCACCTGCACTCCTCAACTTCCAGGACCCCTGACCCCTATAGCCGCCTTGTGGCCCCAACTGGCGGACCATCATCTAGATCTTCTGCGTCCCTCGAGAGCATTATGGGAACATCCCACCGACCACAGCAGTAGCTCACTGCTTGAAGCGCACCATGGGCTATGGACCCCCTCATCCGAATCACCACAATCCCAAAGCTCTTACGGGACAGGACTCTGTAAATTCCCCGTTTAGAGTAACTGCGGCAGTGTGGATCTACAGACACCCTGACGCACGACACCGGGCGGCCTGTCATCTGTTATCTTATCTCTTCCATAATGTTTCAGGAACTACAATCCTCCTCAGCTCACGAGGTATACGAACATGGAAGACTCCGACCTTCCAGAAGCTTGACGACAGTTGTAAGGTTTCTTTGCCGTTCGGCTCACCGCTCCGAAATATGCCATGTCTTATCCATCAAGTATTTGTGTCTCAGCACGCAGCTTTAGCATGAGCGTTCGAATCGGATGTATAAAAGCTATTCATTATCGCTTCACCTCCTGAGGACAATGTGGTATATGAGTCTATCTTTGTTTGCGTAAAAGCCCAGCGCAACTCATCATCGTTCATATCCTCCCGCACTTACGTGAGGGTACGCTCGGTCATCCCAATAGTCCAACGCGACAAACGAACGCAACTCCGACGCCAAAGCGCCAAAGCTATCTCAACCAGCATGCGGTCTGAAAAGATGTCGTACAAAGACCAGAAAACCCGCCATCCTTGTCATCACTCGTTCCGGGCCCTCTTGACTGAACGGCCTGTCTGAACCTCTTCCCCAACCTTGACCTCGGGGATCACAATCTCGTCTATGTAACCGACCGCGACCTTCTCCTCTTCTAACATCTCGTTGTTCATGTGTTTGAGGAAAGCCTCCTGCTCCGCAAGGAATTTCTTGAAGTCCTTCGTATCCAGCTTCTTGCCGGCTTGCCGCCGTTCTCGCAGGTGTTTCAGCTTTGCTCGAAGGCGCTCCTCCAGGATTTCCATACGATACTCGCCAAACTCGTAATACAGCTCCGAGAGATCAGAGATCGGCCTCACTGAGGTCAACACAGTGTCATCCGCAATGTGCGCCGAACGAGGACGGAACGATGTCACCCTACGAATGATTAGCCCATGGTCTGGAAACGCTTGACGTTTTTTACATTGTGATGCGCTCTTGCGCTCCTAGAGCCCGCAACGCTTGGTGTGTAATGTAACGCCCCTCTCTCGGTTAGTATCTCTAACTGTGTAAAATGCTTGCGATCTTACCTGGAGAACAACTGCACAGCCCTGGATGCTCTGGTCAGAGTACAGTCACTCCGCCACTGAACGATACTCTACTCACCATCTGCGGTCCCCGGACTTTGAGAATGTCACCATAGCCTGTCTGGAGTGCGGTCTCTCCACCAACCATATTCGTGCAGTCGCTCAGCATCAGCACACACACGAAAGGATAGCTGTCGGTGTGCCAGCCAACGACAGGCTTGTCGTCCTCCCAAGGGCATCCTGCAATGCCTTCGTCGTCCGCAAAAAGACGCTTTTGCCTTGTAATCGCAGCAAGCTCACTCTTGGATTGCTCTTCTGTTTTGACAGAGAGATTTATATGGCCGATCTCAAAGTTCATGACAGGCACAAGGTCTACGCCGGCAATCTTTGAGACAATAGCCAGTGTATCTGGGTGGGTCCAAGCGTCGTGAATGAAAGGTGCGTATCTGTAAGAGAGTTGATTAGATCTAAGTTTTTCTAAGCTGTAGAGGCTTACAGAGACTAGTGGTACCTGTACAAGAACGCGCTTACCTGCTCGAATACCCTCGCAACTGGCAGGCTGCGATGTTGCTGCGGTAGTTGCACTGCTCCATGACCTCCGGCTTGAGGATCTCTGCTCGCATCTGTTGTATCGCCTCCGACGAGAACATCTGGAAAGGCTCGGAGACTGCGACTGGGGAGACACCCACGGTTTCCGAGAAACCGAGGTCCTTCATCTTGATGATCTGTGAGGGCGGAGTGAATGCAAGGTGCTTCGCTGGATCGAATGCCGAAGTCATGTTGCCTTGGCTCGGCGTTACGTTCTCGACTATAGGCCTGAACATTGGCCGAGGCATGGCTGGCACCGTCTGGACCGCTGCTGTCGCCCTGGAGGAAAAGAACTTCGTCAACCTCATCCTGAGAGCTTCTCACAAAATGTGACAGAGCAGCAGAAGAAAAGTGGGGAACATTGCTGCACGAGCTTGCAGTATGGTGAAGTGAAAGACAAAGAGCATGCTTGTGCAATACCAAGGCGCACACCTGGCGCCTTCCCAAGGCGTGGTCTGGACCCACAGTCGACAGCAAACACAAAGGGCAAGAGCATGCTTGATGTGATTACATAGAAACGTACATTGCTCTTTCCGATATTTTAAAGGTGAGTTTATAGGTCCGAGACGCACAAAGCTAATCGAGCGCTTGTAACAGATTCATTTGATTGCAACGTCGAAGACTGGAAGACGAAGCGATCTTATATGCTTCGACCATCCCCCTGCTCCACTTCTCTTTGCTGTTTCCGGGGTATCGCATCGTGCGATTACGAATGAACGGCACGAGCGATTCGATGGATCCGCTTCGGTCCCTCGAGCGCCTCTACGAAAGCTAGTGTCGCCACTCATTACCCCGTCTACTTCCGCTTTCAGACGATACGGACGTCGCGACTGGCCGACTAGGTTGTCGTTTCGGTTGGTATGGAGTAGCTCCGCAACACGCATGCCGTCAAGACACCTGCACCTACCGCTGCATGTAGGCCTTATCTTATCGCACGGAAGCCTGACCCCTCCGAATACTACCGTTGGATATTTTCACTTCATATTTGTAGGCAGTAACCTGTCTAGGTTCTACGATACCGGGAACTTTCGAATCCTGTTAGGATATCAAGCTGCATATCCACGAATTCCATCATTGAATGGGAACCACTGCTTTTCCAGGACAACATCGACACGGCTTGGCGCAACAGCTCATCATACACCTGCAGCTGTTAGTTCACGCCTCAGATCGCACTTGGACCCATTGCGTCGGAGTGCAACGGCCTGTCGGACCCTCCACCGGGCGGCTCGCGTCGGTCATGGCGTCGTAAAACAACCACCGGTACCCGCGATCACACGGTCATACACACAGGATTCGCAATTGGATGAAGACCTTCGCGATGGCCCTCAAACTCTAAGATTTAGTAAACCAGATGTCGAAGCCACTGTTTGACCTTTCCCTGACGGCATTACCACTAACGGAGCATGTTGATGCCCTGACGTTGAAGATCGTGATAGTCTGGGATATAGGGAATTGTTGACCTATTTGGGAACTTTGCATCGTCACGGCTTGCGTGCCGCATGAACGGTCATCACCAACTGAACTTCATGTCCTAGCTTATCAAATTCTCCCAATTTCTCTTATCACATCTTGCATTTGAGATTCAACATACTCTTCGCAAGCGTCGTGTCTGGCCTGCACGTCCAGTGACGAGCAGCTCGATAACATTGATTCTTAACATCCTTCTGCATCCATGATTTAGAAGAAAGAAGTTCCCTGCGTAGTAGTCGTCCTATGTAAACGCCTTTATCTGCTTCTCAACAAATACGGTTCTGGCTTCAGGTCCAGCCATTCACTTGATCCCCGACACACCTACACAGACACAACAGTAACACGCACTGTGGCGCTGCTGCTGTCTACAGTTTGGAAGACTGGCAGTGGTGCGGTGTAATCACCCACAGCTGCATTACTAGAGTACCCGTATCAGTATCAACCGTTTGACGTGGTTGATAGGAAAGTACGCGGAGAGATGTCGGCAGGTGCTAGAAAACAAGCGCTGCGGAACGGCTAGCAATCGATAAGCCTCCCGGTAAAACGCCGCCGCCGCCGGCATGCATGACGGGATCTGCAGCCAACCTCGAAGCTCTCCTCCGCAACACAGCACCTCACCATGTCCAAAGAAGAAGCCACCGAGTCGCCTTGGACCGAGAAGGCCGCAAGCCAATTCGACGGGTAAGCTTCCCGCTGTCTCTCCTCTCCGCGCCACCGCTTGGCCCCCTCCGCGCCGCCAACTGACGCCGCCAAAGCAAGCAGTACAGCCAGTACTTCGACCCGTGCCAGGAGGCTGCGGCGCGCAGCATGAGATGTCTGCACCGCAACGGCGGCGATCGCGACATGTGCTCTGATTACTTTCAGTGAGCTCACCCTACACGCCGTGTCACGCTTCGGGACCACCGACACGGTATCGGAGCTGGTGGCGCTGCCGCTGCGAGATGATGCAGGATGGTGGAGCGATGTGCGGGTGGGCTGATATTGGGACAAACAGGGCGTACCGGGATTGCAAGAAGCAGTGGGTAGGTTTGCCACCCTTGGGGTGTTGCAGCGGAGCTTAATCCCGGAACGAGGACACGATGGTTGACGTGGGGTTATAGCTGGAGGACCGGAGGGAGGCGAAGCGGAAAGAGGGAAAGTCATGGTTCTCATAAAGGACGCCACTGGCATGGCCGGATGAGAAGCATGCGGGGTGGCACTGTGGCGTTAACAAGGCATTCTTGATGTTCTGGGGAAGATGTTCGATACTGGAGTACAAGCCGTGGCAAAAGCGAGGCGGTGTGTCAGACGTTTGGACAGCTTTAGAGTCTAATGGGCTGTGAGGGTAGACTGGTTTGAAATTGAGTGCTAGAGTACATAACCATCTCAAGTGTGCCGAGTCCCAATCTATGTCGTTTGCATTGACCGCTTTTCTGATCATAGAGTTGTGATTCATCTCCTCCACACATAATATTGGTCGCAATACACGGAGAACACCCCATTCAAATCTCTTTAGCACTGCGATTCGCCTTTGTCAGGTCTATCATGATATCACCATTTCTGCGTCCGGTGGACCATTTGGGCTCCTTGTAGCTAACTGTTCTTCAGCTTCTCCATCTTCTCTAGCCTCTCAGTTTCCTCTAGTTTCTCCAATGCGGGGCCGAGTTCCAGGCCTTGAGTACTTTCGAGTTCTCCAAATCCTGCTAAGTCAGGTTAGAAGCCGGTAACTGAGTACGTGCACACGGGCGAGGTACCATCAGGCGTTCCGTCCAGAGCAATTGAATGCGTCAAGCCAGAAAGGTACAGTGTCGCTGGACTCACATGGGAGGGGGATTGGCGGGGAAGCTGTTGAGGGATCACGAGCCTAGAATAGCCAGGTGATGATTCTGGAGTTGAAAGGCTCAGCAGCGGCCTGAGAATTTGCAGATGGTAGCCGTCTTACTTTGGGCGAAGTGCTGTGTATCACGGAAAAAGCTCAGGGCACATTTCTCTAGGATGACTCTGCATATGGAGCCGCTGGTGGACAAGAGGCTGGGCTTGCGAGCAGCGCCAGCTGTGAGGGAGCTGCCACTTTAGAGGGCACGGCCAACTTCCAGTGGGAACATTATATAGCCTTCATCAAGTTCGCAGATCATGATGGACACCTTGCTGGTGACAAGTCTCTCATCTAGGCCACACGTGATGAAATCAGCTTTTGTGGCGTGAAAGGTTCGAGTTCATGCAGCGGCCCGGATGCAGTGGGCTGGTTTAATGGATCTGGTACCGGGACGGAGCATAACTGGATGCTTCCAGGCGAAAGTGTGTTGAACTTCTCAAGCGTAGTTCGATTTGATTGAAGCGGGCATCATTGTTAGTTTTAGGCTGTGAAGACACCTCAGAGCATCTTTCTGCCGTTGATTGGCTGGAAGTCGCCAAGGTCTTAAGCCGGTTTTAGCTACATCATTTCAAAACACCGCTGATATGTAGAACTTTCGGATCCAGTGATGCCTCAATATCAAAACGCTCTTCTGTTGATGTCCTCTTGAGCATGGATAAAGTTGACGAGCTCAACGCCACCTACGGTAGCAACTACCGCGCAGCATTGAAGGAGTGCGAAAAGAGGATCCAGAAAAAGCCAAAAGATCCATCGTTCGTTGTAAGCTCACCGTTCCCTTGAGCAGCAAAGCCATACTCATATAGTGTGAAGGTATGGAAAGCATCGATACTTTTGCAGACACTTCGAGTGTCCGAATGTGAAACGCTGTTGCGTAAAATTTGCAGCTGGCAGCCTCCAATCACGGATCTCAATATTCTCGACCGCGTTTACGTGCTGGAAGACTGCTGTTCTGAAGCGCATTGTGCCACCGCAGGTCCGGATGTTGGCGGGCTTTTTGATAGCGCCGCCGCCGCTGGGGGAAGGCAATTCGGTAAAGCTGTTTATGATATACTTTTCGTGAGAGGTGCTTCGCATGGAAGATGGGGAGACGCGCAGCGGGTTAGTGGCACTGCTCTTGTTGGTTCCGTCACACTCCTTTCGCACCGATCGCTCCACGGCTACATTTTTACTGCAAATCTACTATATCCGTCTACATCTCGACCGGTGCCATGGTAGCTATAGGAGACTAGCTCTGTCAATCTGCAGTGCAGCCTTTCCGCCTTTCAACGATGGTAGTCCCTTCCTACCTAGGTAAGCGTTAACACGATCCACAGGCCATGCTCAAGCTCCGAAGACTGTATCCCGACGACTCCAAGTGGTTGTACGCATACATTGCAGCTACCCAGCTAGCTGCGGAAAAGGACCTCGATCAGCCCACGTCCGGACTCAACAGAACATTAGCCTACAAGGCGCTCGAGCAAGCCGTCACAAAAGGCTCTACCGGCTCGGTAAGCCCTGAGCTACCAGGTCCGAGGTGTATCGACTGAGTGCCTGTAGGGATCTCCGGGGACGCTATACACGCTGCGAGAGCTGAGCCTTCTGGTTGAGATTTACCGCAGGCAGGGCCGTCAAGAGCAGCTCCTAGCTGTACTCGAGGACGCGAACGTCGGTGTTAGATCTTCTCTTGTCAAACACCGATGGGAATTCGTCAGCGTCAAACTGCGGACCCTCAGGGAACAGAAGCTGTGGGAGAGGCTATGGAATTACTGCTCGCACATCATAACCAAAGCTCTTCAGGCCAATCCAAGTTCTGACCATGCGCCTTATGAGTTCTTTGCGGCGGATTGGCTGGTATGGGAGTGCCTACTTGAAGCTACTTCGGGCTTGAAAGATGAAGACGTAACGTAAGCCATGCCGCCCCGCTAGCAAGTTGCTCAAAAGAAGCGCTTCAAGTATCCCACCGATTATGCTGCGGCCCCATCAGACTTTACCTGGCATCTCTCAACCCGTAATCCCGCTTCAGGTTTGGGGCTTCGTCTAGCCGCTGAGCTAGGCTTACAAAGAGAGTCCATGTGGTGGCAACCCCAGTCTCCCGACACGGAAAATATCCAATCCCTTGCGTAACTGACATCTCTGTAGGATCTCCCAGCGTACAGAATCCCTCATCAAGCAATATTACGATTCCAGCGCCTCTCGCATACGCCTCGCCCTATTAGCAATGGCAACTGAGGCTTCGGCTAGCGCCAATAATTCGCAGCTTCTCGAAGCTTGCAAAGCTTACCTACGGTTATACGGTCATTTAAGCTCTTGTTTCGACGACCTTCGCGTTCTCCTTGAGACCTTGAGTCGTGCTGGCCGAGTAGAATTCCGGGACTTTGCCACTCAAGTAGCGCGTGATGCAGGCCAGTCCACAGAAAACGAGTCCGATATCAAGAAATGGTCCGCGATGGAGCTCAACGTCCTGAAGATCGACTATCTCTTGAGCATATCTACGGCGCAGAACCCCGAAAAGGATCGGCTGGAAGCGTTTGCATCCAATTGTGTGAGACTGTCAAATGTATGTGCAGTATCTAACGCCGAAGGAGCTGTTCACGCAAGTTTGTTAGCTGTGATGGCTCTAGTTCGCCTACATCATTCTTCCTCTGAGGCATCAGGCACCTTTTCGGAACGATATTTACTTCAAGCTGTGCTACTTCTTCAGCGGCAGTCTAAACAGCATCAAGATACCTACGCCTCCTTGCTCTTTGTTCGCCTACTGGTTTACCTCGGACTTCACTCAATGGCCTATACCAACTATTCAAGCCTCGCGATCAAGGAGTTTCTCCACGACACCCTTGGACATGTTCTGTTTACACGGATCGCATCTCAGCATCCTTTCACGACGCACAAGTTGAACAACTGGGACCCTGACGAAAGCCTTCTACAAGTTGTTCACTTCTACACAAACTCCCAGGCCAAGCTAGTCAGATTTTTCAGCGAGAGCCTTGACAACAAAGAATACGAGAAACTGCTGGAACTGGATGACCTACGGAATCGTTTTATCATGAGCTTTCAAAAACGCTCAACCGACATAGAAAGACAACGCATTGGGCGACTCAGAGGCGATCCTGTCATTGAAGATAGCTTAGGAACCTTGAGTAAGTATTGTCTTATACGCATTGGAGGTGCCTGCTTCCAGTGGATTCCAGCTAATGCGCTATTTGTATTAACAGATGGACTTGAGCGAGATCTGGTTGAGGGCAAACTGGTCGACCTCAAAGACAACCGAGATTTCAGTTCATTCCCCAACTTCGAATGCTCTACAGGTCCTCGCTTCGAGCACTACATCCAGAATGGGCCTAAGCCTGGCAACTTTTGGCTCGCTTCCTGCCTTTTCGCCGAAGATGTTCATTCAATCATAAACCGGGCACTGCCACGGTGCCGGTCTCAGCCCTCCATCATCTCTAACGCTACCGAGAGCCAAAAGTCTGAGCTTACAACTGCAGAGTGGGAGGCCAGTTTGGGTTGGGCGTTGCTTGCACCCATAGGTATGAATACGCTTAGCGAAGAACTTGCTCCACAAGGCACAGTCAAGGAGGTGAGTGCGCCCAGTCCTTCTCCGCCTTTTCATCTCGAAGGGCTTCTATTATCTCGCCCACCTTGATCTTAACAATATCACATCCCGATGTGCCGCACTCCGTTGTTTGTACGCTTGTTTGATACTGACCAGTTTAATCAGATAGCGGAGAATCTCAACTCCGATTTGCAGAGACTTGAAACATGGCTCAACAAGCTCCGAGAAGCCTACGTATCCGGCCAGTACTCAACTTCTCATGGCTTGTTGCCCGTCTGCCATGAGCTGCAACCCATGTTCCTCCACTTGGATGTACTACTTGCCTGTTGGAAGCTCTGTGATTCGCTGCTTCAATGCGCAAAGCAGAAGTCGCACAAGCTGAAAGGCAAGATCCCGAAAGAGGCAATCCAGCGGATCATGGAAATCGTTCAGGACACACATGCTCGGATACGAAAGCGGGCAGCGGACTGGAAGAATAGGCTATCGGAAGGAGGCTTGGGGGTTATGGCGGACCAGATGTTGGAGGGCAAGGTAGGAGAAGCCATCGAACAACTCCTTGGGGCAGATGCGACGGTTGTCGTAGAGGAATGTGCCGGCTTGGTCCAGGATGCGGCGCAGGATACGCTGGACGGTGTGCTACAAGTCAAGCTGGCAAAGAGACAGGGATAGATGCATCACTGATGCCACCGGTTAAGAAACGTCGGCACGCGGAACGCATTTCGTCTGCACCAATAGAACAGAGAGCCAAACCACTATTCAAACAACGTCACGTCGCATAACCAGAACCAGCCCCTCTACTCGGAGCGAGTTCGCACTCGTTTGATATTACTCAGAGATTGGCGTCCGCAGCGCTGTCTAAGTTTTGAATCATCCTCAGATCTATTGTACATGTCCACATACTTCGCTAGAGGTTTTCCGTATGTGAATCAGCCACAAAGACGCTACGCGTCATGTGAGACGAAGATGAACTGGCCCGCGACCGCCCCAAACACTAACAACAGCAGCGGAGTATACTTGTTGGTGAATTTGTATAGCGCTGCCAACGCCAGAAGATACAAAACTGCGGCGGGTCCGCTTTGCGAGATCCGATTGTAGGCCTCGCTGGCTATCTCGTCTGTCTTTCCGGCGGCGCCTTCAACACTGGACTTGAGGAATTGTGCTGCTATGATGGCTATGACGCCGACGACGGCACCGCATAGGCCGTCAAAGAAAGCGGAGAGAAACTAGAAGAAGGTTAATGACCGTACTACCCATGGTTTGGCGGAGATGCCACCGCGGACGTACCTTGTTGCGGACCAACTTCTCAAGCAGGCTATGGCCGGCAATGGTAAACACGAAACAAGGGAAGAACATCCCTAACGTAATGATAACTGCGCCTGCAAATGCCGTTCCCAGTCCTCCTTCCCGAAGTCCGCCTTGGAAGCCCACAAAGGTTGCAAAGATTACCAGCGGTGCAGGCAGGATATTCCCGATTGCGATACAGTCAATGAAGACGCTCTGAGGTAACCAGCCGCCTTTCAGGACTGCCTCAACTTGGACAAATGGTATAGCCGTATATGCTCCGCCGAAGGAGAGGCTTCCGGCTACAAGACCAAGGACGAAGAGGTTGATGAGGGAAGGCGTCTTTGCTATTCCGAGAGCGAGGGAGACGGGAGATGGGACGCCCCGGAAGACAATGTAAAGCGCGTAGGCGACATATTGAAGCACGAAGAGGATCCCGGCGGGAATCCACCAGCGTCGAGAGATGAAGACGTATATCACGCCGTAAAGCCCGAGCGAAATGAAACTACGGGACGTTAATACATCAAGACACACAACAGCCTTATAGTGTGGTGCACTTACATGTTAATGCGGAGTGCACTGTTGATTGCTGTACAAACAGCTGCGATAATGAGGAAAGGATCCACTTTGCGAGTCTTCGGTTTCATCACCGAGTGATCGGCTATCTTGTGTGTTGCTCGTAGGATCTGTAGTTTGATCAATCACTGAATCCATGAAGTCTTATGTACAGCGAACGCCTACCATTGCGCCCACGATCGGTTGCAGAGCCCTGAAAGACGCGTTGACATACACGTTGTCAAGCCCAGCCAGGGAGTAGACATAGCTTGCTATGAGCATCAAGATGAAGCCAGGGAGTATGAAGGCGAGGCCAGCAACAATGCCGCCTAATCTCCCTGCGGAAAGACACCCAAAGAACATGCAAAGCTCCGCTGCTTCAGGGCCGGGAAGGATCTGGTAGACGGAGAAGACACGCTGGAATCGTGCTAGAGTAATCCATTTTTCTTGAACAACGAGTTGCTCTTTGATCATGGCAATCTGCGCAACAGGGCCTCCCCAGGCGAAAAGGCCGAAGTTGTAGAAGAAGAACCAGAAGAGTTTAGGGATCGAGAGCCGAGGGACGTTAGAGTTGTCCTCCAGCTCCGCATCGTTACGAGAGGGCTCTGATATTGCGGTAGCTTCCTGTTTGGTCGTTGATTCCTGTGACTCGATATCCGGACTGGGAGTCGTTGAGGTTACCACTGGCTCATGGGCATTGTGCTTCGATATGGAATCCGCTTGATTGTTAACCGTAGCCATCGGGATAACTGATACAGCGTCGAAGTTCTCGGAGCCGTTTCTTCAGATCCTGACCAGGTTGGATCGTCATTTTGCACATCTGAAAGATGCGGCTTCTTAACCACGACTTTGGTGCAGTGTCTTGAGGCGAGTTGAAGGACGATGGGACGGATAGGCGGCAGATGATTGGCCGTTCATGTGGACATGGATCGACTAGTCGAGCACGTCAAGGCGGCTGGACCGCCATCGGCCGGGACAAGCCACCTCATGGCACAAGGTTCATTTGCCAAGCTACGATGATATATATCGATATTGTTGCCGGCACGTTTCGTGACCTAACAATACAGCAGCTAGGCCTTCTGTGATGAAGGCTGGTCCTGTCACTGCCAGCAAGTCAGTACCAAGGTCAGAAGGATGCGCTCTGCGCAAGCGAAATCGGTATGCCTCATACGAATCCATATATACAAGTCCTCACGAAACCGTAAAGTCCGCTCAGTCGCTGACTATATCTACTTCTGTAGGACCTCGAACGGGCCACCCGGTTGAGGGAAAACAAACGCAAGCATAGGTCAAGACAGAAGGAGTATGTCGCTGATCTGGAACGGAAGTTGGATGAGTACCGGCTGCAAGGCATTCAAGCGACCAAAGAGGTCCAGCTATCGGCGCGAAGAGTGGCACAAGAGAACGTTGGCTTGAGGCTTCTGCTTCGCCAGCAGGGCGTAGACGACGTTACTGTGGACGCTTGGGTACAGAAGGCATTAGGCAACCATGGCAGTACTTCGGTTTGCGCGGAGCCAGAATGGGGAGAGGCGAGTCTGGTTACACCTTCGATGTCGACACATATCTCTCCACTCACAAATCCCTCGGATGCAACAAGGATTGACACGGATCCGTCGTCATGTCAAGGATCTCCCGCACCACTTACTGTGAAAGGGCCCGATGCGACGGGAAGGGAACTATTGGATCCGTCTCCGGCATCAACCAGATGCGACGCGAGCAACGGTAACCAACGGAACCCAGCGGAAGAAGCTTCCGTCGATCAGGCACCTTCTGCTATACCGCATGCTCCATGTAAACTCCTTACACAACTCAAGGCCAATCCAGGCGCGGATATTACCCAGCTGCCGGTGGAAGTTGCCAGAGGCGAAGAGGCTCAGGATGAGTCCGATGGAGTAGAATGTAATCGGGCATACGAAATGCTTATGCGATTTGCAACAACAGAGGAGAAGCTTGACACTGTTGCTCATGCGCTTGAGAAAGGATGCGTAAAAAACGGTGGCGGTAAAGGTGGATGTAGAGTGCGGAATGAGGCGATCATGAAAGCATTGGATAGCATCATCAGCTAGTTGTTCATTATAAGCGCTCTGGTAGCTGCCGTAGGCGGATTCTCTAGCATCTATGTAGTACGAAAAGACCTGGCAGTATACAGCTATTTGTAGGCCAAAGGTCGGAGAGATCAAGGAGCAGACCAACCGCGGCTATACCTTGTGGAAGTTGCAGACTTCTCCCGACTTCTATCACCGGAATCTGGTAGCCTCCGGCCACCACGCGTTGCTCACACATCCCGCCGGTTGCAAGATAGCCTGACGATTTCTAAATCGACCTGGCGTTACGGCTGATACAACATATGTCAGTAGCGCCGCATATACAATTTCCCAAAGACGGTGGGCTGCTGGTAGCTGTTGGCCGCTTCGCAAGTGTCGTGGAAGACGAAAACAACTCGAGCGTGTTGTCCTTCCTTTCCAGGACAGACGTGTTGAACGTACAGCTGGATATTGACGCACTTCTGCAAGTCTCTGTACGGCGATCCCTGGTGGTCCAGTCGAGAACAATGCTCGAGCTACTGGCGCGTAGAGTCATCCTTGGAATGTCGGCGCGTCTTTTCATAAAGAACTAGCACTCGTCGTCTCTCCAAAGCTCTTGCAACATTGCGACACCTGTCTTCTTTGAGACCCAGCTTAAAATTAAAGAATCCACCGAACCAATGCTACGTCTGCATTACGGTGCCTCCCCATTGGCATGATTAACACCATTAGTTCCAGCAACTTCATTGTTTCCGTCATCCCGTAGTGGTTTCCGGAAAATGGCTTGCATCCAGCACCGGTACATCTTGAGCTTGCGTTGGCGGTTCACCAACATCCGCCTGTCGACGCCAAAGTCGACGATCTCGAAAGCTGGCCGCTCAAAATCCCCATCCGGCTCTCTGGAACATTCGTCTGCAATCGCTTCTTTGGTCTGCTGGATCAAGTCTGTGCTACTGAGCTTGAGGTCTTTGACCTTGTCTGTGATTTCGGTGGTGTTGTCAGTGCTGTTTGCGCCATCATCACTACCCTTCACGGCCCTTTGATCAAGACCTCCTAGCTCCTTCCCTCCCCAAATCCTTTCCAGCTCTTCCCTTTCAAAGAAGTACACTCTCGTTCCGTCTCCCCGCACATAGAAGTTCTCACCCATGTACCGGCCTTTCTTGAACCTGACCTGCGCCAGATCACCCTTTCCATAATCCCTAAAGAGCATCGTTCCTCCGGGCTTCAGGACCTTCCAGATGTTGCGCACCGCCTGTTCCCATTGCTCGGGCGCCAAAGCCGAGAAGATGAATATCATCATCACGATGTCTACGCTTTCCACTTGCAGTCCCGGCGGCAGACTCTCGGGTCCTGTGGCCGCTACATCCCAGACGTCCGCTCGGATGTATCGCTCATCGTAGGCCTCGTTCTCCCTAATTAGCCCAACCGCCTTCTTCGAGAAGTCGCAAGCGTGGATCTTGAGCCGCTCGTTCTTGTTCAACTTGAGGATCGGAAACGCCGTATTCCCCGCCCCCGCCCCGACCTCAAGCAACAGCGTCTCCGGCCCTCCCTCCTTCGTCACCTCCGCCAGCACCGGGAACTCCTGCTGCAGCCACTTGCGATTCTTGAAGAAATTCGCCGTGTTCTGCGCGTAGAACAGATCCCACCACTTCTCAGGCTTCTCATTGAACCGCTTCTTGTCCCAGTCGCTCACGGGCGACTGCCGCTGCTTCTCGAACTGCTCTTCCGAAAACGATGCGTAGGCGGAGTCGACCTCGACGTGATCCCAGGCGTTGAACTCAAAGATGTCATCGCCTTCTTCGAGGTACCGCGAGCCGAATTGGAAGGGGTCGCTGCGCTTAAGGTTGTTGCTTGGGTCGTGGGAGCGGGAGGAGGAAGTGCGGAGGGGGGGAGAGGACGGCGCTGGCGGTCTCAGTGGATTGGACTGTTGAGTTTGTGGCGGATAGGGTTTCGGCGATGGTGACGAAGCCGTGCAGGTGGGACATGCCTTTCGAGAGCTGGGCTTTGGGGGTCTTGGCGGGGGTGGCAGAGGGCGGCGTGGGTGGTTGGTCCATGGTGGTAGAGGTTGAAAGAGGAGTGGGCAAAGACGGCATGTTGGCAGTCTCGTCGGTTGGAAGATCGGTGTTCATGGTGTACTGTATTGAGGCTGCAACAAAATACTGTTATTCGATATCCGGAAAATATCTTGGTGTTGGGAAATGCGCCGGCTACGTATCGATAGCATCTCTTGGCGATCTGCTAGATCGCCGAGGTTGTCCCTGCTGGCCTGGCTAAAATGATGATGACACTGCATTGCATCTCTAGAAACCCGTCGGCTGAAATATCTAATGTGTCGTTCTGCTGAAGCGTCAGTTTTTCTCAATACTTGTTCACTCTCGTTTCAATTCCCCAGCAAGCTCTGTATTTACGATGAAGGCCGCCCGCCTCCCTCCTCCCCTCCGAGCTCAATTGCTGCAAGCTCCCCGAAGCTGTCCGCCTCCTCACTCCCTGCTCCACCAGCAAAGACGCACCTTCTTCCCTAATCCTCTCAGCAGCACAACACCCACGCAGAACCTTACTGCCTCCCGCACACTACCCTACCCGGCCTCCGCGATCTACTCCATAATAGCCGACGTCCCCAAATACTCCACCTTCCTGCCCTACTGCCAAGAAAGCAGCATAACACGCTGGTCGTCCCCCGACTCGTCCGGCAAAAGATGGCCTTCCGAAGCCAAACTCGTCGTCGGCTGGTCCAACATCACCGAGACCTTCCACAGCCGCATCTACTGCGTCCCGGAGCGCATCGTCGAAGCCGTAGGCGGTAACACTGCCACATCGCTAAAGGGGGACGAGATCGCCCACCACGACATCTCCGACCCGTCTCCCAACACCGCGCGCGAATCTGAGAACAGCCCCTTGCTCACGCACCTTCTGACTCGCTGGACCATCTCCCCATTCCCCTACAAACCGGCGCCGACGCAGGATGGCGCGCAGCCTAGACCGCAGGACAAGACGAACGCGCCGGCGAAGGAGCAGACGCAGGTTAGCCTGAGCATAGAATATCAGTTTGCGAGTCCGGTGTACAGTGCCATGAGCGCGGCTGTGGCGCCCAAGGTCGCGGGGCACTTGATCGAGGCGTTCGAGAAGAGAGTGAGAGCGCTCCTGGGTGAGGCGGATACGGGCGGGCCGGGTATGGGCGGGACGCAGGATGTTCCGGGCACAAGAGAGGGCGTGATTAAGGATGGGCAGGAGCCGTGAAAGTGGATTTTGGGGTGAGATGGGGTGGCTGGCGTAAGGGCGGGAGCGCTACCAGACTACAACGAAGGGAGTGAGGCCTCGAGAGTACTCTCTAGACACTTCGCATGGTTTGTTGCTGGTGAAATGTTATGGAAATGCTGCGTCGTCAATCATCGCATGGGCAAAGCGTCGGCGCTGGGAGTAGAAATAGACTTTAAGCCTGTATGTCTGACTATATATCCAATTGACCAAGCCCCGTCATCTTCCTGTAACCACTATGCTTTGCGTCATGTCATCGTGCAGTCATCATGTTGCAGCCGCTCATACCGCGAATCCGCCAGCTATTCCCATACGTCAGCAGGTTCGCCCCAATTTCACAAACAGGTCATACTCACAGTTGAACTGTCTCGGCTCCCCCGCAGCCTCAAACGTCCCATTCCCTAGCCTCCTCAACGCCTGTGCCGAGCTCAGCGCGGATGCAATCCACGTAACATTGTGGCCCCTCTCGCGCATAAACGCCGTTGTGCCATTATCATACGCATACTCGAACGCGACGATGTTCGGCATCAGCTGATCATGCAGCCTCGGTCTCGCAAGCGCCTCTGGCGCCGACAGCCCCAGATCAAGCACATTGTGCAGATTCAGTATGGTCGAGGTGATGATGCGCGAGCCACCAGCGGCACCGACGACGAAGTAGAGCGTCCCGTTCGCATGCTCGACGATGGTGGGCGTGATTGAAGAGAGCGGCCGCTTGCCGGGGCGGACGTAGTTGGCTGGAGACGGGACATACCCAAAGGCGTTGGAGACGCCGGGAATGGAGAAGTCGTTCATCTCGTTGTTCATGATGACGCCGGTTTCGGGGACCATGAGTTTGGATCCAAAGAGCAGGTTCACGGTTGTGGTGAGCGAGATCGCCAGGCCGGTGTAGTCGGCTGCGACGACGTGGGACGTGCCGGGTGTTTCGAGGCTCTCGAAGCCATCAGGATTGTATTCGGTTACGTTAAGGGTGCGGTTGTCGTCGATCTTACTGCGGATTTCCGCTGTGATGTTCTCGGAAAGCATCAGCTGTTCATATCGCGACAAGCCTGGAACGAAGGAAGGGTCTCCCAGCTCTGCCCGTTGTCCGTATGCAAAGCGGATGGCCTCGTCTAGTCTGTGAGTTGTAAGGTTTACCGCCGCTGGGTCATCAAATTCTGTGTAGCCCTCTACGATCTTTAGCGCGCTGAGTGCAACGCTGCCGCTGCTGGGCGCACTGCAACTCGTGAGCTTGTAGCCTCGGTAGGTGATCTCCGATGGTCGGCGGATCGCTAAAGTATAGTTCTGCAAGTCTTCCATAGTCATAGTTCCATTCTCAGCCTGCAGCGCGGCGATGGTGGTCTCAGCAATAGCCCCAGTATAAAAAGCGTCCGCACCCTCAAGAGCGATGATCTCCAGCGTATCAGCATACCGCTTCCTTGTGATTGTGTCATTGAGGCCCACAAGGGTGCCATTAGGGGCAAAGTCGAGCGCCCAAGTCGGGTTGTCCACTAGGAAGTTGCCCGGTCCAGCAGTGGCGCTAACCATGTAGTTGACGAGATCTTGGGTGACTGGAAAGCCATACCGTGCTGTGTTTATGGCTGGGGCTATGACGTCCGCCCACGGCAACTGGCCGTAGTTCTCATGCAGATGTGCAAGCCCTCGTAGTTCCCCTGGAACGCCACTAGATAGCCATGTTAGCATATCATCCACCGCTAAACATAATAAGTGTACTGGGGACTACACACCTGGCTAGACCCCCGAAGATCGACGCGTTCACTCCATAGTTCGTGGAGTTGTACATATCCTGGAACGCCGCAGCCGGTGCAGTCTCCCGGAAATCAATAAATTCATAGCTTCCGTTCGAACCACGCACCAGCATGAACCCTCCACCTCCTAGGCCGGAGTGATACATGCCCACGACTCCCACGCAGAAGACTGTGCCCACCATCGCGTCCGCGGCATTGCCGCCAGCCTTCAGGAGGTCAACACCGATACGGCTGCATAATGCGGTTTCTGAGGCGACAGCACCGAGTGTGGGGTCTCTAGGTTTACCGTAAGGAGCGGGAGCGGCGATGGTGAGCTGGGTCGTGAGGAGAGCTGTGAATAATGTCGCGAGAGAAGGCATCTTGAGCTTGGGGTGTATCTTAGGAGCCTGTATATGGATATCAGTAACCTGAGAAGCAACATGAAGAACGGGTAGACACGAGACTACCTGACCTATTCCCCGAACCGCCTGTTCCAGCAGCTGCCTGAAGGTGATGCGCTCGTACGTAGCGCAGTCAGATACGGCACGGGGTGGTTGGGAGGGAGATGTGGCTGGGGATGTCTCACTCGACGCTCACGACGGCTGTGGACCGGAAGTTGCGAACGGCAAGACATGGCGGGCGAGACTGTTACTAGATATTAAGGCCCTGATGGATCGGCATGCTGGTCAAGCTTCTGGATAGAGGAGCTTTGTCCGGCAAGGCGGGAGCTTATCGAAACGCCTATCAACGATCTGCAGGGACAGCGGTTGAGAATAATGTATTCAAACGGTTGATGCTGAGTAATATATATCCGCTTCTACGCAGTCTAAGGAAGATCTAGTCATCCCCTAGACTCTGCTCGCTCGTGACGTTCCTTAGCAATAGACACGCATGAAGATATGGGGAAAGCTGGACATGCGCGTTTTGCAGATCTGAGAAGCCTCCTGCGTCACGCAACGGAGGGGCTCCCGACCTTCTCAATCCGGAGCTTGGAAATAACATGTCGAGAGCTGGGTTTCTTACGTTGATAGCTGGCAGAAGCAGGCGTCAAATGATTCTACAGACTGCTAGACTCAAGAAGCATAAGATCACCACGTCCTGTCGGGTTATCAATCCGTGATAGCCACTCTATCGGTGTGGTATTTCGCAGTGCAGGTGTTCGCCAAGTGTCCGCCCCGCTCCGCCCCGCCCCGCCCCCTCTGGGATTTCCATCTTACCTCAGCGAACGCCGATAAGGACGACTTGACGCTCCTCTCTCACGTACGAGCAGAATGGCTCCAGTGGGGTGTGCCTGCATTTGCTAAAGTCATAGTATTCGCGTCGAGCAGTCGTTAGGAACACAGGCCAACGAATCAGTGCAACCGGCAGCAACTACTGAGGCGGGCATCGGAGCCCTCCGACAGTGCCTCTTTACCGACGCCGTTGCGCTGTTGCTGCTTCGAAAGATCTTCCGGATGGGATATATCCGACGCCAGAGACATATGCTGAATGATCCCGGCTGAGATAGCTTCGTTTGAGTCCATCGATACCGTTCAAAGGCACGACTTCTGGCTTGTATCCCGTCAGGATGGATAAGATGGATCTGGACTACAATACTCGCATAGAGCAGTTGCGAGAACGAGAATATCCGCAGCTAAAAGGTAACTTGGTATTCAGCTATGCTCCGCTGATTATGTCTGCTTACATTTCCTTTCTGTCAGACACCGTATACCTTGACCATGCGGGCACTACTCCGTATGCAAAGTCTCTGATTGAGCGCTTCTCTGCGGACATGATATCAAACCTTTACGGCAACCCGCACTCCGCGTCTTCAGCGTCACAACTCTCAACTAGACGAACCGAGGATGTGCGGTTGCGGCTGTTAGGCCTCTTCAACGCTGACCCTGACGACTTTGATATTGTGTTCGTGGCGAACGCTACTGCCGGCATCAAACTTGTCATGGAGGCTTTTCGAGACCACGAAGGCGGGTTCTGGTATGGATATCACAGGGACAGCCATACCAGCCTCGTTGGAGTGCGAGAAGCAGCTGCAAGGCACAGATGCTTCACGTCGGACGCAGAAGTCGAAGGCTGGCTTAGTGGCTCCATCATAGATGAAGGCAGTTCAGGCCTCGGCCTCTTCGCCTATCCTGCCCAGTCTAATATGAACGGCCGTCGTTTGGCGCTGGACTGGGCAGGCCGACTTCGATGCTCAGCACCGAAAACAGATCAGGCCGTGTATACATTGCTGGATGCCGCAGCCTATGTCTCGTCTTCGCCGTTAGACCTGAGCAATGCAGCATTAGCGCCAGACTTCACCGTGATGAGCTTATACAAGATCTTTGGTTTTCCCGACCTCGGGGTTCTGATCGTAAGGAAGGGATCGGGACATGTCTTGAGGACACGCAAGTATTTTGGCGGCGGCACTGTTGACATGGTGCTTTGCATGAAAGAGCAATGGCATGCAAGGAAATCAGAATCGCTGCATGACCAGCTCGAAGATGGCACTCTACCGATACACAGCATCATTGCGCTGGACTCGGCAATGAACGTGCACCAAGAAATTTTTGGAGCGCTTGAGCGGGTATCGCGACATACAGCCTTTCTAGCCCGGAATCTCTATCATGGCCTGCGGGACTTGCGTCACTGGAACAACGTGGCCGTATGCGAAATCTACAAGGATGCAGAGTCTGAATACGGCGACACACGATCTCAAGGTCCAGTCATAGCGTTCAATATTCGCAATAGCCAGAAAGCATGGGTGAGTAATACAGAACTCGAAAAGCTGGCGGCAATCAAGAACATTCAGCTTCGGACAGGCGGCTTGTGCAACCCTGGTGGGACAGCGTCCTCCCTCGGGCTGGCTCCATGGGAGATGAAAGAGAACTTCTCGGCAGGTCAGCGCTGCGGCAATGAGACCGACATCCTGGGCGGCAAGCCGACTGGTATGATTCGCGTCAGTCTCGGAGCAATGAGCTCCATTCGTGACATTGAAGCTTTCATGGACTTCATGAACGAGTTCTTTGTGGACAACGTGGCTCCAGTACCCGCTGCTCCGTTCCTAGGTACGGAGGCCTCAGCGCAATCCCAGTATCACGTCGAAAGTCTTACAGTGTATCCAATCAAGAGCTGTGCTGGCTGGAGGGTGCCGCCCGACATGCCTTGGGAAGTGCGTAAGGAGGGCCTTGCCTGGGATAGAGAGTGGTGCCTTGTCCATCAAGGCACAGGAACTGCTCTCAGCCAAAAGCGTTATCCGAGAATGGCTCTAATTCGACCAATCATAGACCTGGAGACAGGGTTACTCCGCGTTAGATATGTTGGCGACGGCACGACACGTGGAGGCAGCCCAGAGGTTGCTGTGCCTCTATCTGCCGATCCAAACTACTTCGCTGGTCCTGACGGCTTCCGGACTTCGCCAGCCAACGTATGCGGTGACAAGGTGACGGCTCGGGTTTACAAGGTGCAAGAAATTGTAACATTCTTCACCGAAGCCCTCGGTATACCTTGCCAACTTGCTCGCTTCCCAGCAGTTGGCAGTCATGGAGTATCATCAAGGCACGCAAAAGCTCACCTTCAGCAACACCAATTACGTACTACTCCACGAATACCCGGCGCCTTTCCAGCCGCACCGCCCGGAGAGCAAGGCACTATACAAAGGCCAATTCTTCTATCAAATGAGAGCCCTATTCTTACCATCTCACGATCAAGCCTCAACCGCCTGAACGAGCAGATCAAGGCGAATGGTGGTAAAGCGGCACAAGCAGAGGTCTTTAGGGCTAACATCGTTGTCGCCGAAGCCTTGCAGGCCCAACCGGGTACAGAGCAGCCCTACGCAGAGGATCATTGGCGCTACATGCAGATTGGACGGCAGCTCTTCCAGATGCTGGGCTCTTGCCGCCGCTGTCAGATGGTCTGCGTGGATCAGAACACAGCGGTCAAAAATGAGGAACCATTTGTCACGTTAGCTAAGACAAGGAGGTTTGACGGGAAGGTGTGGTTTGGACAGCATGGCTGCCATGTGCAGATGCAGGATCGATCTTCGCCGCATACACAAAATCCCACGATCAAAGTTGGGGACCCTGTGAGAGCATTTGGCGAGGACGACGATTTGCCTCACGGCCTCGTATCATGAACGATGTCGAGGCGTCTTTTTAGCTTATGCTAGTTGGGGACCATTCAAGACGCAATCTGATTGACCTAGGCCGTTCGCTTAGGCGCTATAGAAACCGTTCGGCTGTCCAGTCGCAGAAGAGGCGCTCACTAATTAAAGTTCTCCCGACAGCAAGGGACAGGCGCAGCGGCAAGATCACTTGCAGCTCGGGAACTGCTTGGTCCATCAGGCCGCCCACGGTCGTACAACGGCTGTTGAATGTTGGGTGTGTAAGCGCCGCCGTCCCGTCTCCGGAGCCAAGACGATGTTGATCGGTCTGCTCCATTGAACCTCACCGGAATATGGCTTCGGGCTACAGGCTTTCCTCACAGCGAGGCATCGCCGGTGTTATGAGGCGCGCGCCCATATCGGCGAACCATAGATTGGCCATCAAGCCCTACAACGGCCAGCTTTCTGATGGGAGAGTTGATCCTGTGGGCTGTCCGAAGGCTCTGCTGTAGAAGCGCGCGGTCGTGCCGAAGTGCAAGGCGCGTATGCAACTCGACTTTGTTAACATAAATCCTTCTGCTGTGCCGTGATAGACGGACCCATTAAGCATTTGTCTGTTCCGTCCACTGAGCTCCACCGCAGCTTGTCCACACTCATTCCTGCCGTCCAGCAGCTTGTTAACTACGCTCTCTACAAGCGGTATACCCACCTCGACTGACACAAGCTACGCCGTGATCTGTTTCGCCAGTCGCATCTCAATCGAGACGCCATCGCCAGCATCTGGTGCCCCCAGATCCCTACCGACAGCTACCTCTCCCTCCAGCAGCGTCCAACATCCTTACAGCGGCCTTGTGGTTTGGCTGTTGCCGTCTCGGGAGCTGCCAGCGAATCAGCGTCCGTGTCGCATCTCTGCAGAGGGACGTCCCGTATCACACCGGTCACGTTTCAGGTCCTATCAACCAGTCGTCAACGGGCGGCAGCGCGAAACCTGGTCCACGGCTTGTCTGCCTGTCAGCCAACCAGACAGCGGCTGCCAGACAGCTCGAGGGGCCGCTCGCCCGCACCAGGCTAGCCCGGCGGCTCTGTTGCATCACCAGCGCTTTGTTTTGCGCATTGGCCTCGACGAAAGTCGGTGTTGCGCCTGCAGCTGTGTGCTCTCTACGCGCCCATCCCAAAATAGCCTCACTGTACGGTGTACTGCCTCTGACTGAGTCGTGGCATCGCAGGAGCCTCAGCTAGGCCGGCATCGCTAAGGTAAGCTAAATAATAATACCCCTTCTGTCACCTGCTCTGTCCGACCCTGCTGTCCTCACCTCGCGGCTCACCACCTCTCGCAGGGCCATCGTCTCATTGATTGCATACCCGGGTCATTCGTTTGACGCCTCGGTCGCTCTTTTGTCCAAGCAGTCATGGCAACTACCGCTACCTCGAAGCCTGCGCTATCTGCGCTGAAGACGCCCATGACAGCCACCTACCCGTCCGAGGTCTGCAGTCCAATCTCGAGTACTCCGACCTGGATCAAGAGGGAAGACAGCCTCAAGACGCCAATCACCCCTCCATCTGCCTACCTCGACTTCCTCAAGGCCCTGTCGCCCGCCCTCATGAGTCCCCTACCCACCGGAGCCAGCACTCGCTTTACTTTCGGCGAGAAGAACGAGAAGAGCGACAAGTGCGACCACTCCGACAAGTCAGCAAGCGCAACACCGGTACCGGCACCACCGTCCGATAAATCCAGCCCAGCACCTTCGCAGCCGCCGTTGTCGCGGACCAACAGCAACTGCTCCTGCAAGACCGGCGCTGAGACCTCTGAGAAGCCGACCAACATGCAAATCTCCATCCCACCACCCTCGGCCTTTGTGCGTCCACTCTCCGCACGAGCGCCGCGCCAGCGTCTGCATATCCCGCAGAGTCCCTACTCGCCTGCAGGAGTTGGGTCTCCCATGAGCGCGCGATCGGTGCACTCCCCATACAGCGCGACGATCTCGCCGCGCGAGTGGGACCTTGAGGGCAAGAAAGGCGGCACCCGTGCGGTGAGTATCAGGCAGGTTGTTACGAGGACGGTGACGTACTCGCGGACGCCGGTGGAGCCGACCGCGCCGCTGGATCCTGCACCGAAGGGGAAGAGGAGGAAGATTGAGGAGTAGAGGGGGCTCTCGTAGCAGAGCATCCTCTCCCGCTTTTTCGCAATGGCTTTGCGTCGAACATCTATACGATATTGGGAGCTCATTCCTCCGCCTCACATACGCTACTTACCTTGTTGGCCGCCGAGCTTTCGTCGGTATTCTATTCGTCCTCCATACAACCCTTTACCTCACGCTCGACTCCCTCGACTGGAAGAGTTCCTTGCGACATCGGTATCTCGCATATCTTCATCTCTGCCTCCGCCAAAAGCAACGCTCCATCACTGTGCGATGGATACGATAATTACCAGAAAAAGTCCTGGTGACTACATCTACCACGCTCGCTTCCAACCACCAACCCTCACCC
>Ga0181466_1000014_pt1 | contig 28954 bp, 24 predicted proteins | sample InSIn4gowninarea_FD_119078 | JGI IMG/M metagenome (GOLD analysis project Ga0181466, IMG submission 119078) | Clean room microbial communities from NASA Spacecraft Assembly Facility at Jet Propulsion Laboratory, Pasadena, California, USA -... ... | reverse complement strand
AGAAATAAAAAAATTACATATAACTTTTTCATACAAGTTCTTTTATTAATCCATCATTTTAAAATCAAATCGCAATGCATTGCTTTTTTATAGCCTTCTTTATAAGGCACCAGTTTATGTTTCCACAATACATACCAAGTTGTTACTAAAATCAACCGGGCTTTTTATGCGTATGATATTTTTGCAACGTGGTATAACACCATAATCAATGTTGCTGTTAAAACAGTAATCAGTGACACACCGGTGTGCTTGAATCTTTTACAGCAAAGCGCAAAGCTATAGCGGCAGCCAGCCGTTGCTATTACACAATTTTGGAAATGATTTGTAGAATTTTAAGATTATGCCTGTGTAAAGAGAATACGAGGCGATGTGGATTTTCTGTTTTGCAGAAAAAGAAAAATGCTGCAAAAGCAGCATTTTAAAATAAAAAATTTAGAACTCTCCGTGAACAACTACTCGTGAAGCCGACTCTTATTGTTACAACAATAAAAAATTATTTACCTGGCAGTAGTTGGAACGTGCTTATGCCGCAGCTCTCTATCTATGTTGGTATATAGCGGACCTGCAGTTTGTATTACCTCTTTAATTTGCTGATGCGTGTACCACGGATATTGCAGATGCAGATACTCTACTCCAAACTTATCATTTGCATCTATCACGCTTCTGTCTCTTCTTCTAAGTGTGTTAATCGTTTCCAGCATAACAATCGTTTTGGTATAAAGCTATTACTTTTTTATGATATAAAGTGTAAAAATTCATATAAAATAACCGTGTAGTGCAGTCCTGTAAGTTGCTTAAAAGCTGTTTACTAAAACATTGGATGCATTTCAAAATTTTACCGGAAATTGTTATTACTTACGAGTGGTTCTTCCTGCGGAACGAAAGTGTTTAGGTGTGTTTATAAGCGAAGTATCTTCTACCATCGAAACGTCCCGAAGGAACGGCTGGTGGGTAGATTAAATTATAATGTTCCCTCCGGTATGTTCCGCAGGAATATTTGATGCTGCTAAAATTTGAAATGCACCTATATAATTTACATATTAAAGTGTTGTTTTTAGTTAACTCACTTTATCTTTAGCATAATTGAGTGTTGGAAAGTAAAATAATATTTATGCAAAAATTAAAAGTAGCAACAGCCCAGTTTGAAAATAAAAGCAATGATAAACAGTACAACTTAAGTGTGATAGAAAGCCTGAGTGAACAAGCTGCAAAAGAAGGCGCTAAAATGGTAGCTTTCCATGAATGTTCTATCACCGGTTACACTTTTGCAAGGCATCTTAGCAAAGAGCAACTGCTGGATGTAGCCGAACTGATACCCGAAGGTGAAAGTGTAAAACGATTAACTGACATTGCTAAAAAGCTGGATATTGCTATACTGGCTGGTTTGTTTGAAAAAGATAAGGAAGACAAGATATACAAAGCCTATGTATGTGTGGATGGTAATGGACTGGTAGCAAAATATCGTAAGCTGCATCCGTTTATCAATCCGAATATTACACCGGGCGATGCGTACTGTGTTTTTGAATTGTATGGCTGGAAGTGTGGTATTTTAATTTGTTATGATAACAACATTATTGAGAATGTAAGGGCTACAAACCTCCTTGGTGCTGATGTTATTTTTATGCCGCATGTTACCATGTGTACGCCTTCTACGCGGCCCGGAGCAGGATTTGTAGATCCCATTTTATGGGAAAACAGGGAAAATGACCCTACTTCTTTGCGCCTTGAGTTTGATGGCATGAAAGGACGCGACTGGCTGATGAAATGGTTGCCGGCACGGGCTTACGACAATGCAGCTTATATTGTTTTCTCCAACCCCATTGGTATGGATGATGACCAGCTTAAAAATGGTTGTTCGATGATTATTGACCCATATGGCGATGTCATTGCCGAGTGCAGAAAGCTGGGTGACGAAGTGCAAACAGCAACATTGAACCCCGATGCGCTTACTAAAGCAGGTGGCTACCGCTACAAGAAGGCAAGAAGACCCGATTTGTACAGAAACATTATTGGGCAACCGCATACGCCCGACCAGAAAGTAGTGTGGTTGAATGCTGGTGAAAATTAAAACTGTTATTGTTGTAGCTTTTGTAAGGTTGCTTGCTATAAAAACAGAAGTTACGCAATTAACAGATGCTTAAAAAGAAACTTTATTATCTTGGCTTATTACTTCTTAAACAGCCAGCTTTGTAAAAATACTATTTGTCCTGCTTTTAAATTTTTACGCTGCTGTTTGAAAAAGAGAATACTCTTTTTTTATATGCTGTTGAGCAGGATAACATTTTATTGCAGATTAACATTTTCGTTATGCCAATATCTTCAAACAGTGAATGGTCAGATGCGCAGTTGATACAGCAGGCATTTGAGTGCTCGCCTAACGGCATTTGTATTATTGATCCGGAAGAAATGAAGATTGTGAATGCCAACCAAACGGCACTCCATTCTTTAGGATATACAAAGGAAGAATTGCTGAGCAAAACACCGCAGGATATTGATGCCATCTTCAGTAACGAAATAATGGCGGCTGCATTTGATAGCATTATTAAGAGCAAAGAACAACAGGCTACTTTTCCCACAGTACATCGCTGTAAAGATGGACGCACTTTTGAAGTGGAGGCACACCTGCGCTGCATTACCAATAACAATAAGACGTATATATTGGTTGCTGCTACCACCACTTCTGTTTTGAAAAAAGCACAGAAAGAATTACAGTTTCATGCCACTTTGTTTAACAGTATTTCCGATGCAGTTGTGGCAACAGACGGAAATTATCGCATTATTAGTTATAACAAATATGCGCAGGAAATTTTTGGATGGAAAGAGGAGGAAGCAGTAGGAAAATATTCGAGTGAAGTAACAACCTATTATTATCTCAATGCCACACCGGAACTGGTACGGGAAGAACTTTTTAAAAATGGTTTATGGAAAGGAGAAATCATTGCACATAAAAAAAGCGGCGAGGCTTTTCCAGCTACTGTTTCTGTCGGTGCTTTAAAGGATGAGGAGGGACAACTATCTGGAACAGTTTCAGTAATAAGAGATATTACCGAAGTAAAACAACTGGAAAAAAAGCTAAAAGATTTAAATGAGCAATTAGAGCAACGGGTAGTGCAAAAAACAGAAGAACTGAGAAATGTTTTCGACCGTATATCCGACGGTTTTACCGCTTTTGATGCAGACTGGAATTACACTTATATTAATAAAAAAGCCGCTGATACTTTCAGCCGCGATCAAAAAGAATTAATAGGAAAGAATGTCTGGCAGGAATTTCCAGAAACGGTAGGCACTTCGGTGTACGAAAAATATCAAACGGCGATGCGGGAGCAGCGGGTATTTCGAAGCGAGGAATACATTGATATTTTTAATAAATGGTTTGAAGGCGTGCTGTATCCTTCTCCTGAAGGACTTTCCGTGTATTTTCATGATATTACCGAGCAAAAAAAAGCAGAGCGGGCGCTTGCAGAAAGTGAGCTGCAATACCGCACGATAGTAGAGACGGTGCAGGAAGGAATATGGCAGATGGATGAAAACAGCAATACAACTTTCGTCAACCATTTTATGGCCGCTTTATTAGGCTATACAAAAGAAGAATTGATGGGTGCTTCGCTATTCCAGTTTATGACCGAAGAAGCAAAACAGCAGGCGCTGGAACTGGTTGAAAAAAGAGAAAATGGTATTGCGCGGCAGCATGAAATTACATTTATAAAAAAAGATGGCTCGCTTGTTTACGCACTGTTTCAAGCAATTCCATTGCTTAAAGAAGGCAGGTACGCGGGCACACTGGCAACAGTGCTGGATATTAGCGAACGCAAAAAAGCAGAAGAAAATATCAGGCTGAAAGCTAATCTTTTAAACACCATCGGGCAGGCAGTAATTGCTACCGACCTGCAGGGTAAGGTTACTTACTGGAACAAGGCGGCTGAAAATATGTATGGCTGGATGGAAGCTGAAGCCATAAGTCGCAACATTGTTGAGCTTACTCCTACGCACCAAAGCAAAGAGCAAGCGGTACAAATTATGAAGGCACTTAAGCAAGGCAAATCATGGTCGGGCGAGTTTAAGGCACAGCGTAAAGACGGAACCGTTTTTCCAACATTTGTAACTGATTCACCTATCTATGATGAACTTGGAAAATTGTCAGGTATCATCGGCGTTTCGTCGGATATTACCATGCAAAAACAGATAGAAGAAGCCCTTCTCTTATCTCAAAAAAACTACCGTTTATTGTTTGAAGAAAATCCGGTTCCGCTATGGATGACGGAAGCCGAAACATTTGCATTTGTGGATATTAACCGTGCAGCCGTTGCGCAGTATGGTTATTCAAAAGAAACGTTCGTAAGCATGAATGCAAAAGACCTGAAAGTGCCCGAAGAGTATTATTATTTGGAAGTATTAAAGCAAAAAAAGGAGGAGCTGAGGCGGATGGAAGAAGTGATGCGGCACAAAAAGCAAAATGGTGAAATTATTCATGTAAAAATAACTGCCAACCTTATCACCTACAATAGTAAGGAAGTATGGCTGGTTGCCGGCAGGGATGTAACACAACAACTGCTATACGAGCACAATTTGAAGCAAAGTGAGCAGCGGCTTTCGCTCATTTTCAACAGTACCCAAAATGCTATGTGGTTGTTAAAGGTGGAAGCTAATGATGAGTTCAGATTACTGGTCGTAAACGAAGCATCGGCAAACTTTAGCAAAATGGATAAAGAAGAGATATCCGGACGTTTGCTATCGGAAGTATTTAATATAGATAGATATAAGCATATTATTGCAAAATACAAGGCAAGTGTGGATAGCGGCACTGTACAAAGATTTATAAACAGCGAGCAGGTAAATAATGAGGAAAGAATTTTTGACTTTACGGTTATTCCCATAAAAGATGAGGAAGGGAAAGTAACGCAATTGTTGGGTATAAGTACCGATATAACCGAGCAGAAAAAAAGAGAAAGGCTGCTCATTGAATCGGAAGAGAAATACCGCGCTTTGTTTGTAAAAAGTCCTTTGCCCAACTGGATTTATGACTCTGAAACACTTAAGTTTTTAGAAGTAAATCTTGCAGCTATAGAACAATACGGCTTTAGCAAAGAAGAGTTTCTTTGCATGAATTTATATGATATCAGACCTAAAGAAAGATATGGTGATGTAATTTCTGCAAATAGAAAAGACTTGCCTGAAACTATTGACGTTGATGTTGTTCATAAAAAGAAGAATGGCGAACTGGTTAAAGTGCATGTTACCGCTCACGCACTCCGCTACGGAAACAAGGAAGCAAGAATGGCAATTGTGGTGGACCATACCGAGCAGGAAAAAGCAAAGGACAAATTGATTGCTACTACCCAGCAGTTGCGCGAACTGGCGTCGCATCTGCAAAACATTCGCGAAGAAGAAAGAACTACTATTGCACGCGAAATACACGACGAATTAGGTCAGCAGCTTACTGCTTTAAAAATGGATATTGCCTGGCTTAACAGAAAATGGGATACTGAAAACGAGCTTATCCGCAATAAGATTAAATCGGCAATAGAGCTGGCAGACAGCACCATTAACGCCGTAAGACGAATTGCTGCACAGCTTCGCCCCAGTATGTTAGACGATTTAGGTCTGGCAGAAGCTGTTGCCTGGCAAAGTAAGGAGTTTAGCAATCGCACAGGCATTGCTGTTCAATGTTCATCCAATATACCGGATGATAAATTTTCGCCTGCTGTTACCATTGCCGTTTTCAGGATATTCCAGGAGGCGCTTACCAATATTGCACGTCATGCACACGCAACTAAAGTAACGTGCAGCCTGCAAAAAAAAGGCAATGTACTTTGCCTCACCATCATAGACAATGGAGTTGGCTTCGATATAAACGAGCAAACCAAGAGAAAGACACTCGGTTTGTTAGGTATGAAAGAAAGAGCCATTATTTTAAATGGCAAATATAACATTGAAAGCAAACCAGGGGAAGGAACAAGTGTGTCTGTAGAGATTCCTCTGGAAAAATTGATTAACATAAATAAATAGTTTAGTGCATGTTGAGCATTTTGATTGCAGATGACCATGCAATTGTGAGGAGAGGGTTGAAAGATATTCTACTGGATGCATTTCCATCGGCAGTTATAACAGAGGTATCCGATGCAGAAAGTTTAATTCAAAAAGTAGTAAAAGAGAAATACGACATTGTTATTACCGATCTTTCGATGCCGGGACGCAGCGGATTAGATGCGTTGCAACAAATAAAGGCGTATGACGCAAAATTGCCGGTACTGGTATTAAGTGTATATCCCGAAGAGCAATATGCGGTACGTGTATTAAAGGCTGGTGCTGCCGGCTACCTTAACAAAGATATGGCACCCGAAGAACTGGTAACTGCCGTGAATAAAGTGTTATCCGGGAAAAAATATATCACGCCGGCAGTGGCTGAAAAATTAGCATCTGCTATTGATTTTCACTCCGAAAAACTACCGCACGAACAGTTATCTGACCGCGAATTTGAAGTATTTAAAATGCTGGCTGTTGGCAAATCAGTTTCTGAAATTGGTGAAGTACTGTACCTGGGCGTTACTACCGTAAGTACCTACCGCTCAAGAATACTTGCAAAAATGAATGTAAAAACCAATGCCGAACTGACGCAGTATGCGATGGAATATAAACTGATATGAGTAAATGTAAACCATTGGATGCTGTGCTTGTGTGCTAATTTCATTAAGGTAGAAAAGAATTTTACTCAGTATATAATGTAGTGTGATTACTACATTTTTTATAAAGGCATACTACACCCCATTGCGCAGGAGAAGCAATATTTTTACTGCACAAGCAATGGCACCGCTAAAACAGGTGTACTTTCAATGAACGTAAATTATTATACAAACTACTTTCCATTGTATGTAAAGGCGGAGCCTGAAACTGCTTGTACCCAACAAACTACAATGCCCGTTCTGATAGTAGATGACTCCCCACTCATTGTTAAAAAGATAAAAGAATTGCTGGATGAAGTAGAACGCATTACATCTGTAGAAAGCTGTGGTACGTATGCCGAAGCTGTTCATTTGCTTGCTACCTATCATCCCGTAATCGTATTGCTCGATATTAATTTGCCAGACAAAAACGGTATTGTTTTGCTGAGATACATCAAAACGTCATTCCCTGAAATAACCATTATTATGGTTACTAATCAAAGTGAGCCTTTTTATAAAAACCTTTGTTTAGAGTTAGGTGCCCGTTTCTACCTCGATAAGTCAAAAGATTTTGAAAAATTGCCTGCATTAATCACTTCCATTATCTAATAAAAACAGCTTATCTAATCAATACATAAAAGAATAGGTGTATTCCAAATTTCGCACCGCTAAATTTAGAATACACTCGTTGCAACCCTTACTTTATACTTTGAAATATTTTCTCCTGATTTTAATACTGTTTTTATTGCCATACATTAAAAGCAAATAATGACGACCATGATGATTTCGGCAAAGGGGGATTATTAGGTTTAGCGGGTTTGCCTGGGCTTTTAGGGCTACGCAAAAAAGATAATCACGACCACAACAACAGAACAACAACTTCTAACAGATAATCTTTTTCATCTAAATTCCAGGCTTTATTTTTTTTGATAAGAATTTTTGTAGCAGGTTCTTTCTCAAAGGAACCTGCTTTGTATAGTAGCAATACAACTTATCTGATTACCAATAGGAATAAAAAAAAGGACAGTTTTTCAACTGTCCTTTTCTACAAGAATTAACTCCAAAAGACGAAATAATAAATCTAAATAACTAATAAAAATGAAAACTAATTAAAGTAACAAATAAACTAACTAAATAAATGCACTAGAACGAGACAGGAGTTAACCGCTTGCAGTGCAAACATACACTTCGAAAAGTATATTATCACTATTTTCTTAAACTTTTTTGAAGCGGTACTTAAAAACTGGTGTAAAAATGTTCCTTTGCTGGTGTTCTTCACCAACAAAAAATATATCCTATTGGCGACGAACGCCAATATGGGCAAACGAGGAATATAGAAGGAATGAATGATGAATATAGGGAAAATTGATAGATTATTTTAAGAATTAAATTTTTAGGTAGTACCTCAGTTTGAAGTTTAATGCTAAAACAAAAGCACCTCAAACGAAATGCTTTTATAACAAAATTGATTAATTGTAAGTTTTCGCTTTTTGAATCTTAACTTGTTTGAATTTTTGCAATATCCAACAGATAATCAACCATCCCGTTTAGCCTGCTTACAAGAATATTCATTCTAATGATAGGCTTATAAACAGGCGAGCAGCAGCACCTTCCATTTCTCTTGTAATAAACTCGGAGTATGCTTTGATGCTTATGCAAATTGTATGTAAACAAAAAGCACCCACAACAAAAAACGTTATAAGTGCTTCATTATCAATGTGACCGCGTCAGGATTCAAACCTGAAACCTTCTGATCCGTAGTCAGATGCTCTATTCAGTTGAGCTACGCAGCCATTTATTTTCGGGTTGCAAATATACAATGTAGTTTACTTTTAAAAAAACTTCTGCTGCATTTGTTTGCCATTTTTATTTTTATAATTACAAAATGTACAATGGAAGTCACCTCTGTCATACCCATCATAAGAATATTTGATGTTGCCAAAGCCAAAGAATTTTATATAGACTGGCTGGAATTTGCATTAGATTGGGAGCATACCTTTAACGAAAACGCGCCGGTGTACATGCAAGTATCCAGAGGCAATGCTATCTTACACCTTAGTGAGCACTATGGCGATGGCACGCCTGGCACCGGCATTTTTATCTGGTGTACCGGATTGGAAGCTTTTCAGAAAAAATTGCTGGACAAAAATTATAAGTACTTCCGCCCCGGTCTGGAAACTACTTTTTACGGCTCAGTTTGCATGAATGTAATTGATCCGTTTGGCAATAAAATTTCTTTCAATGAAAAATTAAACAGTCCCGAATAGTAAGATTTACAGCAAAACGGCGCTATATAAGCGGCAATGTATTATAATCTGCTATCTTCGTTTTATGGTTATCAATTTAAGCGATCAGCACAGCTTAATCACCAACTGGATAAGTGAACTACGTGATACCGGCGTGCAAACCGACCGGATGCGTTTTCGTAGAAATCTGGAGCGCATTGGCGAGATAGCCGCCTACGAAATAAGTAAAATATTGCCATGGCATACTGTAGAAATACAAACTCCGCTTGGGCTGCACAATAGCAAAGTATTAAAAGAGCAACCCGTACTTGCTACTATTTTGCGTGCTGGCTTGCCGCTCCATCAGGGATTGCTTAACTTTTTTGATAAAGCGGATAATGCATTTATCACAGCCTATCGAAAGCATAACCCGGATGGCAGTTTTGATATTGCCGTAGAATATATGAGTGCACCATCCCTTGAAGGGCGCATTATTATCATTAGCGATCCCATGCTCGCTACCGGCGCTTCGCTGGTAAAAACGATAGAGCGTATGCGCACCGAAGGTACGCCGGCTGCTATACACATTGTAACGGCTATAGCCGCCGTTACAGGCATTGAGCTGGTGCAGCGCGAGGTAGGAGAGGACGTACAAATCTGGTGCGGCGATATTGATGAAGAACTCACTGCCAAAGGCTACATTGTGCCTGGACTTGGTGATGCCGGCGACCTTGCTTACGGCAGCAAAAACCAGTGGTAATAGCCAGGTACATTGGCGGGCATAAGTGCATGCAGTAACTTTCCACTTTTACCATACACGCCGCTTTCCGGCGCTATTACTTTGAGCTTTAAATATTAAACTTTTATAAAATTCAATGTCGTGGATACTTAATTAGCTCGCCGTTCGTTTTCATATCAGAAAATTAAATATTATAAAGGATATTTGCTATGAAAAACTAATTGTAATTTCACCGTATAATAAAACTGCGCAATGAGGAGCATCTTTTTTTTGATTGTATGTGTGCTGATGGCTATAGGCAGCTTTGCACAAGACCCGCATTTTTCTCAATTTTTCGCCTCGCCACTTACACTCAATCCTGCATTAACCGGTAAGTTCAATGGTGATGTGCGCATTGCGGGCAACTACCGCAATCAATGGCCAACTATCAACCATGCATTTACTACCGGTACTGTTTCTGCTGATTTTCATATTCTCCGCAACAAAATTTCGGAAATAGATACCTGGGGGGTAGGCATTATGGCGCTTACCGACCAAAGTGCGGCAGGTGCCGTTAAGTTTAATTATGCGGCGATTTCCACTGCTTTTCATAAAGGGCTGGACGAAAATGGTTATAAGCAAATAGGAATTGGTTTTCAGGGTACCTATTCCAACATGATGATCAATACTTCCAAACTTACTTTTGAAGACCAGTTGCGCCCAGATGGTTTTACGGGCGTTACCAGTGAAACCTTTAATGGTAGTACGCTTAAGAGAAGCTATTTCGATTTAAATACAGGTATTTTATTTTCCTCTTCTGTTACCGAGCGGGACAACTTTTATGCTGGCGTTAGCTTGTACCATGTTACAAGACCAAGGCAGCAGTTTACTGATACTGGATACTTTGTGCTTAATCCGCGCATTACCCTGCAGGCTGGCGGCTTTTTGCCGGTTGGCGAACAACTGACGTTGCACCTGAGTGCATTACATAGCATGCAGGCCGGCGCACACGAAACAGTAGTGGGCGGCGCCATGCAAATTCCTGCCGGCGACCCCGAAACACAGGTAAATCCGGTAAGCCTCTTTGCAGGTATATGGTACAGGTTAAATGATGCTTTCATCCCGTATGTTGGTCTTGATTACAGCAATTTTAGTTTAGGCGTAACGTATGATGTCAATTCCTCCGATTTAAGGACTGCTTCCAACAGCAGGGGCGGTATCGAAATATCACTCATTTACATTAAAAAGCCGGCTGAAAGTAAAGGCTTACCTTGCCCGAGGTTTTAGTATTTGCCCATCATTGTTTATTCATAAACCAGATATCAACTCTTATAAAAGAACGCCATTACCGGCGTTCTTTTTATTTCCAGTCTATGGTGTAATACAATGAATAATGGAGCATGCTTTTCATAATGCCCCACAAGCCTGCAACTCCTGGTTCAAAGCTGATTGTCCGCAACTTGCATCTTGTTTCTTGCAGCTCATATCTGGTTACTTATATTTTGTCCCTTCTTTCCGGTCTCTTGTTCCCTGCAACTTGTCCCTTCTTTCTTGTCTATTCTATTCCCTATCTTGCGCCCATGTTTACAGGCATCGTAGAAATTACCGGTCGTGTTGTAGCTGCTGAGCGGCAAGGCTCCAACGCCGTTTTCTGGATTCAAAGTAATATTTCTGATGAATTAAAGATAGACCAAAGTGTTAGCCACAGCGGTATCTGCCTCACGGTTGACCAGCTACAGCGGGGTGCGCACCGTGTAACGGCTATAGCAGAAACATTGAGTAAAACCAATGCCGGTGATTGGAAAGAAGGGCATTTGATCAATTTGGAAAGATGTATGCCCATGAATGGCCGGCTCGACGGTCATATTGTGCAAGGGCATGTAGATGCAACGGCTACGTGTGTAGCGGTAAAAACATTAACCGGCAGTTGGGAATACCGTTTTCAATTTGATAAGCAATTCGCAGCTTTGATGATAGAAAAAGGCTCTGTCTGTTTAAATGGAATTTCGCTTACTGCTTTTAATGTTACGGGCGATGAATTTACGGTAGCTATTATTCCTTATACCTATTCACACACCAATATTCAGCAGGTACAGGAAGGCAGCCTGGTAAATATTGAGTTTGATATTATTGGCAAGTACATTCAGCGCATTGCTTCGCTTAACCAACTATTAAAATGAGCCCTTTCCCATCAGTAGGCATTGCTATTTTAAACTGGAACGGCAGGCATTTTTTGCAGGTTTTATTACCGTTGCTGCAGCAATTAAGTTATCCCAACTATACCATTTATGTAATAGATAACCGCAGCACCGATGACTCAATCCCTTTCCTGCAAACTAACTTTCCTGCTGTAAAAATTCTTCCGTTAGAAAACAATTATGGTTTTGCAAAAGGCTACAATCTGGGCCTGGCTGCTATAGCAGAAGAGTATTATTTAATGATGAATTCGGATGTTGAAGTAGGAAGAGCCTTTTTGCAGCCGATGGTGGAAATGATGGAAAGTGATGAGCAAATCGCCATTTGTCAACCCAAAATTTTATCGCTCCGTAATAAGGAATACTTTGAACATGCCGGTGCCGCTGGCGGTATGATAGATATATTGGGTTATCCGTTTTGCAGAGGAAGAATTTTTGACACTGTTGAAAAAGATGCAGGGCAGTACAATGATGTGCAGCAGCTATTTTGGGCAACAGGCACCTGCTGCCTCATTCGCAAAGAAGCCTATTGGCGGGTAAGCGGCATGTATGATTATTATTTTATGCACATGGAAGAAATAGACATGTGCTGGCGGCTAAACAGTGCCGGGTACAAAATCATGTACTGCCCGAAAGCGGTGGTGTATCATTTAGGCGGCGGTTCGTTGCCTTATCAATCGGCAGCTAAAACGTACTACAATTTCAGGAACAACATTATCATGTGCTTTCGCAATTCGCCATGGTACGTCAACTGCTGGCTATTGCCTGTGCGTCTGTTGATGGATACAGCAGCGGCTTTGCAGTTTGCCGTTGGGGGAAGTGGCGCCAATACAAGAGCGATTGCCAAAGCGTATGTTCACTTTTGCAAATGGCTTTTCAGCAAGGAAAAACAAACTGCAGAAATTAAAAAATCACTCTTTAGCTTGCCCGGTGTAATGAGGAAAAGCATTGTATGGCAGTATTATATGCTTAATAAAAAGCAATATTCGGAGATAATAAATAAACCTGCAAAACCATTATGATGGTTTTGCAGGTTTATTTATTAGTACAACATATTACTCGTTAATAGATCCGCCACCGGGTTTTACTAAGCCCAATTTGGCTTCGAGGCTTAAAGTAGCGTGCGGTACGGCACGAAGGCGTGCTTTGTCTATCAGCTTGCCGGTAACGCGGCAAATGCCATACGTCTTATTTTCAATACGTATGAGCGCCTTTTCAAGGTGGTCGATATAAGTTATCTGGCGGCTGGCCATCTGGCTCAGTTGCTCACGTTCCATACTCATACTTCCGTCTTCCATTGTCATGTAGCGGTTATCTGTTTCGTCCCCTCCCAGGTGGTCTTTGCGGGTAATCAATCCCTGCAAATAAGCCAGTTCTTTTTTAGCTGCATCTAACTTCTTATTAATGAGTTCTCTAAATTCGTTTAAGTCACTATCATTATAACGTACTAAAGGCTCATTCCCCTTTTTATTATCGTTTTCCTGACGCTGGTCAAGCGGTTTATATTCCGGCTGATAAGGTACCGATGTTTTAACAGATGTCTTAGGTGCTTTTACTTCTTTCGTCGTTTCTACTGCTTTTTTTGGCATTGCTTTGTTTTCAGGTTTAGCAGCGTGAGCTGCAATTTGCTTGTCTTCTTTCACGGCCTGTTTTGCAGGTGTCTTCTTTTGCTGAACAGCCTGCGCTTTGGGCTGTTTGGTAATATCTTGTTTTGACATTAACGTAGTCCCCGATTTTTTAGTGCTCGTTGCTTCTTTCCTGACTACTGCTTTCTGCTGCGCTGTTTTTTTGGGGGTTGGTTGTGCAGCCGCTTTTTTAGGGGCTGCTTTTTTGGCAACAGCTTTTGCCGTAGCCGTTTTTTTTGCAGGCGCATTTAAAGCCGCCTTTTTTGCCGCAGGTTTAGCTGCTTTTGCAGGCGCAGTTTTTTTCGTAGCCATATGGAAGCTTATATGTTTTTGATTACATTGATTTTCAGCGGCGTATCGTTGATGTCAATATTAATGCCATCGTGGATTTCGGGTACCCAATCGATAGAATCTGCCAGAATTTCGGCGCAAATATAGTTTTTAAATTGATTAAGAGATTTCTTTAATTTCTCATTTTCTACTATATATACCGAAAGGCGGTCTGTAAGTTCAAAATCTTTGTCTTTACGAAGATTTTGAATACGATTGATAAATTCCCGCGCATCGCCTTCATTGCGCAAATCATCAGTAATTGTAATATCTAATGCTACTGTAATATTACCTTTTGAGGCAACACTCCAGCCAGGGATGTCTTCTGCCGTTATCTCTACTTCCGGGAGTGTAATGGTGACATTTTCTCCGTTCACATCAAACGTAAACTGCCCGTTTTGCTCCAGTGCGGCAATATCGTGCTGGTTCATTTTGCTAATGAGATTAGCGACAGTCTTCATGCTGGCGCCCAACCTTGCACCAAGTGCTTTAAAGTTGGGTTTAACTTTTTTATTAATAATCCCTTCAGTGTCGGTAAGATACTCAATTTCTTTTACATTCACTTCCGCTCTTATCAAATCTTCTACCTTTTGCAGTTGTGCCTGCATAGAAGGGTTCAATACCGGAATCAGCACCTTTTGCAAAGGCTGCCTTACTTTGATACTCAATTTTTTGCGAAGTGATAATACCAAAGAGGAAACATCCTGCGCCAGTTGCATACGCTCTTCCAAAGCAGTATCTATTGCATTGTCGTTTGCTATTGGAAAATTAGCCAGGTGAACAGAATTAACGTTCTCTTTTTTAGAGGTACTGTTAAGATTTCTAAAAATCGCGTCGCTGAAGAAGGGTGAAATAGGTGCTATCAGTTTTACAACTGTCTCCAAACATTCATACAATGTTTGATAAGCGCTTATTTTATCCTGCTCATATTCGCCTTTCCAAAAACGACGGCGGCAGAGGCGCACATACCAGTTGCTTAAATATTCATCTACAAACTGCTCTATCGCACGGCCGGCAACAGTAGGCTCGTAGTCGTCCATTGCAGCCGACACATTCTTTATCAATGTGTTTAATGCCGATAAAATCCAGCGATCTATCTCCGGCCTTTCTGCCAGTGGAATATAGGGTTCTGAAAAATCGAATCCATCCACATTCGCATACAAGGCAAAAAACTGATAGGTATTGTATAAAGTGCCAAAAAATTTGCGCTGCACTTCTTTAATGCCTTGCAGGTCAAACTTGAGGTTGTCCCATGGGGAGGCATTGGTAATTAAGTACCAGCGGGTAGCATCGGCGCCAAAAGTTTCAATGGTTTCAAACGGGTTAATGACATTACCGAGGCGCTTACTCATTTTGTTGCCGTTTTTATCCAGCACCAGACCATTGGATACAACGTTTTTATAGGCAACGGAGTCAAACAACATTACGGCGATTGCATGTAATGTATAAAACCAACCACGTGTTTGGTCAACGCCTTCGCAAATGAAATCTGCCGGGAAAGCTTTACGCTCATCAATCTGGTCACGGTTTTCAAATGGATAATGCTGTTGTGCATATGGCATCGCGCCGCTGTCAAACCACACATCCACCAGGTCGGATACACGTTTCATGGGTTTGCCGGAAGGGCTTACCAGGATGATTTCATCCACCAGCGGCTTGTGCAGATCGAGGCTGTCTGAGGTGAGTTGTGCATTGTGAGTGTCTAACACCTTATCGGCTTCAGCGGCTTTTTCCTTTAATTCTACAATAGAGCCAATGCAAATTTCTTCTTTGCCGTCTTCCGTTCTCCATATCGGCAGCGGTGTACCCCAGTAACGGCTGCGGCTTAAATTCCAGTCCACCATGTTCTCCAGCCAGTTGCCAAACCGACCTTCGCCGGTGGATTTTGGTTTCCAGTTGATGGTTTTATTCAGTTCTACCATCCGGTCTTTGCAGGCGGTGGTTCTGATAAACCATGCATCCAGCGGGTAGTACAATACCGGCTTATCGGTACGCCAGCAATGCGGGTAGCTGTGCTCGTATTTTTCTACCTTAAAAGCACGACCTTCCTTCTTCAGCTTTACACAGATGTCAACGTTTACATCCACGTATGCTGTTTCATCCATGTAATTTTTTACGTAACGGTTGCTGAATTCGCCCAAACCATCCACAAACTTGCCCTGCCGGTCCACCAGCGTGAGTATGCCAATATTGTATTTTTTGCCTACGCGAAAGTCATCGGCGCCGAAAGCAGGTGCGGTATGTACGATACCAGTACCATCTTCAGTAGTTACAAAATCGCCTAGCAACACGTGGAAAGGCTGTGCACCGGGAGTGATTTCCTGAATTTTTGCTAATGAGTTGGCCTCAAAAGGCAGCAATTGTGCGTATTGCAAACCTTCCAAATCTTTGCCTTTGAATGCTGTAAGTACTTGCCAGGGCAAATGTTTATCGCCTTCTTTGTAGTTATCAAAATCGCCGTTTTCGTCTTCCGGCTTGAAATATTTGTGTAATAACGCTTTTGCTAAAATAACATTTACCGGCTCGTGCGTGTAAGGATTGAATGTTTTTACTAATACATAATCTATATTAGCACCTACCGTCAAACCTAAGTTAGAGGGCAATGTCCACGGGGTTGTCGTCCAGGCGAGAAAATAGATGTCAGTTGACGGTTGACCATTGACAGCATTGAAAAGAAACGCAGCTTTGTCGTTTTCTACCGCCTTAAACATTGCCACGCAGCTTGTATCTTTTACTTCCTTGTAGCAGCCGGGTTGGTTTAACTCGTGGGAGCTTAAACCGGTGCCGGCAGCAGGAGAGTATGGCTGAATGCTTACACTTTGATATAGCAGTCCTTTATCGTATAACTGCCTCAGCAACCACCAGAGTGTCTCAATATATTTATTGTCGAAGGTGATGTAGGGGTGTTCCAGATCCACCCAATAACCCATCTTCCTGGTCAGTTCATCCCATTTATCTTTGTAGCGGAGCACTGCCTCCCGGCATTTGGCGTTGTACTCGGCAATGCTTATTTTTTTGCCAATATCTTCTTTAGTAATACCCAGTTCCTTTTCTACGCCCAGTTCTACCGGTAAACCGTGCGTATCCCAGCCGCCTTTGCGCTCTACCTTAAAGCCCTGCATCGTTTTGTAACGGCACACCAAATCTTTAAGCGTACGCGAAATGACGTGGTGAATGCCAGGCATACCATTGGCACTCGGTGGACCTTCGTAAAAAACGAAAGGTGTAGCACCGGCACGTTCGTCCACGCTTTTTTCAAAAGTGTCTTCTTTATTCCACTTCTCCAGTATTTCCTGCTCGATGGCGGGCAGGTTAAGTTGCGAAAACTCTCTGTACTTTACGCTCATATATTGCTCCGTAAAAAAATTCGGCTTAAAAAAATGGCTGCAAAGTTAGGTAAAACTGCCGACGAAAAGTAAAGCAAAGGGTTGTTAAGTGTTGAAGGCTGACTTCCAGTTATTTCATTCCCTTCACAAAGGAAACGACATTAATACATTTACAAACCATTCAAGGAAATATTTTTAACTGCAATTGCTGAATTAATGTGAAAATGACTAACCTATTGGCGTCTTACTTAGCTTTTTTAGAGGCTTTATATTCTTCATTGAGGCGGTCTACAATATCAGACGTTATATCGCGCACCGTATCTTTATAATATAAATAATCATCGCTGCTGGCGGCAAACACATACGCATAACCTTTATCTCTGCAATAGCTTTTCAAAAAATCTTGTATACGCTGTTTTACATTTTGCATTTTTTGCATGTACAAGGCATTCATTTCCTGCCCAAGCTGCTGCTGACGCTCTTCGTAATTGTTTTGAAGCGTGCGTAGCTGTTGCTCAAAATTACTTTGGTCGGTTTGACTCATGGTAGCGCCCTTCTGGTTGTACTCTTTCAATTTATTCATGTAGTTTGCGCGTATATTATCCAACTGCTTTGTTCGCTGAGATTCCTGACGGTTCAACTCATCACGCACTTCCTTAAAGTAGGTATAGTGTTCCTGCAACGAATCCAGTTCAAAGTAAGCAATTTTAAAATTGTTGGCTACGGCTGCATTCGCATCTTTTATCCGATGCTCATCTTCTGCACGATATTCAAAGAAATAATAATACAGGATGCCAACGGCGAGAATCAAAATAACATTTAATGTAAGTAAAACTTTATTCATCTGCTCCAAACAAATTAGAAAAAATGAAGGTAAAATGATTACGGGCAAAAGAATGTTAAAACAACCATCCCGCAAAATAGGATTGTGTCATCTGAAATTTTTTTAAAACAAGTTTTTGAAATGGGGTAATATAGTATTGCTCTCAGGCGTAATTCTTCAGCGTGCGTTTTACACTGGTATAATAGTGTCCGCCAAATAAAAGAAGGTGTACAAGCAAAGGATACAACTGGCATATATCCACGCGCCTTTGCCAGCCTTTCTGCAAAGGAAATATTTCATTGTAGGCAGCATAAAAATGTGTGTCAAAACCACCAAATAATAATGTCATGGCAATATCCATCTCACGGTGTCCATAGTAAACGGCGGGATCATAAATGGATGCTTCTTTATTTATAGTAAACATACGATTACCGCTCCAGAGGTCGCCGTGCAATAGTGCAGGTTGCTCCTCGGGCATTAAAGCTGGTAATTTATTACAAAATTGCTCTGCCAGTTGTACATCTTCTTTTGTGCATTTATGTTGATCGTAAGCTTGTTGCATAAGTGGTATAATGCGTTGTGTAGCATAAAACGCTGCCCAGTTGGTCATAATAGTATTGTTTTGCACTACTGTGCCGATATAATTATTATAATTTAAACCAAAACAGTTTTTTGCAGATTGATGCAATTGTGCCAGCCCGCCGGCTAATTGCTGCCAAAGGGCTTTGCTTTCGGTGCCTTTTTCCAAATACTCCATTAGCAAGTAACTCTGCTGTTGGTAGGTGCCCCGCAGCATGGGCTCCGGAATTTTGAGGCTGGTATTGGAGGAGCGCAGGAGTTGCAGCCCGTCTTTTTCTTTTTGGAGCACGTCGGCAAGGGCAATAGCATTCAGTTTAACAAAGTAGTTTTCTTCGTTGGTAGTTATTACGTATGTTCTGTTAATGTCACCACCAAATACCTCCCGATAGTTGGTGAATACTATTGTTTTGTTTTTGATGTGGTTTAATTCAGATTGGAGATGCAGTAAAAGTTCAGTTTTCAAGATGGTGTTTTTGTGTAATGAACAGCAACAAAAAAATTAAATCAGAATAAAAGGTTTTTGAAAGAATAATAAAGAAAAAGTACAGTAATGGTTTTTAACACGGTAGGGTTACAAATGCTTTTAAAGTAAATTTCTTGCCATTTTTATTTACTTTTTCCGCCCGGTTGTATTGGCCAGACTTGTATCCGCTGCGGCAAACCACCCGCTGCCAAAGCATATTTTAAAGTTCACAATTTAACACTGAAAGTAGCCTCACCGGCAACCGGCAAGTGGGAACGCCCGAATTATTCATAGAAAAATAGCCTATTTTTTGCTTTTATCTTAATTATAACGGCAGATGGATAACAATTGAAAATTATTACTTTTGCCGGATAAAATTAATGCAGTATCAGGCATGAAGAAGATTGAACTGGAAATTGTTGCTTTATCGCATAGTATTACACAAACACACTCGTATGCCGTAGTGCTTGGCGAGGTAAACGGGCTACGCAGGCTGCCTATAGTGATTGGCGGCTTTGAGGCACAGGCGATTGCGGTGGCTTTGGAGCGTATGCAACCCAGCCGTCCACTTACGCACGACCTTATGAAGAATTTTATGAATGCCTTTAATGTGGAACTGATGGAGATTGTGATAAATGATCTGCAGGAAGGTATTTTTTACTCTAAACTGGTATGCATCAACGAGCACGATACCGTAGAAATAGACAGCCGCACCTCCGATGCTTTAGCACTGGCAGTACGTTTTGGCTGTCCTATTTATACCTATGACCATATTTTAGAGAGTGCCGGCATATTGATGGAAGACACGGGCAAAAAGAAAAAAACAGAAGTGCCGGTAGAGCAATCGTCTTCTTCCTCACTGGGTTCTTCTAAAGAAAACTTAAGCAGCCTGAGCGTGGATGAACTGGAAACACTACTGAATGAAGTACTGGAACAGGAAGATTATCTGCGTGCCATTGCAATAAGGGATGAATTGAAAAAAAGAAGAAAATAAAGGGGTTTTCAAAATTTACAGGTGGTAACATTTCCTAACTGCAAAATCAACATTGGACTGCATATTACCGGTAAACGGAGAGATGGCTACCACAACTTAGAAACTGTTTTCTATCCCTTGCCCTTGTATGATTGTCTTGAAATAATTACGTTGCCAAATACCGAAACGGAGCTCCTTCTTACTATGAGCGGGTTGACTGTACAAGGCACTTCAGCAGACAATATCTGCCTTAAAGCATGGCATCTTTTAAAAACGCATTATCCTTCATTGCCTACCGTTGCGATGCATTTGCACAAAGCCATTCCGATGGGGGCTGGCCTGGGTGGCGGCAGTGCCGATGGTGCTTTTATGCTCCGTATGCTAAATGAAAAGTATAACCTGCAACTGAGTGGAGAACAGCTTATACATTATGCATTGGAACTGGGTAGCGATTGTCCTTTTTTTATCGTTAACAAACCTTGCTTTGCCAGCGGGAGAGGAGAAATACTACAGCCGGTACACCTTAACTTAAGTGCCTGTTATTTTGTAATTATCAACCCTGGTATTCATGTAAATACCGGCTGGGCTTTTAAGCAATTGCAGATACAACAACCTGCTTATACACTTTTGAAGGCAATACAACAACCTGTTGGTACGTGGAAGGAAACTATTGTAAATGATTTTGAGGAAATAGTGGCAGCACAATATCCTGCTATTGCACAAATAAAAGAAGTCTTATATAAGCAAGGTGCTGTATATGCCAGCATGACGGGTAGTGGCAGTACAGTGTTTGGCTTGTTTACAGCAAAGCCTTCACTATCCGTTTTTCCTGATGAGTATTTAGTAAAAATCATTCCGCCGGAAGGGAAATAGCAACCTTAATGACTGGTGAGATTTCTAAGGTACAAGTTCGTTTTTATTTATTCATCATTTACAATTGATAATTCACAAACTCACAACTGACCACTCACACAATTCACTACTCACTTTTAATAGCTATATACTCTATAGTCCCAAGCCGGCAATGTCATGCTTTCTCCACGATGTATTTCTTCAAACTTTTCTGTAAAAACATTCTGCATGAGGGGCGGCATCGTATCGAGGAACTTGAAGGATTGTGCTTTATTGCTCAAATTTACAATCACTATCACTTTATAATTTCCCTTTTGTCTTTTAAAAGCAAAAATGTTTGCATCATTACCGGTTTGCATTTTTGTGAAGGATGCATCGGCAGCTAGTGCCGGATTGCTTCTGCGAAGTAGTAATAAAGTTCTATAAAAAGGTGCGCGGGCATATTTGCCAAACGTAATGGTATCTTTATAAAAGAAACTGATGCTGTCTAAAAGCGGTTCTTCCTGACCACTGTAAATTTCCGGAATGCTGTGCGGCAATGTTTGGGTAAGCACTGCAAAAGGAGCATGACTTTCGCCGGGCATCGTACCATAATCGGCTTTGTTCCAGCTATTCTCATCATGGTTACTGGTAAAGTACATGAGCAAGCCATTGCGTGGGTATAAACTATCCTGCAAGTGCAGCATGCTATCTATTGCTGTTGCATTTTTATTTCCCTGAGCTACATCTACCATCGTGTGAAACATGGGCCAGGGATAAATGGCATCGAAGCCAGCTTTAAACATCCAGGCATCTTGTCCTTCTGCCAGCATAAAAACATTTTTCACCTCCTTTAACTGCCTAATACATTGTGTCCAGAATGCCTGTGTAGGTCCATCGGCATGATCGCAACGAAAGCCATCAATACCGGTTTCCGTTATCCAATATTTCATATCAGCAATCATGGTATCTATCAATTCCTGGTTATTATAATTCAGCTTCCGGGTATCGGTCCAGTCAAACTCTATTTTTGGATTGCCAAGGCTGTCTTTTACATAAAAATCGGGATGGGTTTGCAACCAAACATTATCTGCTCCCGTATGATTGGGCACCCAGTCTATAATCACTTTAAAACCCTTGCTGTGTGCATCATTTACCAATGTTTTCCAGTCGTCCATATTGCCAAACTCCGGATTGATGGCTTTGTAATCGGCTACGGCATAGTAGCTGCCTAATGCCCCTTTCCGCCCCTCTTTGCTGATGGGGTTGATGGGCATAAACCACAGCGTTTGTATACCCATATCCTTTAAGCGGTCAAGGTGTTTTTCAAAAGCCTGGAAGGTGCCTTCCGGGGTGTATTGCCGCACGTTTACCTCATAAATATTGCCTTGTATTGCCCAAGCCGGATGCCCGTTAACAGTGGAATCGTTTTGTGCATGAGCAATATTGAAAGCAAATAGAAGCAGTATATATAGTAAGTAGTAAAAGATTTTCATCAGGATAGTGTTTTAGGCGAAATTAATATGTTTGAAATTATGAAATGGAAACGTCATTGCGAGCGAAGCGAAGCAATCTGTGGGTAGCTATAAATCAAAATAAATGTCTAAAATTGAACTTATAATAAAATTACTGACGGCTCATTTTGATTGTGCTACTATCCACAGATCCCTTCGCTGCACCAGCAATAATGGAGCAATCTTTTCATATCAACTCCTTCAAAGTATTCACTACTGTATCCACTTCTTCTTTTGTGTTGTATTTGCTGAATGAAAACCGGATTGCCACCTTATCGGGATCATTATAAATGGCATCAATTACATGACTTCCAAGGTTCGTTCCGCTTGTACAGGCACTACCACCTGATGCACAGATATGGTGCATATCCAAACTGTACAAGAGCATTTCGCTCTTATCTGTTTTAGGAAAGCTTACGTTCAAAACAGTGTACAAACTTTTGCCAAAAGCATCACCATTAAAAGAAACACCCGCTATCTTTTGTTGTAACTTTTCAGCCATGTATTGCTTTAGCTCACCAATATACCTGCTATCTTTTTCAAGGTTTTGTGTGGCTTTTTCCAATGCCTTAGCAAAGCCTACAATGCCATATACATTCTCGGTTCCGGCACGCATATTACGCTCCTGCGAGCCACCGTTGATAAAAGGTTTTATCTTAATATTTTCATTGATATAAATAATACCAACGCCTTTTGGTCCGTGAAACTTGTGTGCGGAGCCAGTAATAAAATGCACGGGCGTATTGCGTAAATCAAAAGGAAAATGACCTATTGTTTGCACGGTATCGCTGTGAAAAACAGCGCCGTATTTTTTGCATAAATTTCCCACAGCATCTATATCTAATAAATTGCCTATTTCATTATTGGCATGCATTAAAGTGACTAATGTTTTCTCCTTACTATCCGCCAATAATTCTTCTACATGATGCAAATCAACATGTCCGTTGGCAAGCAGCTTTACATAATTTACTGTTGCTTTACCGCTTTGCTGCAAATGCTCCACTGTATGCAATGTTGCATGATGCTCGATGGGAGAAGTAATGATGTGCCTGCAATGGAGGTCATCAATAGCAGCGTTAATGGCCATATTGCTGCTTTCGGTACCACCACTGGTGAAAAAAATTTCCGCCGGATGTGCATTTAGGTTTTTCGCTACCGATTTACGTGCATTTTCTACCGCTAAGCGTGTCTCTCTGCCATAGCTGTATATAGAGCTCGGGTTGCCAAAATAGGTGGTAAGATAAGGCATCATTGCTTCCAATACATCGGCATCCAATGGAGTAGTGGCTGCATTATCAAAGTAAATGCGTGGTGTTTGTATCATTGCTGCAAAACTAATTTGTTTAAACCACAGAGGCACAAAGACACAGAGGAACACAGAGATTTCTTTATCAATTAAGGCAATTATTCTTTTGTAATTATTTATATAAAAATGCGTTGTGCTCCTGTGTGTCTTTGTGCCTCTGTGGTTTAAAAAGCTATATACTTGGCTTGATATAATTTCTCCATTTCTCTATTACCAGCCGCATATCATCGGGCAAAGGCATTTGGAAAAACATTCTTTCATTTGTAACGGGATGTTGAAAGCCTAATATTTCTGCATGCAAAGCAACACGCGGACAAATGGCAAAACAATTCTCTACAAATTGTTTGTATTTAGTATAAATAGTGCCTTTTAAAATCCTGTCACCGCCATATTCCCAATCATTAAATAATGTGTGTCCAATGTGTTTCATGTGTACGCGTATCTGGTGGGTGCGTCCGGTTTCCAGCCTGCATTCTACCAGCGTTACATAGTTCAACCGTTCTATTACCTTATAATGTGTTATCGCATGTTTGCCATGTTCACCTTCGGGATAAGCATCAAACATTTTTCTGAACCGCTGATGCCTGCCTACATGCGCTATAATGGTGCCTTCATCGTGTTCCATATCGCCCCACACTAAAGCAATGTATTTCCGCTCCACTGTATGATTAAAGAATTGTTTGGCGAGGTGAGCCGCCGCTTCGGCTGTTTTTGCCAATACAAGCAAGCCGGTTGTATTCTTATCTATACGGTGCACCAATCCATAACGGGGCAATTCCTCCTCAGTGAGGTTAGGGGCTTGTTCCAGCAAATGATAAGCTACTCCATTAAGCAGAGTGCCGGTATAATTGCCTATGCCGGGGTGCACTACCATGTTTGCCGGTTTGTTTATCACCATTACGGCAGCGTCTTCATACACAATATCCAGTGGCAGCGGCTCGGGTTTTACTTCCGTATATTCGGGATTGGTAAAACTTAATACCACAATATGGTCGCCGGGTTTTATCTTATAATTATTCTTTACCCCAAAACCGTTTACGGTTACAAAACCTGCTTCAATGCTTTGCTGCAGTTTGTTGCGTGTAGCACCTTCTATGCGCTGATGCAGCCATTTATCTATGCGCATCGGCTCTTGCCCGCTGTCTATTGTAAAGGTTCGTCGCTCGTACAGCTCGTCCTGCTGTTCTTCCTGCGATACTTGTTCCTCTGCATCCATAGCAGCAAATGTAAAAAGTATGGATGATTGGAGCAGTAGTATTAAAAAATTGACTGTTTAAGATTAAATATTGAGGAGAAAGTAACTTGTTACTTCAACAAGACATGGCAGTGGCTTAATAATTGTTTTTATTTTTAAAATTATTACTATGGATAAGAAAAGTAAAGGATTGGTTGATGATCATGATGGAGATATTATTTTAAATGAAAGTGGTACTTCTGTAAGCTTTGGCTGGGATGCGGGAGAAAGTGATGAAAACGAGGAAAGTTCTTCGATACAGGAAGATAATAAAAGTAATACAAATGAATCTTCCGGTAAAACGACTGAGGGGCTTACTTCAAAGCTTTAAACCAAATTATTAACTGGTTGGTACTTCTTGCTGTTCTTCCCGCAATACGGTTTCGCTGCTACTGCTTTCTTTTTCTTTCAGATTGCCAAACTTCAAGGTATAGGTAAGTTTTATCGAGAGAGCGGAGTATTTCAAATTGTCATGCGCCTCGACAGAAATCTTGTAGGTTGCCCTTTGTTATCATTGAAAAAACAAGTGTTTTTTACCTGTGCTTCAAGGCGTATGTCAAGGAAACCAGACCTGTTGAATACGTTTTTGTATCTGTTAATGTCAGATCGGTTCTATGGTTAATACCGCTGAATAAAGGTTTGCCGCTGCCAAGCAAAATGGGATGAATAGCTAATGACAGTTCATCTACTAACCCTGCATTCAGCAACGAGGTAGTGAGTACCCCACCACCAAAAAGCCAGATGTCTTTTCCTTTATCTTTCTTTATCTTTTCAACTTCCGTTTTTAGGTCTCCTTGTATGAGTGTTGCTCCGCCTTTTACATCCTTCAGCGTAGAGGAGAAAATATATTTTTTTAATGTTGGAAAGCCCAGATCGTCGTTGTTGCCCATTGCCAGCATGACTTCATACGTTTTTCTGCCCATAAATGCGGCATCAACCTGCTTAAGAAAATCCGAAAGTCCATAGTCCTGGTCTGTAAAGCACCAATCATATTCATCATTCGGTCCTGCAATAAATCCATCTAAGCTAACCGCAAGTTGCAATATTATCTTTCTCATATCAGGTTTGTTTTATATAATGTACAACGTTTAGTGTTGATGAAAAACCGGTAAATAATAGCGAACAGGTGTTTATTCTTTTCGCCATTAAGTTGTGCGTGAAATTACAAGCTTTAGTGTAAATTTTTAATGAAGTTGCAAAGCTGGCAAAATGGAGTGAGATGCAGGTATAGCTAAATGCACGCTGATAAAGGATTACTGCATCAACACGACTATACCTTTAATAATTTTATTAATGCCTGAAGCTGTTTTGTAATGAATGATATACACATAAGAGCCCTGCGCCATTTTCTTTCCTTTATAAGTTCCATCCCATGCGTGATTGATATTAGTGCTTGTAAAAAGCTGTTCACCCCAGCGATTAAATATCCTGCAATTAAAAGCGGAAGTAAAGCAAGCCGGCTTTGCTTTAAATATATCATTCAATCCATCACCATTTGGTGTAAACGCATTCGGTACATAAGCATCACAATCAGTACAATTTTGTTTTATAATAAGTGTATTGAAAACCTTTTGACAGCCGTTAACATCTGTTGCAGTTATGGTGTAATTACCTTCTTTAGCAATTGAAACCTCCTGGCTGCCGACTCCGTTAATACTATATTGTATGCCTTCCAATGCAGGAGCGAGTTGCAAAGTATCGCTGCCGCATAATGCAGTATCGGGTGGTATTTTTATTTTATCCAGTTTGCTCTTTGCTATAAGCAAAGGTTCAGAAGTAATGCATTGGTTATTTGTAGTAATCAATGCATTGTAATAATGAGCATTGGTATCTGTTACTTGATAGGTGGCGCTGGTTGCACCTTTGATGGCAATGCTGTCTTTATACCATTGATAGGTTGCATTGGCTGTAACAGGTGCTTCCAATAAGGGCAAGCTATTACAGCTATTTCCGGTTTGCACATGAATGTATTCAAACGGAAAATCTTTGGTAGGCAGCAGGTGCAAATCATCTAAATAGTACAAATAATAATCGAGAAAAGTGGTGCTGTCAGTTAGGTCATTTACCGGCGGCAATATGGAGCAATCGGGTCCTATTGCTATCACCTGAATAGCTGAAGGAATGGTAAGATGCACTTTGCCTTGTACCCATTGTCCATTGCTGTATATAGTCGTTTCTCCTAATAATGTCCAACCTGCATAATTCGCCGGGCAACCATTACCGGTTACATATTTTCTTCCAAAAGGAACGGCATTGCAATCGCTATTCCCAAATACAGCTACATTAAAAGGAAAGATTTTTCCGGTGAAATTATCCCACGACCGGAATCTGCCTGCATAAAAACTAAGCGTGTAATCAGTTCCTTTTGTAAGCGGTGCCTGTAAACATTGCGTTACATACCCTTTCATCATTTGGTTTTCGGGTATTGGCGTTATGTAAGCACTATTGTAAACAGAAACGAACCCGGTACCTTGCGGCAGGGGCAAGACTGGCGGCATGCGCAGCATCACTTGCTCAGAATCGCTGGCGCAACGTAAATTGTGATAAAAATTAGCCTCATTAATGTTGGTATAAGAACCAAATTTCCAATTAGAAGCAATATTGTACTCGCTATCATACGTGTAAGTAAGCGGGCAATGCTGATAAGATTCAAGAGAGCCATTCAGCAGGAGATTGCCCGAAACAGTAAAATGGCATTGGCAATCCGGATCGAATAAATCGGTCAAGCCATCACTGTCATCATCTACACCATTATTGCATATTTCCTCTGCTATGCTCTTGCTGCTCATTATCATTGTAATGAGCAACGCTAAAGAAAAACGTATATACCGCATAGCAACTGTTTTCATAAATGCTTATCACCCCCTTTCGTAACTGTCATTACGCTTCCTCAACAAACTATTATTTACCGGTGAAGCATAGTAATGCAGGCAGAAACCTAAAATTATTATTTCTATATTAATGTGAGTGAATTAAAAACTATATGTTCCGGAAAATCTTAGTGCAGTGTACCTATAAGTAAAATCTTTATCTCAACACTTGCTAATTACGCAAACGTTACCGGCAACGATTGCGTAAATAAACTTTGCCTATTTCTATACCGGGAAGCAACGTTTATTAAAATTGTACTGCCTAATGAATGAAGGTGAATATTGAATTGTTTAGTGAATAAATAAGCATAGATGAATTGCTATATACTTCAACAAGGTACATAAAGGAGCAGCCAGATTGCTTTTACCCATAGCATTGTAAAAAGGTGAAACACGCATTCCGTCAACCTGCATTTTGGCAATACCTATGTTGGCAGCAATTTTAACTTCTTACGCATTCAACTTTTATGATTCTTTGTCAAAAAAAAGTTGAATAATTTAAATTAGATACTATGAACCGATTATTGCTGTATTTAGTAATTCTGTCTCTTTTTACAGGAGTGTATTCTTGCAAAAAGGATAAAAGTTCACCTACTGACAAACAAGTAATTAAGGTGACAATTAAAAGTAATGAAGATTATTCCTATGATTTAGGTGGCTATGGAGATGAGGAAGGAGCATCAATTATTCGTCAGGCAACTCATTATCAAATGAGCTATCTAATTAGAGATTCAAATTCGGTAAACATAACCTACAAATACAAACCTGCTGAAAATTATGTGGGGACAGATGAAGTAGAACTTAAATCGGAAAAAGATTCAGATGGAGCAGGTCCGAATGACATAATAATAATTACAACGATAAAATTTACAATTACCAACGGCTTTGTTGCATGAATCATATAATCCATTAAAAATGAATTACTTGCGAAGCTTCATACTTATATAAATTTTCTAAACATTGAATTAATCTTCAATTATTTAGAAAATATTCATGCAACAAAGCCATTACCAACTAAACAAAAACAGCAGCCAACAGTTGCATTTGTAAAAGTGTTGCTTGACAAGCCGCACTTGTGCAGCAGTAATTCTTATTATCTTTTGTTCAAGCCGACATTTCGCTTTTGAACATTTGTAACTATCTACAACACCAGTTTTTAATTAAGCATTTGTACAGGCTGACAAAGCTCTGTTGCCATGCCTTCATAAATGCTTGAACGTTAGCGGTTCGTTGCTGTTACTGCTAGTCTGTTGGATTTGTTTTGTTGAAGTCTTCGCCCCTTG
>Ga0181466_1000066_pt1 | contig 29369 bp, 8 predicted proteins | sample InSIn4gowninarea_FD_119078 | JGI IMG/M metagenome (GOLD analysis project Ga0181466, IMG submission 119078) | Clean room microbial communities from NASA Spacecraft Assembly Facility at Jet Propulsion Laboratory, Pasadena, California, USA -... ... | reverse complement strand
AATTAAGCCTTAAGCTTATAAGCATTACTGAGGGTACAAGCCTCCTAGAGAGCCTCTACGAGAGCAGCTAGAGGAGTAGGCGTACGTAGCTGTACGTCTAACTTTAAGAGGACAGTCTCTGGCTAAAGAGGCACAAAGCCTGCTCCTTAGAAGGCTAAGTAGATATTAGTTAATGTAAACAATTGATTAAAAGCTGCTTTAAACGCTAGCAGAAACTTAAGCTTCGTAATATAGTTAATATAGTTGCAGATTAGGCTCTCTACCTTACAACTATACGCGCGCTTTAACAGCAAGAAGCAGCTAACGTTAAGAGGCTAGAGTAGGTAAGATAAGTAAGGTAGTATACAGAGCGTGTAGATGTTATTCTCCTTGCAAAGGTCCTAGAATTTAAGAGAGTAGTAACTCTTGTAGCTGTTAAGTATAAGTAGGTAATACGCTCCTACTGTATAAGCCTTTGTATAAGCATTAAAGTGCTTTAGCTAGTTAACTCCTAGCTTGTTATTAGTCTAGCTATTATTACTAACTGCAATTGTACTAGGCAGATAGGTAGTACTTGCTGGCAAAGATTAGGAACAGTAGGACTAACTAGCTAGCAGCGTTAACAGCTGCTATTACTATTACCTACTTACAGTTGCTAGGCTAGATAGCCTTTAGCCTACCTCTCCTCTCTAAACCTGTTATAATAAGCTGTATTGTAATCTTGCCTATTATAAAGCTAGCCTTATTAAAGTTATAGACGTCTTTATTGCAGATACTATACTTAGCCTTTATCTACTCTACTAGCTTAAACCAGCCTCTAATTAGAACTAGATCCTTATAGAGAGCTCTCTGCCTGTTATATACTTAGTTAAAACACGTTATAAGACTGTCTATACGCTTAACAAAGTTACGTAGCTAGTAGACACTAACCTAATTAGTACTGTATGCAGCTAGCAGTCTATTAGCTATATTGCGTATAGCTGCGTATATAGGCGCAAATCTACGTAAGTCAAGGTTAAGTATATATTTAACAATTACCTCCTCTTCTAGCTAGGTAAGCTTCTTTAAGTTAGGCTAGCAATCGCGTCAGGCAAGCGTGCTAGCGCGTCGGCAGTAGAGCGTCGCGTAAGAGACTTTAAACGTGCCTACAGCATATCTCTTAGTCTAAATTTAGCCTATATTAAGAGCTAATATTATAAGATGTATATTAGCCTTATCTAAGATATATTAAGGTTAATTTAGTAGAGTTATAGTTAATACAAGTTTAGAGGTTACAGAAAGTTAGTAGGGTAGCTTACTTGCTTATACAGCTTACTTGCTTATAAAATATATTATAGTATCCTAGACTAAGATACCTATAACTTTAATAAGACAGGCTTCTAAATAGGTATTAGAGAGTTAGTTAAGGTAGTTACTATATCTAAGAGATATTATACACTACTTAGCGTCTAGCCTAGTAATTATAAGTAGATTACTCTAATTGCTTATATTAACGCAATAGGCTAGTCTATCCTACCCTTCTTTATCCTTAAAGCAAAGCACTACAATAAGGCCTAGTACGTTAACAACCTAAAAGACTAGAGAATTATAGTTAGTAAGAATAGCTAGACTATAAATAAGCTTAGTCTTACCTAGCTTAAGCACTTTATCTACTATATAGAGGCTGCTACTATAGGAAGCTATTAGCTGCTAATTATTAACAGCTATAAGAGCTATAAGTTACTTAAATTCTAGAATCTTTATAAGGAAAGTATAATTATTACCCTATATATACCTCTATACGCCTCTTATATCCTATAGCTACTTAATATTAGGTATTTTACCCTGCTAAAGCAGGCGTATAAGAAGGAAATTAAAAGCTTAGTAGATAGTTATATTACCTATATAGATAAAAAGGCCTTCTTAGTAATATTTTAACTAGTATATAATAAGGTAATATTAAAGAGCAATATTTTATTAAGCTTTAGAGTAACTAGCCTAGTTCTACTTAACCTAGAGATAGTGCTATTAAGGCTTAAAGTTAAGCCTTGTACACTAACGCCGCCTCTACTAGGGCCTACTAACTAGCAACCTAAAACACTAACTAACGTAACTAAAATTAACAGCTAAATAATACTAATTATTAAGAGGATAAGGGAATATAAGAGTTCCTCTCCTAACTTAATTATTAAGATAGTTCTATAGGTTAAAAAGGGGTCTACAAAGAGGGACTATTTACACACACTGCTTAAGGCAAGAATAGCTAAGCTTAAGTAGGCAAATTAGGCTGCTTCTAAGCGTAAGAAGCGCAAAAAAAAGCGGATTTAGAAAGGTAGTACTCTCTTTTAGGTAGAAACAGAGGAGTTACTTAGAAAGAAAGACGCTAAGGCTAAAGCTAAGGGAGAAAGTATGTAGGTAGGTAGTAGTAGCAAAGTTAAATATTGCTGTAAGATATATAGCAATACAGGGCATAATAAGCGCACCTGCTAAAAAATTATAGTAGAGATAGAGGATTAATTTAAGCTATTACACGTCTAAATTACTTGTTATAGTGTTGTAATATTAAGGTGCAAAGGTAAATCTGTAATAAAGTATACTATTTTAGTAGGGTATACTATTAGGTAGTAGATCGCGTTACTACTTCTATATTTATTAGCGTAGTAGCCTACCTTCTAGTATTTATAATAGGTTATACTGCTTTTATTATATATAGGCTTATTAATAAATACAATGCTTTCCTCCTTTAGCTTAGATTCTCTTTATTTCCTGCTAAATTTACTACGTAGGTGCTGTTCCTAAGGGGGTAATGCACAGCGCAGGTTCCTCTTAAGCGTAGAGCCTAACACTACAAGATCTTCTCTTATTACTAGGACCTAGTAGTAATTAGTAATTACTTGCTATAGCTTAGGTTTAAGCTTTAAGAAGAGGTGCTAGACTTGCTGTTCCTTAGTATAGGGGGTAAGTTATTCTTTAAGAATATCTAGGTAAGTTATAAAAGCCTAGACAGTCTAGTCTTTTTATTATATAGTATAAGCATATATAGTAGCTGCTTTAAGAGTATAGTTAATAGGATTAGAAAGTAGGTTAAGTATATAATTCTTAAAGTACTCCTAGGTTAGAGTTTCTTTACTTACTTTAAAAGTATACTTATAGTATATATACTAGAGCTCTCTTAGGTCCCCTACTAGGTATTATATAGCCTATAAGGTCTTGTCTTTATTATAGCAAAATTCTAGTAGTAATGTAAAGATCTAGTTATAGGCTATTAGATTTAATAGATCTTTTAATAAGTGCAATAAAATCAGGGTTATAATTAATAAATTCTATTATGTGCTGTTCTATATCTTGTTATTGTTCTATATTTAGATAACAGGTGTCTTTTTGTTCTTGTGTAGTTATACCTAAGCCCCTTGTGTAACAATTATGTCGCACGCTAGCCTTAGTCTTATTAGGTTAATTACATTAATTGCTAGCCCTTAGCTTATATAGTTGTAAATCTAACACACCCCCTCAGCTTAGAGCATCTCTTAAGCTGCCGACTAATTAGTTAGTTTAGATAATGTAAGGGTCTTAAGTTAGGCTTTAATCTTATCTATCTAAACTTCCTTAAGATGTACTAGTCTTCTCTTAACTAGACTAAGTTAGTTAAGGAAGGTCTCTAATGTGTTTGCTAGCAGGGATTTAGTTAATCTTTTAGCAATTATTTAGTTAGTAGATATATATAATACCTTAATCTTACTATAAGAGACCTCTTATTAGAGCTAGTAATTATAGATATCTACGTATTGTAGTTTAGTTTGTAGTTTTGTAATATCCTTAGTAACGAGGCGTATTATTTGCTTATTGTCGTAGCTAATGTTAATAGCTAATCTAGGTACTATAATTTATAGCTCCTTTAGTAGCCTAGTTAAGTACAGGGCTTCTTTAGCAACTTAAGATAGGGCTAGTAATTTAGCTTTAGTTGTAGACGTAGTAATAGTATCCTGTTTACTTACTCTCTAGGCTATAAGTCCTCTAAAGAGCTTAATAATATAACCTTATAAGCTCTTCCTATCTATAGTGTTGTCTGCAAAGGACGCGTTACTAGCTACTTTAAGGCCTATTCCCTAGCTAAGCTATAAAGCCTTAGTTTTAGTAGTGTAAAGATATAGCAGCACTCTATCTGCTGCCTTATAGTATTTGTAACTTAGATTAACAAGGAATCTAGCTAGCCTTAAGGTAGCAAAGGTAATATTAGGTTGTGTAGTAACTGCTGTAAATAGGAGAGACCTAATCTTCTGTTAGTATCTATTTATCTCTAATATAGTAGCAAGTCTATTGTTTAGTACTTGTTTAATTGTTAATATAGGCGTATTATACCTTAAGTCTGTTTAGTTAGCAAGTTAGCTTATCTTTTTAATATACAACTATTGTAATAGTTAGATTAACTTCTATTATTAGTCGCAAATAATTTTAATCTCTAAGAACTATTATAGGTTATTACCCCCTCTTAGGGTATATTCTTTTAAAGGGATATAGTAATTATTTTAGCAGACTCCTCCTGTGTTTTGTAGTACGTAATTATAATGTTGTCTATATAGAAGAAGATAATTATTCTATCCTTTATTATACAGCACAGCTTATATAGCACTGCCTAAAATTTTAGTTAAAAAAGAGCTGTTGTAAACTCCTTCTACTAAAGTAGTAGTAATATCTACAGGCTGTATAACGCTTTCTAGATCTTTAAGGTAGTCCCTAGCTTTTAGTAGCTGTATAGCATCTTTATATAGATTTCTCTGTTAACTGTTGCATATACAAAGGCATTAGTAATATTGTACTATTTTAGCTTAAGGTTGTCTTTAGCTGCAATAGCAGCTAGTATTTAGAAGGACTAGCTTGCTAGTATAGCTGCGTAGGTATCTTATATAGTAATGTTTTGCTATTAATCCTCTTTAACTACTAGCTAGGCCTTATACTTAAGCAGATAGTAGTGCTTGTCTAGTTTATATATATATACCTATATATAGTTAAGTATCTAATATCTAGCTCTCCTAATTAGTAATATTAGCACCTCTACTTACAATCTTATCTAGCAGTAGCTCTTAAGGTGAACTTTTTTAGCTTCCTTAAATATCTTGTAGAGTAGATAGTTCTTAAGATTAGAGAATACTTTTAGTAGTAAAAGGAGCTAGCTTAAGTATAGCTGCACTCCCCTTAATAGGATTCTTTGTAGCTATACCTTATTAATAGGTTTTCTATTATATTAGCCTATTATCCCTGCCTAGGTCCTAGCTATAAATACAGTAGCCTACAGTACTGTTGTTAATATACTATAGTTATTAGCTTACTATTTACTTGCTTTGTTCTCTATAGTCTATATTAAGAACGTAACTAGAGGTAGAGTTTCTAGAGGATTTAGGTATACTTTAAGTGCTTCCTTGCCTTTATATTGCCTTAGAGTTCTATAGGTAGATATACTGTCTTCTATTATATTATCTTTATAGAATTGCTTAGTCTCTAGTTATTCTGCTTAATGTGCTAGAAGTTCTATTGTCTTTACCTATATAGCTATTTCTTTAAGGGTACTATATATTAGACTGTCTATTAGGCTCTCTATTTTACTATTAAACATAGATTGTTTATTAAAGACTACGTCTCGCAAGCTAATAAGTTTCCCTAGAGGGGGAATCTAGATATAATAGATGTTTGTAGATAAGTATCCTATAAGGTAGCCTACCTATGGTTTTAGATCTAGCCTCTAGAGTCTTAACTTTCTATAGTATATATTATTAGTTATTGTAAATGCCTTGCAACTGTACGCTTTTAGGTATACCTAATTTAGTTTTTAACACCTAGAGATAATCCTATTTAGTTTAGCAACTTGTGTAAAGAACCTTGCGTAGAGTAACTACTACTAATTAGTATAGTTTAGCATTCTATTATATAGATAAACTATAGCTTTAGTAATCTCTAGCTATATTTCCTATAGTAGGTTAGCGTCTAGCTATATTATACGTACTTTTTCTTTAATTATACCCCCTAAGTATTCAGCTCCTCTATTTTGTGCTTAAATATCTAGTGCTAAAGGCTTAAGTTTTATACCTAAGGTAGTGTACTATCTTCCTACTTTTGCTTTTATAGTAGCAATCTTGTTGTTAGTTTTAATAACTTTAACTAAGATATTAAATTGTTTCTTAAAGAAATATATAAAAATCTAAGGAGTTAAATAATTAATTTAGCTAGTTAAGTATCTTTAAAGTAAAGGTCTTATATATATATAGAGTACTAGTTAATTATTAGTATTTAGCTCTTCTCTTTTATAGATCCTTCTTTATAGCTGTAGAAGTTAAGCGCTATTTATTCTCCTAGTCTATTATTAATTATATATAGTTTACGTTAGATTTAGCACCTTAATTTAGCTCTTCTATATACGTTATATTCTATAGTAGTATTACCCTTAATTCTTACCCCCTAAGACTAGTAGACAAGGTGTTTAATTACTAATAGTCCTAGGTGCCCTAATTACTTATGCTATAGTGTTGTGCTTGTTTTCTGTACTACTCTTAAGGTCTTTAAGCTAGTACGTATGTAGAAAGCGGCATAGCTATGCTATAGGTTAACTACCTATTGTTAGTGCATTTCTGTTAGTATAGCAACTATTAAGTTATCCTAGCAGCACAGTATCGTTAGCTCTCCTCTGTTATCCTACTAGATACCCTAGAGTCGTAGCAGTCTAACTAACACAAGGTTGCATAGGATATCTAGGTAGAAGGCAATATTCTCTAGCTAGATTATTTACTTAGTAGTTTAACCTTTAGTTATAATTTGTACTATTCTGTATCCTTAGATCTATACTTATATATTGCTAGCCTAGATAAAATCTCTAGGTACTAGTGTATAGAGATTTCTTATCTGCTTAATATTATTATATATATACATTGTTATTCTAGAATTAAGGATAAAGCAGTTTTGTAGTAGGTATTATTAGTTACTAACATAAAAATATACTATTACCTGCCTACCCTTAACCTTCGCTATAGCTCTTCCTTGTAGTTATTTAGTAAGAAGGTCTAGTATTTAAGACAATATCTTAATTTAAGGGGTTGCTGTCGATTGTAATAATTGCAACAAGCTACTTAGCTGTGCTATAGTCTAAGTAGATCTATAGTTGTTTACTAACCTTTGCAGCTTACTGTCTTTATTAAGATTGTACTTAACTAGGTTAGCTACTATCTAATTTAGTCTAAACTATTTAGGGGCCTTTTCTAGATAAGTGTAGTAACAATCTAACAAATTGTAGCGCTGTCTATAAGTAGGGCAATTACTGCTAGCTGCTGCTAGATTCTGCTTAGGGAACTGCTTAGAATTAGTACCTTGTATACTATTATATTTTCTCTTTTGCCTAGACCTACTAGGGTTGCACTATAACTAGGCAGATAGCGCTCTATTTAATACATCTAAGGCGTCCCTAAGTATATTCTAGTTAGTTATACTGCTAGTAAGATATAATGCCTCTCCTACAGTAAAAGCGCTCTTCTGCTTGCCCTTTACAGGGTAGAATTAGTTTATGTAATCTTAGTAGAGTTTTATTATCTTCTTCCTATTATTACTAGTCCTGTTATAACTAGAACTAGTAAAGGTTATTACCTACGTAGGGGCGACCTTTAAGACAGCTACTAGGAAGTCTGTTATTATATTATTAATATTTCTTACCTTACTTACTTAGAGGGCTTCTACCTAAGTAGCTACTTAGTTGTATTCTATTAACTAAGGTTCCTATTAGCTAGCTACTCTTATAGGTTATAGTGCAGCGTAGTATCTCTTACATGCTAACGTTCTTTCTTTATAGGAGTTAATTCCTATAGTTTCTTAAAGTAGTACTACCTACTCTCTTACTAGCTTACCTAACTTATAGTAGCTTAGGTAGAGGTATAGTAATACTACCCTAAGTATATAATTAATTAACTGTCTATATTAGGTATATTTTTCTTAATATTCCCTTTTTTAGAGTTTATACAATTCTAACTAAATCTTATAATCTTCTTAGTTATCTTTATAATCCTCTTAACCTTATATAGTTAAGTCTGCTATACAGGTTAGAGTTATTGTAACAGTTAAAGGCTCTTATAGAGTTAGCAGGGTACTACTGCAGGTTTAGGAGCTTAATATACTACTTATAGATAGGGTAATTGTTGTAGTAGCTTTATAATTAGCGATTTAAGGTAGGAGTAGTAGAGTTAGTTATTGTTTTAGCTCTATAGAGCTAATTAGATCTATAAGATTCTACACGCTTAGCGCTTCGCACTTAATTTTAAATTAGCGATACTATGCTGTCTAGCTACTGCTGTTAGATAGGATTACAGTCGCGTTGCGACTAGATTAGGTTATTATTTTGTTAATAGTTATGCTCGTAGGAGTAGTAGTAAGACTCTTAATTATTAGATTTAATAGATCTTTTAATAAGTACAATAAAATCAGGGTTTTAATTAATAAATTCTATTATATGCTGTTCTATATCTTGTTATTATTCTATATTTAGATAATAGGTGTCTTTTTGTTCTTATGTAGTTACACCTAAGCCCCTTATATAACAATTATATCGCACGCTAGCCTTAGTCTTATTAGATTAATTATATTAATTACTAGCCCTTAGCTTATATAGTTGTAAATCTAATACAGGTAATAGTATTTGCTTTATACTAGTACAAGTAGTAGAGAAATAGCAGGTATATTCTGTAGGTACAATAATACTTGTTATTCCCCTTATGCGCGCTAAGCGCAGGTTATACGCGCTATGCTAGACAGTAGCGCTAATCCTAACTAGAGTAGCTAAATATAATAATACTAAGCGCCTTTACAATAACTCTATTATAAGTAATAGTCTAAGGGCAAGTTTATAGAAGTAGAAAAACTTATAGTACTCTTTTAATATCCTTCTCTTATATTCTACTAACGTAAGTGTTTAGTAAGTAGGCTAGCTAGGCGAGTAGGCCGCCCTAACAATCTATTAGGCCTAATAACCTTTAAACCTTAATAGATTAACTACTAGACTTTAAATTGCTTTTAAAAGAAGAGAGGATTAACCTTGCACTTTAAGCAATTAAAAAACTGTAAGAGCTAAGCATACAACGCGCTGCTATTGTCTACAACATGCTAAAAGCAATACTCTAACAGCAACGCGCTAGAACGAAGTTAACACGTAATACGTACCTAAAGTTATTAGCTCTAACTAAGGCAGAAGAGCAGGCGCTTATACAGTGTATAAAGAAGCTTAATGTATAAGGACTTACTCTAATACTCTATTATATTAAAGATATAGCTAATTAACTAAGTGCTATATATAATATAGTCCCTAATTGCTTATAATAGGCTTTAAACTTTATTAAATAAGAACCTAGACTTAAATTGTATATAACTTAACAGAGAGATTGCTAGAGAGTCCTCTGCAGCAACCTAGCTATTATTAGGCCCTAGTTTAACCTAGTACAGAACATTAAGGCTAAGTACAGCATCTAGGACAAAGATACCTATAACTTTAACAAGACTAGCTTTACTATAGGCATTAGAAACTGCGTTAAAGTAGTTACTGTATTAGAGAGACGTACTAAGCCTATTAGGGTCTAGTAGAGAGACTATAAGTAGGTAACATTAATTACTATAATTAACGTAATAGGTGTTAGAAACCTAAGGGTTTTAGGGTAATAGAGTAGCTTAGAATATATATAAGTAATAAAGTAAGATCTTGTTTACAGCTGTAATATATTAATTAACTCTAGACTAAACGCTGCTAAGCAGCTTTAGTCCGCGATAGACTATATATACTTAGTCTACCTAGTTTAGTACTAAAGTACTGCACTTAGGAGCATTTCTGCCCTTAACAGTCTATTATAGACTGTTCTAGGTTAGAGTCCTAACAATAGGCTAGGTAATTACGCCCTACCTTATCTTTAAAGCAAAGAACTACAACAAGTCTTAGTACCCTAATCTAAAGCCCTAATAGCGTATTAGGGTTAGTAACAATAGCTAGACTATAAACAATATTAGTATAGCCTAGCTAAGGCACTTTATAAAGCAGATTTAGGGCTAGAGAGTAGGTAGCTATATACTACTAATACTCAACAGCTATAAGAGCTATAAATTGCTTACCTTCTAAAATCTTTATAAGGAGAACAAGATAATTACCCTATATATACTTCTTTACTTATTATACATCCTGTAGCTACTTAATATAGGTTGTTTTGCCCCCTTAAAGTAAGTATATAGTAAGGAAATTAGAGTCTTAGTACTTAACTATATTAGCTAGATTAACAAGAAAGCCTTTATTATAACCTTTAGAGAGGTATTTAAGAAGGCATTTTTAAAGGCAAATATCCTCTTAAGCTTTATAGCAACTAGCTTAGTACCTAGTAATCTATTAGTACTGCTATTAATACTTAATATTAAGCCTTGCACACTATTACTACCTCTCTTAGTAGAGCCCTAATAGAACCCTAAGACACCTACTAACGCTAATAAGATAGAGGCTTAATTAACGCTGCTTTGCGATTGTATTTAAAGGTACTATAGATTGTTACTAACTCTAATAGTTAAGATTATTAATTAGCTGCAGAAAGGCACTACAATACTGCTGTATAGGTAGACGTTGTTAGCAGCCTAAGTGCTGTAGCTTAAAGCGTTAAACAAGGCTGCTTCTAAGCGCAAATTACGTAAAAGGAAGCGTATTTAGAAGGGTAGAGACCTATTAAAGGAAGAGGCAGAGGACTTAATCGCCTAATACAATATTAGGGCGCAGGTTAAGAGGGAGACGCGTAAGGGTAGGGTTTAAACAGGTACAGGCAAGAGGGGTAAAAGGCACTATAGGCTCTATAGAGAGACTAGTTACAATTTACGCACGTATAAGAAAGATATAGTAGAGGTTAGTAATTAATATTATCTACTATAGGTTGCAATATAATATTATAGTGTTAAGTAATTACAGGTAGTAGGCCTAGTAGATTATTAGGGCAGCCTACTTGCCTAGCTAGCCTACTCGCTATACACTTATATTAGGTCTTTTAGTTTAATTATACGTTTTACGTATAGTTGTATAAGCACTTAAGGTGCGTCCTTCTTACGTATTTCTTAGGCTTAGGAGACTAGGTCTTACTTAACTTCTACTATAGTAGGAGGTATAGTAGTAGGTAGTATTACCTCTAGCTAAGCAATCTTAGCTTTAAGCGCCTATTAGCGATATAGCCTTAGTAGCTTATTACGCCTTGCTTCTGTAGCTTAGATACGCTTATCTAGCGTTATAGTATTGTTTATCGTGCGTGCAGGGGTTGTGTCGCGCTTACTATAGATATTAGACGTGTTCTAAGGTTTACTTAGGGGCTAAATTATTCCCCTTTATTAGATTTACAACTATATAAGCTGAGGGCTAGCAATTAATATAATTAACCTAATAAGACTAAGGCTAGCATATAATATAATTGTCACATAAGGGGCTAAGGTGTAACTTTACAAGAACAAAAAGGCACCTTTAATCTAAACATAGAATAATAACAAGATATAGAACAGCATATAATAGAATTTAATAATTATAACCTTAATTTTATTATACTTATTAAAAGATCTATTAAATTTAATAATTAAGAGTCTTACTACTACTCCTATAAGCACAACTATTAACAAAATAATAACCTAATCTAGTCGCAACGCAACTATAATCCTATCTAATAGCAGTAGCTAGAGAGCATAGTATTGCTAATTTAAAATTAAGTACAAAGCGCTAAGCGTGTAGAATCTTATAGATCTAATTAGCTCTATAGAGCTAAAATAACAACTTACTCTACAGTAACTAGACAAAAGTCTGTTTGCTCAGCCTGCACAGACCTCTAACACTACTTTTGAGCTGTATTTTAAAGTGACTTTTCTCTACTAAAACAAGACTAACCCTAATAATTTTTGAAGATAATTAAAGCTTAATACTTAGTATTTTGTTTAGTAACCCTTAGAGTTAATACAGGCTTAGTAGTACTTTAGTATTAAGTAAATCAGCTTCTTAACAAAGCTATTAGGTATAGCTAACTACGCCTCCTTTAAACCTTCACAAAATCGATCCCACTCCTCCTGTAAGTTGCCTAGAGTGTTAAGCTTAGGGTGTAATTAATGTAGCTTCCTCTTAAGAGCCTACCACATGTGCTTAATTAGGTTAAGATCTAGGGAGTAGGGGGGGTGTTTAATTATCTAGATACTGTATAACTCTAGCTACTCTTTTATGTACTTTAACGTGTGTATACGTGCGTTATCCTGTATAAACCTCTGCCTATAAGAGTACTAAGGTAATAGGCCCTCTTCAAGCGCCTTATAATAGCTTAATAAGGAGTAGCCTCTGCATAGTGCGTTAGGATCCCTTACTATAACTACGAGCAGAGACCTCCCTACCCTACCCCCTAGAGTACACTAAATTAAGCCCTAAACTATCTGCTGTTTAGGTCTGCTAGAGTCCTTCTCTATTACCTTATTATAGTTAAATTGCTTACTAGGAAACCTAAAGCTCTACTTAGCAGTCTTGCCTAAACCTTGCGCAATAGAGTACTTATTAGAGAACTTTACTGTTACCCTCTTGTAGTTAAAATTCTTCTACGCCTTAGAGTAGGCGCACCTTAGCTTTAACGTAGCCTTGTTAATCCTTGGCCTGCGCTGCGATCTAAAGTTCTTAAGGCTAATTTAAGTAAGCGCGCAGTATATAGTCCTCTAAGAGACTGTAGGGTAGTTGTAATTAAGTAGCTAGACTCTAACGTAGTACATAAGGTTGCAATACTTAATTTTTAGGTATTTACGCATGTAATAAAGAAGAAGACGCTTCTAGTAATGCGTAAGTATAGCTAGGCAGCCTATATAAGGCATAGTAGTAGTGCTGCCTATAAGAGTCTATCTCTTCTATACTTTTTAGATAATGCGTTACAAGCAGCTAAGCTTATTAGCAATCTCTTTAGTACGTACACTAGCCTCCACCTTCGTAATTATATAATCGCGTTAGCGATCTAAAAGCTAACCCCCTTTCACACAATTACCTAAAATTTCAGCTCTAAAATACCTTATTGTGGTAGTGTATCGCGTGGTTGAATTAAGAGCGTTGCTCGCGCGATCGCGTTAGTAGGGAGTGCACGGCCCTTAGGCGAATAGATTAAAGTCCTAGTACTGTACTACTTCTACCTTAAATTGCTAATTATAAAGCTACTACAACAATTACCCTATCTATAAGTAGCGTGTTAACCTCCTAAATATTAAGCAGTATTATGCTACTGTAATAAGAATAATCTACTGTTATAACAGTACTAACACGTATAGTAGACTTAACTATATAAGATTAAGAGAACTATAAAGACATCTAAGAAGATTATAAGATCTAGTTAGAATTATACAAACTTTAAGAAAGGGAATATTAAGAAGAAAATACCTAATATAGATAGTTAATTAATTCTATACTTAGAATAGTATTACAATACCTCTACCTAAGCTACTATAAGTTAAGTAAGCTAGTAAGAGAGTAGGTAGTACTACTTTAAGAAATTATAGGAATTAACTCCTATAAAGAAAGATTATTAGTGCGTAAGAGATACTATACTATACTACAACCTATAAGAGCAGCTAGCTAATAGGAACCTTAGTTAATAGAATATAACTAAGCAGCTACTTAGGTAGAAGCCTTCTAAGTAAGTAAGGTAAGAAATATTAATAATATAATAATAGACTTCCTAGTAGCTATCTTAAAGGTCGCCCCTATATAGGTAATAACCTTTACTAGTCTTAGTTATAACAGGACTAGTAATAATAGGAAGAAGATAATAAAACTCTACTAAGATTATATAAACTAATTCTACTATATTACTATACAAGACTCTCTAGTAATCCCTTAGTCTTAAAACCTAAGACTTAATCCTAGATTACTACTAGATAAACCTTCTTACCTAGTTTTCTCTAACCCTGTCTCTATTACTATTAGATTTACGACTATATAAGCTAAGGGCTAGCAATTAATATAATAAATTTAACAAGACTAAGGCTAGCAAACAATACTATTATTACATAAGGGGCTTAGGTGTAACTACGCTAAGGGAAAAAGCAACATTTATCTAAAGGCAGGATAAGAAAGGATGCAGAGAGTCTGTAAAACATTTACAATAGAGTTTATTAATTATAACCCTGATTTTATTGCACTTATTAAAAGATCTATTAAATCTAACAACTACCCTTAGGTAGCCTCTTTAGGTACCCCCTTTTTCAGGGTCTTTTTAATATTAAATATTTTAAGAATAGAGTTATAGAAATAATTTATACTATAAACTTATAGAATAGGTAATTACTTTAAATTCTATCTTCTAAATATTTAATTTAGGCGAAATTTAACTAAGTTTAAGAGGGTACCTAAACAGCAACCTTTTACTACTCTATTTACTAACCTACTAGAGAGCGTAGAATACTGTATTATAAAGCGTTTAAAAGGCTTAAATACACTAGATTTAGCAAACCTTACAGGATAATACTAATAGTACAATATTTAGGTTTATTGTTTAAGCTAGCTAGGGGGGTGTATTACGGTGCAATTTAGTTATATAGGCCCTGATTATTATCTCTATTAAATATTTTAGACTAGTACGTCTTAGGGTATATATATATTGTTACCTTCTAGCTAGATAGCAACTCAGCACAGCTTCTATTATTTTTAGCAGATGTCTACGCTGCTATAAGAAATATAATAGGCAGGCAGTATAAAAATAGTTCACCAGAAAGCGTGCGTAGGAGAGAAAACTTCGGTCTACAATACTACTAATGTACAGAGCTTCTTTCGCACAGGGGGTCTGCAGAAATATTTTAATGTTGATCTGGTAGTTATCAGAGATGCCGAAATTGCTTGGGTGGAGGATAGCGTTCAGGCCCAGCTCGCCAAGTACAAAGTAACACAGCAAGAAGTGGAAGAAGAGCTACAAGCACTAGAAGCAGGTGTGAAGACCGAAAAGACTAGCTATATCATGCGGATAGGCTGGCTGGAGTTCTTAAAGGACTGGAATCTCAAGCATCTGGCTCATCGAGTCTGCGCACCGGATCACAGCGATGACAATATCCAACTCGCCGCTGAGCTGACAGAGTGACTAGTGAGAGAAGCATAAAAGGGCTAGCTACTCTTCCGCAAGAGACGCGGCGCTGGCTGCGGGGTGCAAAGCAGAGCGAGGTCAACATCTGACCGATGGCGCGACTGCAGAACCTGGAGAGTCAGGCTCAACACGCGAGCTAAATGGCGAAGTTTGTCTGCTTCTATCTGCGCGTACTGGCCAACGAAGAGCAACAGATCATCTAGTTGGGACAGCGGCAAGCTGTAGTCGCTAAATCAGAGAGTCCAGAGGCGATAAGCAGCGAGGAGGATAGTGAAGATGACAAAGAGGGCAGAAACGCTAGAGCGCGGGTCTATGGCAGCCCGGTCACAAAAATTAATGTATCGCCGTGGCTTGAGATGACAAGATGGTCGCGCTATACATCGCGCCGCTATCATACGCAGCTAATCCCGTTACTGAATCTGCTCTTGTCATACTTGGAGAGAGTTTTGACCGGCTTATTGAGCACGCATACCAATCTATCTGCGAGACATTCCTCTGACTAACACTATCTTAATAATTCTTGGGTCGTGATTTCAATCTCCGTCTTCGTCAGATGAATTTCGACGAGAAAAGGGAAGCCGTTGTGATGTGTTGCGTGGAGAACTTGGAGTGAAAACATGTCTGTAGCGTGATGGAGAAGTTCTTACTGTCCAGGTATTAGTCCAGCAAGGATATCATGTTTCAAGATGTCAGAGCCATTGATCCTGGTTATCAAGCTCTACCCGACGTAAAATGCGTTTGCGACGCAGACGATCGTACTGCCCTTTGACAACCAATTTTCCGATCTTCCACCTTGAGATGTACATCAACATCCCCAATTTTCCGACTTCATAACCTCGCTTCGATTCCACCAACGATGCTCCGGTGACGCGTTTTCGCCAACGCCACCACCCATTAAACCCCCCTTATCCGATCTCGATATCAAGAGCACGCGTGACGCCTGCGGCGGCTGTATGGTGCTGTCCGCCGATGGGCGCACCACACTCTGGGCAGCGAGCTTGCTGCATGGGCATGCCGCACTCACCAATGGCGAACTACACTCTGTTAGATATCTAGACTTGCTGAAAAGAATGTGAGCCAACTTGCCGGATGTCCGTTTGCGCAATTGTACCAGTGACCCGAGTGCGTAGAAATACCACCGCGACCAGTGACCATGGCTTGCTTGATGGCCTTGAGCTCTTCGGCCGAGACCTCCTCGTAGAAGTCCTTGTCCAGCAGCTTCCTATAGTTATCAACGGCTTGGAGAAGAGTGTTGCGGTCGCGGAAGGCATCGTTGCACAACTTCTTAGCTTCATGGAGGAGCTTCTTCGCCGTGTCGCGATACTCGAGGGCTTTGGTGCGGTCTCCGTCTTGGGCGATGCCGGAGCTGCCGAAGACTTGGGCGATGCGCGCGTAGTAGAGGGTCGTCTCGACGGCCAGCTTGGGGAGATTTCCGTTGTTGCAGTCCGTGATCAATTTCCTGCAGATACTCATTGCTTGGAATACTTGGTAGGCGAGTGGACCGCCGGGGATCTTCACCTGAGGAGAAGACCCGGGAAGTTTTCCCTGCGTGATTCGAGTAAGGCCGAACTTGTACTCCAGGGTCAGACACACGACTTTGAGCTCAAGCAGACGACCACCGAGACTGATACGCAGATCCAGGTGAGGTTTCGGAGTTGCTGGCGGTGCATCGAGACTCAGATTGGCCATCACAGTGTCCAAAGAAGCTGTCTGGTTTGCGGAATGCGTGATAGCATCATGGAGCTTGTTTCCGGGTTGGTGTTGAGCGTTAGACCGCTTTTGGAAAGCCTTAATCATTTTCACCAGGTTGACAGACTCCGTGCAGCGATCACGGGCGGTCTTCTCTAGGTTCTGCACCGTATGGTCGCTCAGATGCTGGGTCATACCCCGGAGCTGAGCTTTGGCATTGAGAGGTGATGTGACCTTTTTGCGTGAACCATCCAGATCATCTCGAAGTTCATCGATCTTTCCTTCAAGATCTTGCATCTCTTGCAATCCGGAAGTAATAAATCTCCTGGACTGCTCGGCGATTACAGCCCTGTTGATGAGTCTGTTGTAGCGCCGAGTGGCATGTTGTTGGATCGGAACACCGCAGCCTCCAGGACACTTAGGGACGACTGCCTGCAACTCGCGGTTATCGATCAAGGAAATAAAACCTCCAGTACGCGGGTCCATCTCGTAGACGTCTTTCAGACCGACATGGCCATCAAGCGTCTCGATGGTCCAGAAGTGACCACAGCCGAGAACGACGATGGGCGATTCGTTGATGTCAATATCGCGGTACAGGGTACTCAAGATAATGTCCGGTGACTCCCCTGACTTCATGCCGCATGTCTGGCAGTAATCAACGGCACAATCCTCGCCGCAAATACTGGGGCACTGATGACCGCATGGCAGGAGCTTCATGCATCGCTCATTACACGGAAGCCGATCGCACGGAGCAGCGCAAGGCATCTTGCAGTTGGCTTGATGCTCGCAAGACCAGGTGCATTTCTCAACGCAAGGCGCGCATGGCTCATGGCACTGGAGGGCGCAGCGAGAATGCTTGCAGCGTACCTAGAAGAACAATTAGCGGGTGAAAGGGTGGATTGAGAGACAGACTCACCTCGCAAGGACTCCGGCAAGGCCCACAGTCTGTTCCACTATGACACCTCCGAGGGCAGTTGTGATTGCAGGTGCTGTATTTCCGACCGCATGTGACAGTGCACTCTTGATGCTTGACGATTGCCTTGCCAACTTCGTCCGTGTAGTTGCAGCGTCCGCAATTTCCTGGACATCGATGGCCGCAGGACAAGATCGTAGCGCAAGGCGATGGGCACTTGAAGTTATCCTTGGCGACATCGACGGAGCATTTGATGTCGACGGTGTGCTTACAGCCTGGGACTTCTTTCGGCACAACAACGTCGCAATGAATGCTATTAAGGTCTAGTGTCCTGTGGCAGGCCACGTTGTTCTTGACGTGACCGCAAAAAAGCGCAACGTTGTCGGTGGGAACCATGCACTTGCCGCAATCTTCACCGCAAGTCGGTTTCTGGCATGGGTGATCGCAAGGCACATACCGCCGCTGGCAAGGCTTCTCGCATCTGAAAACCGCATGCATCGCTTCGGAATGACATCTCGTCTGGCACTGGTGGCCGCACTCTGTAAGGCGCTCGGCACATGCCTCCATGCATCCACCCTCGGGGCTGATGCGCATGAAGTCATCAGGCTCGCGGACTTGGAGAATCTTGTTTGGATGACGAGGGCAGCAAAGCTCGATTGCATCACCAATCGAGTCCTCGGCTCGCAGCATTTCGATGACCTTTTGCCACATAGCCACGTTGGAGTAAGTTTCCGAGTTTCCAATCAGGTACATGCCATGCTGAGCTCGACTGAGAAGAACGTTGACGCGGTTCGTAGTCTTGAGAAATCCGACTTTCTTCTTTTCGTTGCTGCGCACGAGTGACACGATGATTATCTTGGCTTCTTCACCTTGGAAATTGTCCACAGTCGCTATCCTCAGCAAGTCGCTGAGCTGCTTCTTCTGTAGAGGTTTCCTTCGGTGGTCCTGCTGGGCGGTTCCTTGAGATGTCGTAGGAGAATCGTCGTTGACCGTGAAACCGTCATTTTCGAGTGCTTCCTGGTCGCGGTCGCTCAACACGATCTCGAAGTCACCACGCATGGCTGAGCGTAGCTTCTGCAGCTGCCCAGTGTACGGCGTCAAGACTGCGATGTCGCTGCTGCGGTAGACACCTTGACGAACGACATGTCGGACCATCGCGTGCACCAGATCACCCTCCCAGGGATTAGAAGCCGACTTGCTGTGATGAATATCGCTCTCTCTATCGTTCTCGAGATAACGATGGTCGAGCCAGAACACATTCTTGCGCATACCCACGACATCAGGCAGACTCAACGTAGAGGTATGGTCCGAAAGCCTCGGGTAGATGGTTTCGCGGATGAGGGTGGAAACCTCTGGGCGCATACGGCGCTGTACCTCCAGTTGTGCCACAGGCATAGAAGGTCGACCCTTTTCTCCAATAGAAAGGCGCTCGAACTGGCTTCTGTCCAGCTTGTAAAGCAATCCTTGGGCGCTTTCAAGCGACAGTTCTTTGAAGTTATTAATTGTAGGACGCAGCTGTTCGTGGTCGCCGATTTGAATGCAATGCTCGATGGTCGGCAGCATCGCCGAGATCATGTGAGGCTCCATAACCTCACCAGCTTCTTCGCAGATGATGACCTTGCATCTCACATGTTTGAGAAGCGAGATCCGCTTGGCTAACCCAGAGGTTGTGACGCCAATAACGTCTGCACCTTGCAAGATCCTTCGGTCAGACTCGTCATGTATATTTCTCTTTCGTTGCTGAGTCTCTGTGGCTTTGTCAACCACAGCAGAAAAGCTAGCGATTATGTCGAAGCAGACCTCGTCAACCCACTTCTTCATCAAAGCGCACTTCTCAGGGTAGTTTAGTGAGTTGACATTCGTGTTTGCCTTCTGGATGATGTTTGCCAAATTCATCGTGTTGGCAGTCGCGGCTTGCTTTTTGTCGGCTTTGCTTCCGAACTTCCATCTCTCGAAAGGGTGCGGACCGACAGATCTGAACCCCTCGCTGTCGACTTCCTGGAACTGTTCGTGAATCTTCCGGTACTTCTGGGACAAGTGTCTATCGAGGCTGCTCCACTCACCCTTCCGGTAGATGGCGTGTAGCCGACCAAGCAGCTTCGTCGCCTCCTCCTCACATTCTTCCAAGCCTTTGTACGTCATAGCAATCTCATACGACTCCGTTCTCGTCTTCGTCTCTTCCTTGGAGATATCGCGAAGGTTATAGCCCTCTAACATCTCGGAATGGCTCTGACCGCCTACGCGTATCACCTTGGTCAGACCGATCTTGATGAGATGTTCTAGGAATTGATCGAGAGCGTGATTCGTGTAGCATCTTTAAATCGTTGTGTCAGCAGATGGTTTCATCTCGAAGAGGAGTACTATTAACTTACACGACGATAACGGGTCCCAAGTCTGCCTTGTCCTTGATGCCCAGTAGGATTCGCATGATCTGCAAACCAACAAAAGATTTACCTGTTCCAGGTGGGCCTTGAATGAACGCGAATTCACGGTTCAGTGCTGCGATAAGCGCTTTGCACTGGCCTGCATCCAATCCTGTCTTAGTCGCAATATCATCGATGAGCTTGGCATCATCACACGACGATGAAGGGTCGATATTGATAGCATCGGCCCCGTCATTGAGAATGGGACCAAGCGGGTACTTGAAGCCAGAAGACCTCGCATAAAGCGGGGGTGGGACGTCGTGATAGATTTTGCGATTTGTTGCGTCGTTATGCGGATCCGGTACCACCCACTGGCGGAATGGAAGTCGACTTAGACGCTGCATGTCTTGCAGATTTTCCAAGATAGGCATGAAAGTTGCTGGGATGATATTGGGATATTCGAGGAGCACGCCTTGAGTGGCATTGAGACTCAAATTCACAAGTTTGCGAAGAGTGCCGCTGTCTTGAGTCGCGAGTCTGGTTGTGATCTTTGCCAATGCGCCATGATCTGTTAAGCCGCCACCTTCTTTGTCTGGTCGCGTATTTCTGTGGCTCACAGTCAGAAACAGGTGTTCGACAATGTCATCTTGGATCCAGATGAAAGAGAGCAGAGACCCTTCTTCCAACCTCTTGGACTCCTTCCACCATGCTTGTTTGGCGGCATCCGTCTTTTTGCGGACAGTAGGTGGATGTGAGAAAGATACGAGTGCCTCCAATCCTCGGTGCTTGTCAAAGGGGAGGTAGGAAACATAAGCGTTTGAATAGTTGTATACACGCATGTCTCCGAGATTGACTCGAGGGTTGCTGAGCATGATAGGATCCTCGGTAGCAGCATGCATGTATCTCGCCAGAGCGCTCTTCTGTTCTCCAAAGATGTCATGCCGCAAGAGACGGAATTGAGTATCGATGTGTCGCTCAACCTGATTTGTGATGAAGTGTGGTTGATTCGGATTCGTTGAGGGCAGGAATTCTTTCGCATCGCTCATGATCTCATCTCTGGTAGGGAATATGACGATATTGGTGATGTCTTTCTTGTCGTTGTCGTGACGATCGTTCGGTATCACCAGGTCTCGAGGATACGAGGATGCTACGCGTGGCAAGTTCGTCGGTTGTTCATCATCAGAATCTTCTTCTTCTTCTTGCACCAGACCCTTAGCGCGCGCTACCATCTGGTGGATGTCTCCCAGGAACTTGTTGACTAGAGTTGCTGCAGGGGATGGTGTTTCCGTGGGAATAATTTTAGCAGCATTCGTCAATGTCTCGACCAGGGGTTCAAGGAGCTTGTTAAGTCTCGCATGACGGTCGCGCTTGAGAAGCTCGTAAAGCACAATGGACAGCTTGATAAGCGCCTGCTCCAAGATACTTTGGCTGACGGAGGAAGAGTCATCTGTCTGAGCGGCAACCAAGGTCTCGCAGAGGTGTTGAAGGAAAGGATATGCGCGCTTTCCTTTAGAGCCGCTGATGAAGATGTAGATAGCGTCAACGTACGTGTCCACTGCCAGGCAGTCCAGTAGAGAGCTGTCCGTGATGACATCGAGGAACGCCTTTGCGGTTTCGATGTAGTCGTCCTGGTCATAAGATTTCGCCTTCCTTAAGACAATGGCTTTCATGTGTGCCAGACCGTTGTATTTTTCTTCATTTTCGGCGAGATCTTTGGGAAGCTGCTGAATCCAGTCGCGGTCGCCTTCGTTCAGGATAGCCGATGCACGCTCCCAGACCTGTCTCATGACGTGTGTATTCGAAGGCGTGTAAGAGTTACCAAGGTACTTCTTGAAGTCGTTGTAGTTACCGCGAGCTTGTTGCTGTTCCTCTGACTCAGCGACCCTCTTGCGTTGACCATTTTGTTCGTGTATGTAGGGACAGTTCGTCTTCTTACAAGCCCCAGAATTCCGGAACTCATAACAGGCATTACCGCCTCCATTAGCACCTCCGCCGCCGCGTCCGGGCCCACCACCACGTCCTCCTCTACAGCCTCGTCCTCGCCCTCCACGCCCGCGTCCGCGGTCCACCATGGCGTAAAGTCTCGCTCAGTCGAAACGCCTTCTTGCTCACTTGTCTCAATTGATCGCGACGCGCGTATGAAAACGCGTGAGAAAAACGTGCGGTTGCGGTTGTGGGTGGAGAGAAGAAACTTTTCAGCGCGCGCGTAGAGAAAAGGCGAGGTCGCACTTATCAGGGCGCCAGATGATACGTTATAAGGTACCTTTTGTTTATTAGGGCTCAAAGCTACGCAACGTGGGTGCACAATTAGTCACGAGGGTGAGATACCATTTTATGGCAAGGGAAGGTAGGTACCATTTATCATACATTGCCGGAACAAGCCCAGATTTGGATATGTTATTTGGCGCACTAAGTTTCACCTTCTATGCGACTAAATGTAGTGTCACAAACGCGTTCGTGGTATGTATCTCGGTGTCAAAAACAACATGGCCCGCACGCAGTAGCAATTTGGCGTGGTAAGAACAGGCAGATGCCATGAACGTAGGCGCTAGCCGAAAGAGGACATTTCAACAGGCGCCTGTTGTAAAGACCGCATCAGGAAAAGTGCGATGTAGCCGGCCTAGGGATTTGCATAATTATCCCACCAACCGACCTGAAACCTCCAGTACGAGAGACGCGCCTACGTCATTGGTCATCCCGCAACCATGCGTAAGCACCTCGAACACGGCGAAAACGAATGAGCCTCTCTCTTTCTATATTGGTATACGCTGCAAGTACGCGGGCATGCGCATTGCAGGTTGCACAGCGCGTATAATGATGCGGACGTGCATCAGAAAACTTGTAGATAAACGCAGCACTTTCCTCTGCGCCCAGCTGTCCCCTCACTACGTTAAAGAGGCGGATTTTGGAAAGCTTGGAAGCCATGACTTCTTCTATGAGTGCTCAGGCTGTTGAGAACATCATCGGCTACAAATTTCGTTCCAGACATGATGACCTATTCAAAGCACTGACAGCGGCTGGAGCTGTAGAGGGGGACTGGGATGGAAATCGAAAGTTGGCTCAGCTCGGCACTGCACTTAGTGAATTCTTACTGAACTACCTGGCCTTTGAAGCAGGAGTCACAAGAGGTAAGGGCGAGAGCAAATGCGATACAAACGAAGACTAACTTCTTTCGAGCTTACGCCAACGACTTTAGGAAAAGAGTGACTAGCAACGAACACCGCGCGTCCATTGCGAGACAAACGGGTATCAGCGCACACATTAAATTCAACGAGCAAGAAGGCGCAAAGTCATCAAGTGTTCTTGCTAAAGCTGTCAATGCAATCATAGCAGTCGTCTTCTTCGATTGTGGGAAAGACATTACCGTCGTTCTCAGGATGATGCGCCACATTGGGTTAGTCAGAAAGATCCTTCCTACGAGAGCGTGCTGACATCACAAACTGTTCAGTATATTCACTCCTACTGGCCAGTCGGTAAATCCCACACTGTTATCTCTGGATAACCTTCCAGACTCGCTCGACGTGGGCTCCCTTGCACGGTCCTTGTTTAGTTTAGAGACAGGCAGTTATTCCTTGTCAATCGCGGCCAGCAATGGCCATGACCCCGTCCCCTTGACATGCTGTCCGATACCGCAACACGCGTCGACGGATGTTCAACAGGAAGCGGCCGAAACAAACGTTTCGAAAGAAGTGGAAAAGGATAGCCAATTCTCGTCGGTTCGATATGACCGTTCTTTAGACGATGAGGAGACAAATGTGGAAATTGTAGCAGATCAACTGTCCCATGACAGCACACAGATTGTATCTCCAATAGTGGCGGATGGAGAAGCAGCATTGACTTGCGACACCGCTGGCGTTGTGCGTCAAGCGTCAAGGCCTGCCGGAAAACGAGTTAGCGGACTTCAGGCTGAGTCTAGGCACAGGAAGAAGCTCCGAGGATGTGAAATTCTTCCACACATTGGCATGATTGGAAAATATCTGACAGAAGAAGAACGAAAATGTCAAAATTTCGGGCACCAGATCCCCCGGGACACCTTCCTTACCCCTCCCATACAACAAGCAATCCAGGATTTGAGCGAAGGGAAAACGGAAGTGCTCGCAAGAATTCTAGTCCACATCGGCAGTCCCTGCCTGATAGGTGGACTGCAAGATATCTTAAGATCATGCAAAGCCAAGGAGAGCTGTATGACGCTGGAAGCCACGGGTTCGCTTTCGAGAGCGAAAAGGATTCGTCTGATTGCTAGTCTGGGTCATAACATGTCTCGGTTTCAACTGCTCCGACGACATCATATCCTCCAGCTGTTCAAGGATTGTGGCGGCCCCGGTGCGCTGACCTGTGTGAGAGTCATGACTCCATTCGATCTGACACGTCCGCCAAACAAGCGCGGAAACCCATCTTTTAGATCCGTAGCCGACGTGACCACGAAGATGATGCAAGAAACTTTTCCGAACATCGATATTAGCACAAGTGAGTACAGAACGAAGTACCGGTGGATCTCAGACATAAGGAGGCTTGGCCGGCGCTTGCATATGCTGGAGACAAGATTCGGTGAAGGTGTCTTGGGTCTCATGTTAGATCAAGGTCTCGCTGGTACAGATGTCGGTATCACCGATAAGATGTGAGTAGAATCACAGCCGATATGAAACTGTTAATAACTGAGACAAAGGATAATGACCCCAACTGACAGCGAGTACGCTATATTCGTGGACATACTGGATAGATCCCAGGGTAATCTGCTTCGCAATCTCAGTATGGCCGTTTTACCCACTGTGCAAGCTCTAACTTCTGGAGGAGTGCACGAGCGGAGCGTGTTCGATATTGAAAAGATAACAGTAGGCGACATTGTAAAGTATCCAAAAGGCTCATCGGCGTTCTTGGAGCTTATCGGGAAGTACTGTAAATAGAAATAGTGTATCCTTCGCGCGTCCTACTGTGCGTGGGATAGTCATTTCCTGACAGGAAATGAATTATTTCTGGCCCGTGCGCGGGCTAGTCAGGGGTGTGAACTTCAAAATTACACTTCCTGTGTTTTTGAAGGGAAAACAGGTAGTCTGTTGAGTTTTTCTTGGTAGAGAGCGGTAGTGAAAAAAAGGATTTGTTGAGATTTGAAAGGAAATCAAGTGATGGGATAATATTTTCTTAGTGTTGAGAAGAAGTGAAAAGAAAAAAAAATAGCCTAATAACAATCGCTGTAAAAAAAAACGCAGTATAGGCCTGTATTTAGGCAGGAATTTATGCTAAGATATAAAGTAAGAATTTTTTTAAGAAGTAAAAACAGGCTTAGATTTAGGAACTTAATCTATATTTTTTTTAGCTTATTTAAAAAGGTATAGTTTTCTAAGTAGAATAGTAGTACTAGCTAATTATAGAGTAGTATAGTTATTATACTATATAATATTAATATTAAAAGGCTTAAGGTTAATATATAACCTATATAAGTAGTATATATAGGTAAGTAGTATACCTTAATAAGCTATTATACTTACTAACCTTTAACCCTTAATAGATTAATAACTAAACCTTAAATTACTTTTAAAAGAAGAGAGAACTAGGCTTATACTTTAAGTACTTAAATACTATTAAGAACTAAGTATATAATATACTACTATAGTCTATAAAGTACTATAGATAACTTTTTACTACTAATATACTAAAATATAATTAACTTATAATACCTACCTAAAGATATTAGCTTTAACTAAGGTAGAAGAGTAGATAATTATATAGTGTTATAGGCTAGGCCCTAGATACAAGACTATATACAGAGCAGACCCTACGTACGAGCACATAAGCTACTAAGAGACTAGCTTCTAGCTTAGCACTAGGATATATCTTATACGAGAAGAGGTGTATCCTTTCTTTTCTCTATCTTTCTGCTTCTGTAGTTAGGACGAATGCATACTTATTAGCAGGCCTCTTTAACCCTTAATATAAGCAGAAAGATTACAAACAACACCTTGCAATAAGCCTTTATATATACAACTATAGAAGGAGAATTATTATACTAGCTACTAAGCAGCTAAGTAATATACAAATAGCAGATGCAGTAGCAGCATCTATACAAGTAACAGCAAGACCTGTTGCGCAACCTATTAGTAGATAAGCTAATAGCTATAATACAATCTCTAAAGGCTAACCTAGATAAAATAACAGCTAAGCAAGAAAGGCAACTATATAAATAGTTGCAATCCTAGATAAACAAACTTAGGGGGATACTTAACAACGCCCGTACAGATGCCTTAGAAAAAACCAGACAAAGTCTCTCCTCTAGCCCTACCCCTTTAAGCAACTACTAAGATTACACTGTCTAAAGGGCTGAAAAGCTAAGGCTTCCTAATATAGAAGTATTTAAGAAGGGATTATATAAGCAATATCTCTAATAGAAGATAAAAGTACAGGCTAAGCTATATAGGGACTAACTAGCGTACCCTAGTAAGAAGGACTAGGTTAACTATGTAATTACTTATACAACTAGTTAAGCCTTTAATGCCCTTATACTAATGATAACAGGCTTAATAAACAGAACTACTTAACTACTTTTAGTTACTGTCTAGGCCTACCTTAACAACTTCTTTAAGGACCTAACAGTAAGGGAGAAAGCCCTTAAGTACCTCTATACAACAAAATAAAGCAAGAACAAGTTTAATACCTATATTTAGAACTTTAACTTAAAACTACAAGAAGCTGCCTTAGACAGAGCAAGCGATGCTTAGAAGATTAACTACCTTAAGAACAGCCTAAACAGTAAGCTGTTAAGAGCCTAGGCTAGATACTAACCCCCTAGACTAGAGACGTATAAATAGTTCGTACAGCGCGCTAGGGTAACCTAGGAGAACTTAAAAGCTGTAAACAGGATTATAAGCAATAACTATTATACCTAAATATACAATAACCTAAGTTCCTAGGAAAACCTACAAAAAAACAGTAATAAAATAGAATAGCAGCCTATAGTAGGCGCCTATCAGCCTCGTATAAGGAGAAGAGAGTACTAGGGCACAGACAAAGAACTACGTAAAAGGAGAGCTACAGGAGCCTGCCTAAAGTATAGTAATAAGGGCTACATAGTACAAGACTGCAAGAAAAAGGCCCCTTTAAGATTACCTACTCGTATAAACAAGCTAAAGTTAACTCTAAAGACTCCTAAGATAGTAGCTGTATAACTAGCTGAGGACACCTTATTATTAGATGAAGAGGGAAAAGAATAGCCCTAGCTAAAAGTTATATACTAGGGCCTCTATAATAAGTTCCTAAGTCTGTACAGTCTAAACGTTTACTGCTCTACTAACTAGCTACAACAAAACTAATGTTAATTTATATAGTTATTAATGCTACTTTCCTAGCTACTGCTATAATTAATAATAGTTATTGTACCTACTGCCTAGTGAATAAGAAGTCTGTACAGAAGATAAACTTACTATGCATTCCTATTACACTAATAACTATAGAGGGAGTTAACAACTAGACAAGTACTATTACTACTATTATAGAATTTACCTTAGACGTTAGAGGTGTACAATAACACTGTGTTACTGCGTATATTACCTTATTAACGTATAACTACGATATAATTCTTAGAAAAACATAGTTAGAAGATGTTAGTAGTGTAATTAATACTAAGGACAGAGTCCTATCTATAGCACGGTATAATATAGCTGTACGAAGCACTAAAGCAACTATACCCCTAGACTGCTACTAAGTATCTATAGTTACCTTCTAGTACTACGTATAAAAGAGCTAGAAGAAAGAGCTTAAGCTTTAAGTCTTTACTGCTAATATAAAAGACATACAAAAGGTACTAAAACCTAAGACTTAGATAACTAAATAGGAGGTTAAATAGTTATTACCTACCTACCTACAGCTATACGCTAACTTGTTTGTCCTAGAAGAAGGGAATAAACTACCTCCCTACTAAGGCCTAACAGTAGACTATACTATTAAGTTAAATAAGGTAGAAGGGAAAATTTCTGAAGTCCTGTACAGCCCCCTCTACGCTATATCCCGAGATAAACTCCTAGTCCTACATTATACGCTACTAGACTTACTAGAAAAAGGATTTATTAGAGCTAGCAATTCTCTAGCTACCTTACCTATACTCTTCGTACAAAAGCTAGGGGGCGGATTACGATTCTGTATAGACTATAGGGCTCTTAATGCCCTAACTAAGAAAGACAGGTACCCTCTCCCTTTAATTAAGGAGACCTTGAACATAATTAGACAAGCTACCTAGTATACAAAACTAGATATTACAGCTACCTTCTATAAGGTTAGGATAATAGAAGGACAAGAATAGATAACTACTTTCTGCACATAATTTAGATCGTACGAGTGGCTAGTAACACTTTTTAGACTAGCTAACGCACCTAGTACCTTCTAGAGGTATATTAACTAGGCATTAAGAGAGTTCCTAGACGACTTTGCCTCAGCATACTTGGATAACGTGTTAATCTTTACTAAAGGTTCCTTACAAAAACACTATAAACACGTACGACAAGTAATTAAACGCCTACAAGAAGCTAGGTTAAACTTAGAGCTTAGCAAGTGCAAGTTTAACGTGCAACGTACAAAGTATCTAGGATTTATCCTAAAAGCTAGGAAAGGTACATTAATAGATCCTGAAAAGGTACAAGCTATCTAGGATTAGCAAGTGCCTACTATAGTTAAAGGTATATAAGGATTTCTTGGATTTGCAAACTTCTACTAGAAGTTTATTAAGGACTTTGCTGCACTGTTAGAACTGCTTATACAACTTACTAAAAAGGATATTCCCTTCTAGTAGGAAGAAGAACAAGATTAAGCCTTCTAGATACTAAAAGAAGCTTTCTTATTAGATAAAGTCCTTGCTTCCCTAAACCTAGAGCAGGGAGCTGTAGTAGAGTATAATTCCTCTAGCTTTGCTATAGGGGCTATACTATCTTAAGAAGACCTATCTAGTAACCTTTGTACAGTTATATACCTCTCTTAGAAATTCACACCTGCTAAAGCAAACTACCCTATCTATAACAAAGAACTCCTTGCAGTAATATTCTGCTTACAGGAATAGGACTTAGAACTACAAAGTATATAGGAATTTAAAGTTGTTACTAATTATAAGAACCTTAAGTACTTTACTAAGAAACAGAAGCTTACTAAGAGACACGTATAATAGGCCTAAATTATGTTATAGTTTAACAATATAAAGATACAATACTAACCTAGCAAAGATAATATATAAGCAGACGCCCTATTAAGGAGAGACTAGGACATGCTAAAGGGAGAGGATAACAAAAGACTAACTAGTAGAGAGTTTATTATACTAGTGCTATTCTATTTTATTACTGTTTTTTTGTAGGT
>Ga0181466_1000061_pt1 | contig 29656 bp, 21 predicted proteins | sample InSIn4gowninarea_FD_119078 | JGI IMG/M metagenome (GOLD analysis project Ga0181466, IMG submission 119078) | Clean room microbial communities from NASA Spacecraft Assembly Facility at Jet Propulsion Laboratory, Pasadena, California, USA -... ... | reverse complement strand
AATACATCTTGCCAGCAAATAGTAACCATTCAACAGCAATGCGCAGAATCCACCGGTTGGGATTGCTCACAGTTCGAATGCGAAACACTCTTGAATCCAATTAACAACTTGCCCGCTACCCCAAAATGATTGCAACCGTGAACATTACAATCTTTTCGATAGGTGGAGTTAAGTTCAATTTTCGAAGCATAGCGAGATCTGGGAAACTGCCAGCAACCCGAAGTTTGCAAATTGAGCCGAAAATACACCGACTTGCCTGCTAATTCTTTGCCAATGGAAAAATCTTCTTAAACCTTTCATCCGCCAACCAAATACTCCCCCACATCAGCACAGCAATATAGACTGGAAATAATGTATGACTGAACAACGGGTTGTCTATCCGCACGTGAGATGCAATCGCTCCTCCGAAATGCGCTGTGAGTAGAACTGCCCCTAAGATCCTTGTGCGGGAAAATATAAACAGCAGCGTAGGTATCAGTCCGGTCAAAGCTTGAATGAGGATATGATGATCCTTGTAGCCAAGTTCGTTGATGGTAGTTTGAATTACCGGTTCGGGTTTAATAAACTTGATGATCGCATCGAATAACATAAACAAAATGACCAACCAGCGCATGATGATGCTTGTCCATAATGTTGCCCTGGACGTATGATTATTTTCCATTCTGATCTTTCTAATTATTAATTTGACATGGGATATGTAAAATTGATCATCCAGTGTACACCAAACTTGTCTTCCAACATCCCGAAGTAGGCACCCCAGAATGTTTTATTCATAGGCATTTCAATTTTTCCATCTTTTGATAGTGCCTGAAAAAGTTTATCGGCTTCCTTTTCTGTTTCAGCCTGCAGACAGATGTGATAATTGTTTCCAAGCTGGAAATTCTTATCCTCACTTGTTGGAAGATCCGACCCCATCAAGGTACTAGCAGGTGTGATCTTAAGCGATATGTGCATCATCCGTTCCCCATCAGCTTGGCCCATCTTGTCGCTGCCTGCCATTTCCTTATAGCGTCGTGCGGTTATGAACTCACCACCAAAAGCAGATTGATAAAATTTGAAGGCTTTTTCACATTGCCCATTGAAGTGCAGATAAATGTCAGTATTAATCATTTTTAAGCGTTTATTGACAAAAGTATAGAGTAAGAGCCTTTATCAAAACGTGTAAATGCGACATAATTAAGATGGCATTTGCGACAAGTTATTTTTCTAATTTTGCATTCAACCGCTCGTGATGCAAAAGAAACATGTATCTATTCTGGCACTGAAAAATGCAAACTATGCCTCCATAGTAGATACTCGAGCAATTTTTGAAAAGGCCAATGAACTTTATCAGCAGCGATACAAAAGAGACTATTTCGCCATACAAATCATCGCAGAAGAGCCAGTATTTACCATCGAGCGCGGATTTATTACCATCAAACCTGACGCGACAGTCGACGATGGTATTGAGTCTGACCTGATCATCATTCCTGCGCTACGAGGAGATTTGCTCAGCTGCAATCATCTCAACCGGTATTTTGTAGACTGGATAATTAAAAAATACAGACAGAACTGCGAGATCGCCTCATTGTGCACGGGCGCGTTTCTACTCGCATTTACTGGGCTGCTAAAAGGTAAAAAATGCACGACACATTGGAGCTATGCCAATGAGTTCAGGTTCTACTTTCCAGATATTATCTTGGTTGATGAAAAAATGATCGTTGAACATAATGGCCTTTATTCCAGTGGCGGAAGCAACGCATACTGGAATCTTCTACTTTTCCTTGTTGAAAAATATATCGACCGCGAGATTGCCATCCTCGTTGCTAAGCATTTTGTGGTAGCGGGCAAGTTGTTAATTGGATTCAAGAGTGTTTCGCATTCGAACTGTGAGCAATCCCAACCGGTGGATTCTGCGCATTGCTGTTGAATGGTTACTATTTGCTGGCAAGATGTATTATTACTCCGTATTAGTCACCGCGTACTCACAGAGTTGTTGCTTGTCATTCCGCTTGGCAAATCTTAAATGATATTCGCCTGGGGCTACGGTGAAAGAGATGGATGGCGATAGTATAGATGGAGTCGTGCAAATTGATATGAAATTCTGCCTGTGGAATGCACCTGCTTCCGATTGAATGCAGAGGCAGGTTGCCGTATAACTAAATTAATCAGAAGGTAGGCACAAGCTGCCTAAGGAGAATGCGTCAAATCTATTTGTTAATGTTGGTGATGTTCCTGTCCTGTTATGCGTTATTTCAAGAACTAACTTTGTATTCGATTACGGGGTCCCTCTCATTTATTTGTAATGCGATATTATTGCCCGGCCTGGCATCAAATGCAATATTGCTTCATGTCGGTGCAAACTATAATCACAGTAGTAGCTATTATACAACACCACATGACAGCACACAAGGCGTACCTGACTATGTTTTTATAGGTCTCTGGATTATCATCATGCTTTTCCTTCTTCGTCTTGCATGGGAGTATCGCAACGAGATATTTAAAAAGAAGGAGTGAGTGTAGGATGCAGGATTGCGACTCTACGAGATTAATTTTTAATGAAGCGCCGGCTCAGTTGCGTTTTACTTTGCTCAAGATCAATAACAGCGTTTTAGTTAATAGGATATTACTCTGCCCTCAGCTGCTCCAACAATTCTCTGTTATCGATCCGAACCCACTCTTCCACCAACCTTCCGTGATCATCGAAACGAAAGATATTCATCAGGTCGAACACAATGTGATTACGATTCGGTGGTAACAAACCAACGGGTGACAACGTGAATTCTTGCACGAACTTTCCTTCGATCCATGTCTGACAAGCGATGTAATTTCCTTCGCCGATAATGATTCCTCTTTTGATTGAGCGCTCAGTGAATGCTGCTCGAAGAGCAATAAAATAATTGGTGAGACCAATGTAGTCTGCTTCGAAACCTCCGGGACCATGAAAGCGAAAATTGCTCGTGTCGAAGTAGGTGTCTAGTTCTGTCGGGCTTTCTCCTGAAATTAGAAGCTCGCCGACTTTCATTAGACTTTTTAGCAACTGGTCTCGTTGCAGACTTTTGGGAGGTGAGGTTTGGATAACTGAGTCTTTCATGTTGTTGCATTAGGAGTTATATCCGCGGTTCTGTCAATGACAACCAGTGAAGCGAGAAATACAGCTCAGAGCAATATTGTGCTCTGATTAAATTTTTCCGCATTTGACGTGAACGCTGAATCATTATGCAAAACTACGTGCAGAGCACAAAACGACTATGGTGAAAGGTTCAGTTTTTTAGAATGAAAGCTTATACTGAATGCTTATACTGTGACGGTGTTTGACCGCTGTATCGTTTGAAGAACTTGGTAAAGTTGGAGGGGTCGTAATCCATCATCGCTGCTACCTCGGATGGTTTGTGGTCACTTAATAATTCTTTCACCACTTCGAGAAGTGCTGGTTCAAATAGATGACAGGGCGACTTGCCAGTTACTTCTTTGACGACGTTGCTAAGGTGTCGTTCGTTGATGTGCATCTTCTCACTGATGTCCTTTAACAGCATGACGCGTGTGCGTCCTTCTTTCACGTCTTTCAAGTGTTCGTGCATAAGCCTTAGGTACGTATCGGCTATTTCCTGTTTCCTGGTTTTCATATGAGTATGGGTGAGGACGAAATTTGATGCAGGTTTATTGCATTCAGAACAAAGTTGAGAAGCTTTTGTCACCAGCGAATGTATAAGAAGCTTGTCTACATCAAAGATGTTCTATTTCAAAACTAAAATCGTTTTGCCCAATGTACCGAACAATCCAAGAAGTGTTATGGGACGCGTTATCCCTGGACAGTTTTATTTTCATTTAAACCGAACATTTTTCGCCAATGGAGGTTCCTTAGTTGACCATTAAGCAATGATGTCAGGGATTGCAGATCGCGCTTGGACTAAAGATTAGCCAGTGTTCAGGTTTCGACAAAGCATCATCGGACCTGAACGAAGCGACGGTCAAAGGATTGATTTAATATAGACACAAAAAAAAATATGATCTCAGAATACATTAACCCACACCAATCTCTTGGTGATTTTTACTTATCTGCATGTGAAAAACCTACAATAGAACTGCTTAACCCTGCTTCAGGTGAAGCCCTTACTGAGGGTGAACGAAGCATTAACCTTACTACGATTGTTGAATACGCCGCAGAATTTGTGTCATCTATTGAAGTGCCCATCAAACCCAAATTTTCCCGGCAGTATATAGAGAACTATCATATTATTTCCCGAACGATTTTAAATCGGGATATTCCGCAAAATGAACATTTCAATCAGGCGGTACTTCACGTTAAGAAAATGGTGACGCTTTTGCGTGGATCTGCTGAGGAACCCTATGAACGGATTGGTGTACTATTGAGCGATTACGAAAAATCATATGGCAAGGGTGAGAATCCTAATCAAGATTCATCTGAAGCGAGGGATCTACTTGAGATCGCCTTCTCCATCGCATGGGGCGCTTATCGGGTAAGCAGAGGTAAGACGCATAGGGAGACCGTGGACATCATTGAGCACTCTATGCTGGGAGCGATTAAAGGTGGTATGATATCGAACTTCAAGGGCATTTTGGGCGGGGCCATATCCCACGGCCTGATTGCCAAATTTTTTGATACTCGTGAAACAGGATTGATTTTTCCGAATCGGGTTTAACAGTCAAGCTTTGGGATTATAACCAACATCTGGAAGTACTTCCCTACGCCTCTTTCATTTTCCATTTCGACTTTTGCGGATAGACTTCCTCTTCCTGGAAAATCAGTGGGGATAGTCACTCGTTTCATTTAGTCAATATTAATCAGAGCAAGCAACCATAATCTCGCAGCTGTAACGAGTGTGTTAATACACACATTCCAGATCAAACTCCCATTAGAAAGTTGTTTCTAGTCTTTCAGTGGATTAAATAGTTGTTGTGAGCTTTATCCTTGAATTTCATGACGTCCATCATAACATCCGCATGCCCAGTGATTAACTTTGTACCTGAAAAGCGCCCTCCGAAACTTCATACCAAAATTTTTATCGGTGAAGCATCGCGCTATCTCAAAAACCCTCCTCCCTTGTTTATTTTATTTTGTATTCCTGGTTGTTGAAACCAGTTACGGACAGGATGTGCTATATGGCATGACGCAAAATGGGGGCGCATTCGATAATGGTGTGCCCTATCAAATAATGAGCGATGGGACTTCCTTTCTCTCATTCCGAGACTTCGACGGCGTCATTGGCGGACGTCCTGGTGATGGCGCTAAGTTTACACAATTGAGCAACAGGTCTGGTGTGTTGGGTGCCTTTGAAATGTTTAAGCCTCAAGGGCTTTTTATTGGGCTTACCGAGTCAGGCAAGCGGAATTCTGACTTTGAATATGGAGTTCGTGTTCAAATCAAGGCCGGCGAAGGTGGATTATTGCAAACACCTTCTGGATTTAAAATCAACCCGGCAACCGGAACTCATCCCACTGGGGGACTTCTGGAATTTTTCAATGGAAGACTTTACGGAGTGATGTCTCAAAATGGACAACATGGTGGTGGGACGCTATTTTCAACGACCGAAGTTCTTAATCCTAAGATCACAGTTTTAGCTTCCTTCGACGGAGCCAATACAGGCAAGTCGCCAAGGGGCACACCTGTTACAGGCCGTAACGGAAAATTATACGGAATAACAGAGTTCGGTGGAATACATGATCAGGGCGTAATTTATTCATTCGACATCATAAGCAAGATTCAGCAATCGCTTATCAAATTAGTCGATTTTAATGGAGTGGAAAAAGGTGCAAACCCTACTGGAAGCCTTGCGCTGGGTTCTGATGGCCGGCTATACGGCACAACGAAAAATGGAGGTGTTTATGGATACGGCGTTGTGTTCAGCGTTCTTCCCGACGGAACTAACTATCTCAAACACATAGACCTCAACGGTACGGCTACTGGATCGCATCCAAAAGGTGCACTCACGTTATTTTCAGATGGTCATCTCTATGGAATGACATCTTCTGGAGGTGCATATGGCTTCGGAACAATTTTTCGTGTAAGTGTTGATGGCACTTTTGTAAAGATTTATGATTTCGATGGAATCAACGGGAAATCACCAGTTGGAGATCTGCTGGTAAATACATCGGGAAACAAAATGTTCGGTACTACCTACGCTGGAGGCCAAAGTGACGGAGGTGTATTATTCCAACTTACTAATGGAACTCAGTTCATGAAGTTATACGATTTTACTGTCCAGAGTGGAAGTAACCCGGTCGGTTCGCTGGTCATGGAGAGAAACCAATTTGTTTTGAACGTTGAGCCCATCACTAACGCTGTGGTGTCCTCTGTTCCGTTTACTCCTGTAGTATATACGAGCAGTAATATGCCTGTCTATTTTGCTAGCAGTGATACATCGGTGGTTGCTGTAAGGGACAATAAACTTGTTTTTAAAACTTCAGGCCATTCTACCCTGTCCGCTTTCCAACTAGGGAACCATGAAGCACTTCCCACTTGGTTTTCGACAACAATTTTGGTAAAGAAGGCACCTCAATCTATAACGTTCGACGCCGTGCCCGCCAAAATATTTGGCAACGCACCTTTCCTAATTACAGCAGCGTCATCCTCCGGGCTTCCTGTCAGTTTCTCGTCATCGAATACATCTGTGGCAACTGTATCTGGCAATACGATTAGCATTAAAGGAGCTGGTCATGCTACCATAACTGCGTACCAAACAGGAACGAATGAATATGATATTGCTCCGCAAGTGGAACAGCATTTATTCGTGGATCGTGCAGCACAAACTATCGCATTCAATCCTCCCACTGTTCGAACCTGCTGTGACTCGTTCGTCTTAACGGGGACTTCTTCTGTCGGCGCTGAAGTACTCTTCAAGTCTGAAGACCAGGAAAGAATAAGTGTATGGAGTACGACTGCCACCCCTAAGAATTTAGGTAAAGTTGATATCATCGCTTATCATCCTGGCAGTACAAACTATAAACCAGCAGAATTACGGATCCCGATCGAGATAGTTAAGGGGGAGCAGTCAATTCACTTCAATATCAACAGCAGGCAGTATAAGGTCGGCGATTATCCTGATTATGTTATGTCTGGAACTTCCAGCGGGCTACCTTTAACATATACAAGCACACCGCCTGGAATTGCCGTAATCGAAAGTGGGCGTCTGCATATACTCGCGGAAGGTACGACTATCATTACAGCGACGCAGTCTGGTGATGCACGGTACTTTCCAGCAATACCCATTTCAAGAACCATTACTGTAGGTCCGCCGGCCACAGCCGGAGTTGGCAATGTCATTTCATTTGCCGATTTGCCAAACAAAACAGTAGTTGACGCCCCCTTCAACTTGACAGCAACGGCAACGTCAGGGCTACCCGTAACGTATTCTTCTTCTAATCCTGCCGTTGCTGAGGTTAGCGGTAATCTGGTGTCGATAAAAGGAATAGGGTCAACAATCATAACGGCATTTCAAGCAGGTAACGGAAACATCGCTGCTGCCACTCCGATTGCCAGAAAACTTACCATCGACAAAAAAAGTCAGCATATTCCGTTTTATTTAACCTCTTCGGAGACATTTGGCATTCAGCCAATAGATCTGCCGATATCGGCGCACGAAGGGTTACCGCTTACTTACACGATTTCAGACAATAAAATAGGCTCAATTGAAAATTATCGACTTACTATAAAAAGTGCTGGCATTCTTACAGTAACTGCATCACAACCAGGGAATGACACGCATTTTCCAGCAGCTCCGGTGAGCCAGACGATTCGGATATATCCGAAGAACGATAACCTTTATATTAAACCTATTCAACAGTTAACATATGGTGATCCGCCCTTTGAATTGGAAGCTTGGGCTATTTCTGGCTTTCCTGTTGCGTTTAAAAGCAGCGATGAAAGTATCGCCTCAATAAATGGATCAAAAGTTAACATAAAAGGTGCAGGCTCCGTAACGGTATATGCTGTATCGAGACACCCAGGATATTCTGTAACCGAGCGACAAAGCCGTCTCGTGATAAAGAAGGCAAGGCAGGTTATCAAGTTTGCACCGTTAGAATCCAGAAAGTTTGGAGATGCGCCTTTCAACCTTACTGGGAGTGTGAGCTCTGGCCTGCCTATCTCCTTTTTAACGTCTACCCCTGACGTTGTGCGGATAGAGGGGAACCGTGTCACGATTATTGGAAACGGTATTGCAGAGATATCTGCTGTTCAGGATGGTAATTCCAATTATGAACCAGCGGACATCGTTTCTCATAAGTTTCCAGTGGAAGATGCTGGCAATATATACGAACTGGTAGGTACGACAACCAATGGTGGACCTGATCAAAGTGGTACCGTTTTTTCCATGAACTCCGAAGGAACAGCGTTTAAATATCTTAAGCAGTTTCCGGCAAGAACTTCGCCACGTCCGCGCGGAGGGTTTCTGAAAGGTGATGATGGAAATTTGTATGCTTCTTTTCGCGAAGGAGGAACAGGTAACGCGGGGAGTATAATAAAAACGAACGCAGACGGCACAGGGTTTTCATACCTCCATCATTTTAACACCAGCGACGGAGCGCATCCAGAGGGCACCTTGATTCAGGCAACAGATGGAAAATTATATGGTACATCCCGAGAAGGGGGCATGTTCGAAGGGGGTACAATGTTTAGGATAAGACCCGACGGGAAAGAATTTGAAGTTGTGTATCATTTTCACGCTTTAACAGGCAAGTTTCCGAACAATGTTATCCAAGGAAACGATGGGAGACTTTACGGGGTCACAAGTTCAGGAGGATTTTACAATTATGGAACCATTTATAGTATCAACCCTGACGGCAGTGAATTCTCAATCATTTTACACAAGAACCGTGATGCGCCGGTTTCCTCTGGCACAATGCGAGGAGCTCTCGTGCAAGGTCCCGATGGGTTTCTGTATGCGACAAGCGAAAACGGCGGTGATTACAATTATGGGACATTGTTTAAAATTAAAACAGACGGTTCCGGCTATAGTCATATTGTGCATTTCGATAACATAAATACACCCTCTCTTCCAGGTTATGAAATATCGTTTGGCTCTGATGGTAGGATTTATGGAATGACAGGGTATGGCGGCGCACATCAAAAAGGAACCATTTTCGCAGTCGATTTGAATGGGTCAAACTTCGTTGTCCTTCACAGCTTTATTGACACCGACACAGAATCACGGCCTCCCGGGTCATACCCGTTTGGGAAGCTTGTCGAAGGGAGCGACGGATATTTATACGGTACTACTGCCTCGGGTGGCACTTATAATCATGGGACGATTTTTAGAATAAATAAAGACGGCTCACGATTTGAAACTTTGATGAACTTCGATGAACGGGCAAGCTATCCTTACCATGGACCTCTTGTCGAATCAACACCGGGTGTTTTTTTCGGGATGACCCGTGACGGACGAAGCATGAATGGGGGAGCAATATTTAAATTCTCGGGCCATGACTTTACAATTATCAATGAATTACCACAGGAACCTTCTTCACCCAGGAACCTTATTTCTGACTTGACAGGAGATTTTTACTATGGAATCACAAACATGGGAATCGACGGAGCGACCATTTTCCGAATAAATGCTTCAGGAACGCTGAGCGAACAGATATATGCAGTTCCAGCTGGTGAAAGCATTAGCTGTATATTTTACGCATCCACAGACCACCTTTGGATAAGCGGATTTCGAGGAGGCGAAAATTTCATGCTTAGGATGAAGCCTGACGGTTCCGACCGCGAAGATATTGTTTCCTACAATAACGCATTTTCTCCTAAACAATTTCCAGTCATGACGATGGTAGAAACATCTGAAGGCGAAATTTTTGGTGCAACGGATTCTCCATGGTCCCATAAGCCTGTTTTCTTCAGAATTAAGAACAATGGCACCGGGTTTACAAAACTTGCTGAACTCGGGTCTCAGCTCTCTGCTGGTATTGTACATGGATCTGACGGATACTTTTATCTCGCGGACCAGACAGGGGGGATCTTCAGGGTCACTCGTACCGGAGGAATTACGAATGTTTTTGTTTATCCATATCCCATAGAAAAACCACAGGTGAAAGCGTTAATTGAGTTGAATGGGGGACGATTGGGCGCCGTTACCAAGTCAAATAACACTGGAGACGGTTTAAAAGGAAGTGATTATTACGGTACCGTTTTTACAATTGAAAAGGATGGTTCTGATTTTCGGCAGATTTACAAATTTCTGTCAAAAGAAGTTGCCTCGCCAGTGGATATGCTTCAAAGCATGGATGGCTGGTTGTATTTGCTTTCCAGTCATGGTGGCGTTAATCAAGATGGATTAATTTACAAATTTCGTCCAGATGGATCATCATTCGAAAAAGTATTTGAGTTTAACGGTGATGATGGACAAAATCCAAATACAATTTTGTTCCGACGCGTACCACAATCTTTTTCATTCTCAGGTCTATCAGAAAAGAAAACATCTGATCCTCCATTCTCACCCTCCATTATTAGCAGCTCAGGGTCACCCATTCTTCTCAGTAGCTCAAATAGTAATGTTGCCGTAATCGAAAATGGAAGAATAAAACCCATAGGTGTAGGTAATACAACCATCACTGCCTCCCTACCAGCAAATGCAAATTATTACTACGGCGGACAAGCGGAACAAATGCTTGTCGTCACGCGCGGCAATCAAATAATCAACTTCGAAGAATTACCACACATAAAGCTTGAAGACATTGTTGAGCTCTCGGCATCGTCAACGTCTGGCCTACCAGTCAGCTATAGAAGCTCAAATTCTGAGATAGCTACAATATCGGGTACCACACTTAAAATACACGGTTATGGGACTACCACAATCACCGCGTCTCAGCCCGGAAATGATAATTTCTTTGCGGCGCCAGATGTGGCGCGAGTCTTAACAGTGGAACAGGGCCATCTGATTTTTTTCTCTAACCCAGGAGATAAAGTTCTCGGCGATCCAAGTTTTAATTTGAATGCTACATCTTCTTATGGCTTGGCCGTTTCGTTTGCTACGTCTTCCGACAAGATACAGATAGACGGATCACAAGTCACAATATTAAAGCCTGGAAAGGTTACCATTTCAGCAACTCAGAATGGTAATGAAGAATTTGAACCCGCAATTCCGATTGTCGTTTCGTTTTGTATTAATCCACCAAAACCGATGATCACCGAATCTGGAGAAGTTCCTGATGTGACGCTACATTCAAGTAATGAAACAGGCAATGAATGGTTCGTTGATCATGAGACATTAGTAGGATATGCTCAGTCAATTTTCCCCCCTAAAGAAGGCACTTATACAGTCGTCACGACCATCGACGGGTGTCATAGTCTACGTTCCGATCCAACAGCTCTGATCACTACAGGTATTGAAGAGTCCGCGAAGGGCATTAAACTATATCCCAATCCAACAACAGGACTGTTGTACATTGAGGTACCTGGAAACACAGCTGGCCTTGCTCAACTTGAACTACTCGATGTCAACGGTAGAATCCTTGCTTCTCGCAGCGCCTTGCCGGGTAGTATAAGTAAATTTGAATTAGAGGGTGTTGGTACTGGCGTAATCATCGTAATGATCCGGATGGATACCAGGACGATCGTGAGAAAAATACTCCGCTATTGACTACGCGCCCGCAGGTTCGACGCTGCCCTTTTAATCACAACAGAATCACCGACCGCTGCCGGTCGCAATGGTCCGGCATTGAACGCCCAGTTTTTCAGAATCGCTTCACAATTACTATTTCAGCAGCAAAGCGGATGGCATACTGTTTGGATTGCGATGTCAACATCCAACGCAAATAGCTATGCTTATCAATTTTTTTCGGGTGGCTATCCGAAACCTGCAGCGTAATAGCGGATATGCGGCCATCAATATCCTGGGACTCGCAATAGGGATGACCATTGTCATCCTCATTGGTATGTGGATGTTCGACGAGTTGTCGTACAATACCAGTCACCGAAACTATGAGCGAATTGCGCAGGTCTATATGAATCAGACTTTAAACAGTGAGGTAAAAACGACCGCTGAATGTCCGATGCCGGCAAGTGAAGCGTTGAAAAATACTTATGGCAATTACTTCAAACGTGTTGTGACCGCGTGGTGGGAGAGCGACCACCTGTTAGAAGTTGGCGAAACGAAGACGATGTTGAAAGGAACTTTCATAGAGCCTGAGGCTCTCGAAATGTTTAGCTACAAGATGAAGGTGGGAACGTTAGCAAGTTTACAAGATGAATCATCGATAGTCCTTTCTGAGTCGGCCGCAAAAACCTTGTTTGGTGATAGAGATCCATTGAATCAGTCGATCAGGATCGATAATGACGTAGAAGTAAAAGTGACTGGCGTATTTGAGCAACTGCCCCACAATTCTCGTTTCTATAATATAGAATTTTTGGGAAATTGGGACATGTGGGTAGCGAGCAACGCATGGTTAGAGGCTGATATGCACAATTGGAGCAAAACTATCTCGACATTCGTTGAATTGAATGAAGGCGTATCCGTTGAAGAAGTCAATCGCGCCATTGCTGATCTGAAGAAGAAAAACATTTCAGTGGAGCAGGCCGGTTCGGAGAATCCTGAGTTATTTCTCGAGCCCATGGCGAGATGGCACCTGTATACAATTTTTAAGGATGGAAAATCTGTTGGCGGCAGGATTCAACTCGTTTGGTTATTTGGGACGATAGGTGCATTTGTTTTGTTTCTCGCATGCATCAACTTCATGAATCTGAGTACAGCGCAGTCGGAGAGACGTGCCAGAGAGGTTGGCATACGCAAGTCTATCGGATCCATGAGGTCACAATTAATCCAGCAATTTCTGTCAGAATCGTTCGTCGTTGTGTTCGGCGCTTATTGCATAGCCCTGGCGTTGGTCACCGCTTCATTGCCATTGTTTAATCAGCTTACCGACAAACAAATGGCCTGGCCATGGAATAATCTGTACTTCTGGGGGGCAAGTGCGATGTTTATAGTTTTTACCAGTTTCGTTTCCGGAAGCTATCCGGCACTGTATCTCTCGTCATTTCAACCTGTCAAAGTGCTCAAAGGAACATTCAAGGGAGGGAAATTTGCCGCTACTCCGCGCAAAGTTCTGGTGATCGTTCAATTCACCGTTTCTATTGCACTGATCATCGGAACAGTGGTCGTCTGGCAACAGATCCAGTATGCAAAGGATCGTCCTGTCGGCTACACGCGCGCCGGACTGATTATGGTGCGAAAGACGCTTGACGAATTTTTTACCAATAATAATTCCGAGACTCTGCGAAATGAGCTTATGCGGTCCTCGGCAGTTGAGGGCGTCGCTGAATCATCTAATCCTGCAACAGAAGTCTGGTTTAATTCAACATCACTTGAGTGGCGCGGAAAAGATCCCAATGTTCAGGCAGACTTTGCGACAATGGCAGTGACTCACGATTTCGGAAAAACTGTCGGTTGGACATTCGTTGATGGGCGCGACTTTTCCCGAGAGCATTCGACTGATTCAACCGGAGTTGTGCTGAATGAAACAGCAGCCCGGCTTATGAGCTTAGAAAACCCCGTGGAAGAGGAGATCACCTGGGACGGAAAAAAATACAAAGTGATCGGGGTCATCAAGGATATGGTGATGACCTCTCCCTACGAACCTGTCAAACCAACTGCATACAAATTGAGTTATGATGAAGCGTACATGATTACGATACGAATCAACCCGGCGATGAGCGTGGGTGAAGCGTTATCAAAAATCGAAAACGTATTTCAGAGTGTTATTCCATCGGTGTTCGACTATAAATTTGTTGACCAGGAATATGCTAATAAGTTTGCCAGCGAAGAACGTGTCGGAAGGCTTGCCACCATCTTCGCTATACTAGCGATATTCATCAGTTGTATGGGCTTGTTTGGAATGGCTTCTTTTGTGGCCGAACAACGCAGAAAGGAAATTGGCATTCGTAAGATTCTGGGAGCCTCGGTTCGCAATTTATGGACGATGCTGTCGTTTGAATTTGTCCAGATGGTTTTGCTGGCCTGCGCAATTGGAATTCCAGTTGCTTGGTTCTACCTGAATGAATGGCTGCAACAATTTGCTTACCGTGTAAATGTATCAGTTTGGGTAATCGTTTTGTCGGCAGCAGGTGCACTTACTATCACGATCATTACCGTAAGCTTTCAAACGATCAGGGCGTCGATGGCCGACCCGGTGCGGTCATTGCGATCTGAATGAGCTGCCGGAGTTATAGATTACCAACCCTCAACTTTTTTGACGATGCCCATCGTTGTTGCGCTGTAGGAAGAATAGTAACGCCGCTCAATTTATCACGGTAAGTCTGACGATGATATAAGTATGATGATTGCTTTTATGCCTTTCTGTGGAATCCTATTTATTATTTGTCAACACATATTACTTTGTAGTTCCCTCACTATTAAAGTTGGTAAAAGTCTTTCCATTATAATGAGACACACCATTCAGAGTGCCAAACCAAATACTTTCATCATTAGCTTCTAAGATGCCAAAAATCATTCTCTCGTTTGACTTTATTTCCTTTGCAGCTGGTTTGATCACCCAACCGTTGATGAATATGCTACGATACAAGGACTCTTTGTCATAACGTGAAAGTGCCCAACCTTGGTGATTGGCGCTTACTGAACTAATCCAAACGTTTTCTTTTTTGTCTTCGTAAATGTACCCAACAAAATTCGTCGTAAAATTGGAAAATGTAGTTCCATCATAGCGCCAAAGGCCATCTTTTCCACCAAGCCAGATATTCCCTTTCCTATCTTCAATTATTGTCCGAACGTTTGTAAAAGGTTTACCGTTATGTGTAACAACTACGAATTTTTTTCCATCATAAACGCAGGCATTACCTCTTGTGCCAAACCAAAATTTTCCGCTCTTATCTTCAATGATTGAATTGACGTCGTTATCATCATTTTTAAAGTCTTCCGATAGTGTTCCGTTCATCCTATAGTTTTGAAACGATTTACCATCATAACGGCTTGCTCCCCCTTCAGTTCCGAACCATATTATACCATTCTTATCTTCATAAATATTGGTTACCCGATCACTCGAAAGCCCATCCTTTGAGGTAAAATTTTCAAAAGTGTTGCCGTCGTAATAGTAGACGCCCGAGCCCACAGATGCAAACCAGAAATTTCCTTTTCTATCCTCCAAGACAGAGAAGAAGCGCGCTGAGCTGACGTCCTTCGTAATATTGACAAATGATTTCCCGTCGTACCGAAAAACACCCTCCCACGAAGCAATCCAAATATTGCCTTTGCGATCTTGTTTGATCGTTCGAGCGATGCTACTAGGACCGCGGGATATGATTGTTGTTTCACCTTCAGACGTAGCCTTTTTCAATATGGCTGTTTTGTTTTGTCCTTGACAAATTGTGTAACAAGAGATCATCAAAAAAAGGGATAACGGTAGTGGTCTCATTCCATACCTGGTTATTAGTTGTGGAATCTATTCGACTGAAAGAGCACTAAGATTGTCACCAGACATCAACAGCCAACATTCAGCAACTTTAAAATCCTTTTTACAGCACCATCTTTTTTATTGACTGCCGCAATGACAAGGTGATCTCCAGGTGCCGCATACCTTAAGATCTCCGATAGATCAATTCCAGTTTGATGGGTGTCGGGTCTTTCTTTACCAGGAATAGGAAGTTTGATTCCATTTCTTCTTAAATATGCATAAAAGGGGACTGGCGTTGTTTCTCCAGCGATGGTTGTTCCTTTGTGTACCGTCAATTGTCCGGTTGATGCCAGGTTAAATTCACCGTAGTCCAAAGGCTTACCGTTTAACATCAGAGGGTTACTTAAATATATCCCCTCTTCATATCCAGTACTATTGTATTCATTGTCTTGCATCACTTCGTTTGCCAGTTCTTGCTTTACCTGCTTTTCAAGCACTGTCTTGATCTTCATATCGTTGTTGAACTTCATTACCGACCTAATATCAAATATATCCTGAGCAAATGTCCGTGAACAGATAAATGACGTTAGTATCATGAATAGGGTGAGGGGTGTTTTCAAGTGTCTCATAAAAAAGCTAATTTGTTTTGCACAGCTAAACGTACGCACCGCGAGTGTGAACTATTGTAAACTGATTGTAAAAAGAATGTAAATGCGCGTAAATTCTTTCAAAAGCCTGATGAAAAACCCGATAGTTGAGTTAATTGCGGCGACGGCTGTTGCCTGTTGCACGATTTTTCTCTTGGCCGCTTTCATTACTGATAAATCTGTAGACAAAGAACTTTCAAAGCGAATAAATATCGCAGTGCGGGCCATCGGCCATGACGTGCTTCTTCGTGCCGGTGATTCGACTTCGCTGATTCGTCCTGTCATCGAAAAATCCAAGGGTGTCTTCCTGCTTGAATTTGAAAACGAGTTTGCCTTTCACCCGGAAACTTTGGTCGCGACTGTCCAGCGGATCCTTCATAAAACTGGATTGTCCAAATATACCGTCACGGTTTACAAATGCTATCGACCTGATATTGTATATGGTTTTGAAATCAATCCCCCCAATAATAGCATTGAGCCTTGTCGCGGTAGAATTCAACCTAAAGCTTGCTATAATATTGAAATTGCCTTTCCTGATTTTCCTGACGGCACGGTTTATAATTCACAAACTGCCATGGTCGCTAGTGGTATTCTATCGGTGCTTTCCATTGTGTTGATCGGTAGAAATCTTGTGCATAAAAAATCAAAGCCGTTGGTGGTGCCAGATTCTCCAATTCAAAATGAGAGTAACTCGGTTCTTACAATCGGAATATTTGCGTTCGATACAGCCAACCAAAATTTGAGAAATGGTAAAGAAAAGATCTCACTGACGGATAAGGAATGCAGAATATTAACCTTACTGAACCGAAATATCGGGCAGATAACATTGCGCGATGAACTTATACAGGAGGTATGGACAGACGAAGGTGTTATCACGGGGCGAAGCCTTGATATGTTCATATCCAAACTCAGAAAGAAATTAAGTCCTGACCCTCGTCTTCGCATAACCAATATCCACGGCAAGGGATACAGGCTTGAGATCCTCCACGACGCATTCTCAGAGCCGGATTAGCCTCGTCGAAAGGAATAAGTTTTGCAGGCGTTTCGATGGCTTAATCAGAAGGTGTGCATACGACTAGACAATGCAGCTAAGCATCATTTCTCATACTCAATTTTGGTGATGCGCCAGGTGAATTCACCTGCTCCTGTTTTTACCACAGCTTTTTCACCCACTTCTTTTTTCATCAATGCCTGCGCCATGGGTGAGTCGATCGATATGTAATCTTTCGTATTAAAAATCTCATCATACCCGACAATACGGAATCGCTTTTTATCCCCTTTGTCATTTTCAATTTCTACCCATGCGCCAAACAATATTTTGCCTTCCTGGAACGGTGAATAATTTACCACTTTCAGATCATCAATGCATTTGCGTAAGTAGAGCACTCGCCGGTCGATTTCGCGAAGTCGCTTCTTGTTATAGTGATAGTCTGCATTTTCCGACCGATCCCCAAGACTGGCAGCCCAGGCTACTTTTTGCGTCGTCTCTGGCCGTTCAACGCGCCACAAGTGATCTAACTCTGCCTTTAACTTTTCTAAACCCTCCGGGGTAATCATTGGCATTTTCATAGTTGTTTTATCAGGCAGTTGTTTGGTAATTATTCAACATGGCCTCAAAGGTAATGCATCGAGTGAAATTCATTGTCTATTTGTCTGCTGCTACTTTGTTGTAGAATGTCAGCCATTTTTTGTCGGGAAATTATTAAGCACTCCGTTTACGTTAACAGATAACTTGGAAAAATGACTACTCAAAAAACCTATAAGAGTCCGCCCATTTCCTAAAAAGCAGCAACGAATTCTTATTGCCGATTGTAAAGAGATCAACCATGGCATTAAGTTCCACGTTAGTTTTTTGGACAATGGATATTTGAAGTGACTAATTATCTCAAGGGTTGTTCATTCAACTCGTTCATAAGTTGACGTAAATTGTTAAAAGCATCGCCATTGGTATTGTTAAAATATACGAAGACCGAATTACCCGCGTCGCGCCATTCCCGTATGTACGTCGCATATTCATGCAGAAATGCTTCATCGTATGACCCGCGATAATCACCACGCGGGCCGTGAAACCGAAGGTATTTTATTTTCGACTTCAGTTCAACACTTGTTGGTGGTGCTCCGGGTTTGTCATGCGTTACAATGGTTGCACCGTGCGCATTTATCATCGAATATATTTCGCTATTGTACCATGACTTATCGCGGAATTCAATGGCCACATTCCATGCATGTCCTGCGTTGTACATTTCAATAGCGCGCAGTAGGCGTTCGAGCTGGCCAGCATGAAGGCTTTTCATGCTGGCCGGAAATTGAATCAATATACATCCACGCTTATTGCCAACGTTGCTGATGGTCTGCATAAATTCCCGAACGTCTAAGTCATTAAACTCAAGAGCCTTTGAATGCGTAATCTGTTTCGAGAGCTTGAACGTGAATTTGAAACCTGGCGGCACCTCACCGGACCACCGTGTAAGTGTTCGTGCTTGCGGCAATCCATAAAATGAACGATTGATTTCGATGCTATTAAACAGCGACGAATAATAAGTCAACCGTGATGAATTTTGAAACTCAACAGGAAACATATACTTTGGTGTAGGTAAGACAATCCCGCTCAACCCGAAAAAAAAAACACTTTGGTTTAAAGTTTCCATATTAAATCTGCTTTCAGATCAACTACCGAGGCATAGTAAATTGTAAGTTTTTTGCCTGATATTTCCAGGCAGCAAAAAAAATTCCCGCACGTGGCGGGAAGATTTTGTTATTGTTTGGCTTCATCAGCCCAATCCACTTTGGGCGATCGATAAAAATCAATTCCCATCGCTTTCCACGGCCAGGCCTGATTAGATAGTCTCACTTTGTAGTCATCCCAGCTTCTCGATGCCGATGGTGTCCATGCGATCTCAGCGATGCCAGGCAGACGTGGGAACACAAGGTACTCGATGTCGTCCATCGTAATCACAGTTTCAGTCCAGAGCGGTGCTTCAACGCCCATGATCTGCTCAGGGTCGATGCCAGGCACCAGCGTAGCAGGATCCCATTGATATGATGAATCAACTTCGATATAGGCTGCCCAGTGTAAACCGATGCGCGAGGTTGAATCATACTGCATGTCGAGATAAACTTTGGTAGAGGGCGAAAAGATCAGCTTTGCCCCTTTCTCTGCAGCCATTTGAGCATAATCCCGGGAATGCCAGAATTGCACAAGTACAGATGAGTCGAGATTAGCTTGCGCAATTTCCTCCCAACCGATCATCGTTTTGTTATTCGCATCAACTATTTCTTTAAAGCGATTGACAAACTCAATATAGTCAGCTTTTTTAGTTACCTGCGCTTCATCACCACCTACGTGAAAATAGGGGCCAGGCGTGATCTCGGAAATCTCACGTATCACATCGTTGACAAACTTGAAGGTCGATTCTTTTTTCAGGCTCAGAGTACTGAACCCAACTTCAGTCCCGTGGTGTGGCTGCCCAGCAACGGGCCGTGGTTTTTCTCCCGGCTCAAGCTTGATAGGAGGTCCAGGTAGAAGTTCGTCAGGGTAAGAAATAAGCGCTGCGTTGATGTGACCAGGAAGATCTATTTCCGGAACAATCGTGATGAACCGGCTCTGAGCATATGCAACGATCTCTTTGTATTGCTCCTGTGTGTAAAAGCCGCCTTTGCCTCCACCCACCTGGCTTTGGCCACCGATAGCGGTAAGGTTGGGCCATGATTTGATCTCAATACGCCAGCCTTGATCGTCGCTCAGGTGAAGATGGAGGATGTTAATTTTATAGTAACTCAACAGGTCGATATAGCGCTTAACATCTGCAACCGGAAAAAAGTGACGGGCTACATCAAGCATTGAACCACGCCACGCATATTCAGGATGGTCAGTAATTGTTCCAGTTGCTATCTCCCACTCGTTTTTGGGGGATGCGTCGTCTTTGTCAGCAAGCATCTGTCGAAGGGTTTGAATACCATAAAAAACACCTGCAGGTTTATTCGCCGTAATTGTTAATTGATTCTCCTCGACCTGTAACTCGTATCCCTCGTTGCCAAGTGAAGACGATCCTCCCTGAAGGGTAAGCTGAATGATGTCATCGCCGGCTTTCGAAGATACTTCCAGGGAAAGGCCCGTAATCGCTTTAAGATTTTCAGCGAGGTAATTCGCGATGTCGCGCAATTCAGCTGAGGATGTATCAGCGACGATGGTTGTGCTTTCGGTAATCAAAAATGTTTTTCCGGTAGCGTTTGACGAGATCGGTTTGGGAATTACACGTTCGAAGGCAATCTTCGCTTCCGGCGATGTCGACCTTGAATCGCTGCATGCCGAAACCAGGAAAATTAGAGCAATGAAAGCCGCGCAATTATAAAACGCGCGGGGTAAGGGTAATAAGTGCATATCTGGCTGTTTTAGAAATCGAAATGTAGAGAAATTATCTCTTTGCAGTCTCTCCGTTCATATGAATTTGCGCGCACACTTTTCGCACGCTGGCATGACCAAGGACACATTGCGCACGCGCTCAGTTGCGCTGTTAAAGCCAGCGACAAATTAACCAACCATAAATGTGGCAAATATTGGGTAGATGAGGAACAGCATTTTGAAATGGATGCACAAATGGCCCTACAATCGATTAGATACACCCAAGTTGTACGGTAATCAAAGTGATTTCAGTCAATAATCGAATCAGAAAACTTCCCTCTGCTCGAGATATTGTTTGCCAATTTCAGAACAACGTGTTGCTTCCTAAGTTAAAGTGTTGACAAATCCTTTACCTATGAAATTATCGCTTTTTCTGATCATGATGCTTCCATATTTTGCACTTTTTGGCCAGCAACAGAATGACCTGGACCAATTGAAGCAGGACATTTTAATTCTCAACCAGAATGTTGAGACGATCCAGGTAAATTTGGGCAAGGCAGAGAATAAATTTAAAAGAGGTATAGGACTGGCAACGTTGGGTTACTCAGTCACAATTGCCGGTGGCTTAATGCTCGGCAGAAAAAACGATGACCTTGGAAAAGTCTTGCTGGTCTCAGGAGGCGTGATGGGCATTACAGGCACCATCCGTATGGTCGATGCATTTAAATTTTTGGGTAGGGCTTCGAAAACTGCGAGGAAATAATTAGCGATCGAGCCAGGCCTTGAATTCGTGCGCACGTTCCCGGCTCACAGATAGATCATGCTCGCAAGGCTGGCTTAATTTAACTTCTAATTTAGAACTGATCAATCCCTTTATCTCCGTCACAGCTTCAAAGTTTATGATGAACTTTCTGCTGATTCTAAAGAAGTATGCAGGGTCCAGCATCCGTTCTAATTCTTCCAGCGTATGATCCAGCATCCGCTTGCGGTTGTCATTTTTCTCCACCATATACACCGTCTTTCCATCCGCAAAAAAATAGGCTGCGGATTCAACTGGTCTGTACTGCAATTTGTTTCCAGATTTGATTAGTAGGCGTTGCTTGTAAGGGGGCTGAGTTTGTGACAGTATGGCTTTCAGGGCAATGATCTCAGATTCACTTAACCTTGCCACGGGAGAGGAAAGCTTCTTGAGTTTTTCCAGGGCACGAACCAAGTCTTCATACTGGATAGGTTTTAGCAAATAATCAATGCTGTGCAGTTTAAATGCCTCCAGCGCGTATTGGTCATACGCAGTTGTGAAAATGATGGGTACATCAATGTTTATATGATTGAAGATTTCAAAGCTTTTTCCATCTGATAACTGTATATCCAGGAGTACGAGATCAACAATGTTTCCCGACTTAAAAAACCGCACAACATCCTGGATGGAGTCAAGCCGATCGACAACTTCGATAGTTGAGGGATCATACTCGGCGAGCATATCGGCTAGCCGTTCTGCCGCGAGTACTTCATCTTCAACTATTAGGATCTTCATACCTTATTCCAGCTGCAGCAGGGGAAGTTTAACCTTGAACGTGTCCTCCGTTTTTTCAATTACCACCGGCGTGTCACTAAGAAACTCGTATCGCTTCTGAATGTTTTTTAATCCAATGAACGCGGACTCTTCTTTTACATCTTTTTCCCGTAAAGTGTTGGCAACTTCTATTGTACTATTAATGGTAGTAATGCGAATCTTCAACTTGCTTTTACTGGAGACAACATTGTGTTTGATGGCGTTTTCGATCAGCATCTGAAGCGACGCCGGCGCGATGAAGTATTTATTGACATCAACTGAAATATTGCTTTCTATGGAGAGGCTGTCACCGAATCGGATTTTTAACAGAAATAAATAAGCCGCGATGAACTCCAGTTCCTCATGGAGGGGCACAATTTTTTTTTCCTGGTTAAATAATAGGTATCGGTAAACTTTCGAAAGCTGAGCAATAAATTTTGCTGAAGTCTCAGCGTCTTTGTAAACCAATGTTGAAAGGGCATTGAAACAATTAAATAAAAAGTGCGGATTGATCTGACTGCGAAGGGCCTCAAACTGTGCCTCGATGGTAACTTTTTCCAATTGTGCAGCCTTTAACTCAGATTTTTTTAATCGATCCATGAAAAAGTATATCGCGTTAAGACAGTTTAGAAACAGGTTAACGCGAAATCCGAAAGCAAGAACCAATATTAGGTGATCAGCGCTTGCGGCGATCTGATTTTGAAGGACTGCATAAAGTAAGCCAAGCGAAATAACGGATGCGAATACCACGTTCAACAAACTGCATACGAATAAAATGATCAGCGGATGAATTTTTCTGCCTACCCAGCCTTGAATTGACGACAGCCGTAGACTTACGTAACGGTTCAATTCCCAAATGAAGAGAACCTCCAACAGGATTAACCCAAATAAACTCAGGTAAGGAATTTCCGCATCGATCAGTTTGATACCTGCAGTAAACAGGATGTTGAGAAATGAATATACTGCAAGTAGTAAGATGAATATGTACCTGTACCGTATGCTAAACACTTGGTGGGTTGGTTAAGGAATAGTTCACTTGGGCATAGGTTGGAATGAGAACTAGTCCCGCTCGTTGCCGGCAGGACTAGTTACAAAAGTAGCATCAAATTGTTTACTGTGGCAGCAATACGCGATCAATTGTATGTATCACTCCGTTTGTTGCCAGGACGTTTAACAATGCTGCATTTTCACTCAAGTTGGCAGCGTTTCCAGATTCATCTGTAATCGTTCCGTCGCCAGCATGGATTGTTACGTCACCATTAAGTGTCTCGGCCGTTCCATCTACCAGGTCAGTAGAAAAAACCCGGGCGCCTATTACGTGATGTTGAAGCACAGCAGTTAATGTTGCCAGGGGAATTTCATCGACACTGGTTACACCTAACGCAGTGTAGAGTTGTTCAAAAGCTGCGTCGGTCGGAGCGAATACGGTAAGATTAACATCAGCATTGCTTACTGCTGCAAGCAGATCAGTTGCAGTTCCGCTAGTGCGTGACAGGGCTGCTACCAATTGTGTAAATTCGGGATTGCTCGATGTCGAAAGATCAACAGCAATTTCAGCTATTGTCTGAGATGGTGGCATCAAGGTTCTATCGATAACATGAACCACGCCATTTGAGGCTGATATGTCAGTGGCAATCACTTCTGTTGTTCCATTGATAAAGACTCCTGAACTTCCATTATTGCTTAGGTAAAAGTTTCCATTGAGCGTCGGTATGGAAGCACTTCCTTCTGGAAGATCGGATGCCATCACTTCGCCATCAATTACATGATATGTAAGCACAGCATTTAGTGTTGCCTGATCTGGCAAGCTGGTAATTCCAGCGGCAGTGAAGGCAGCGTTTGTTGGAGCGAAAAGCGTTAAGCCGTTGCCTGATGGTCCATTGCCCAGCAGCGTTGTGAGAATGCTTGGATCTGCAGCTTTCACTGCGCCGATGAGCGTAGTAAAGTCTTTATTAAAATACGCGGGAGCTACGATTGTTCCGACGATCGGTATTACAGATGGCGGCACCAACACAGCATCTACGATATGAACCACGCCATTTGTAGCTTCAACATCAGCCGTTGTTACATTAGCTGTTCCATTTAATTTCACTCCGCCTGTAGTTGTGACAGCAATATCTTCAGTATTGGCAGTTTCCAGACTACCTGCAGTCAGTTCGTTGGCGTTCAGGTCGTCCGTTGTGATTACATGATATTGGAGGATGTTTTTCAACACATCTTCCGGGATATCATCAATGCTAGTTTGTCCGACCGCAGCTAATAGATCGGTGAACGCCGCGTTGGTTGGGGCGAACACAGTGAAGTCTCCATTACCACTTAAGGTTGAAACCAGGTCAGGATATTTGGTTAACGCAGAAACCAGGGTAGTCAGGTTTGAGCTGCCTTGTGCGACTTGCACAATGTTTTGCGTTTCAGTAGGTGTAGGGTTATCATCGTCATCGTCGCAGCTTGTAGCCACTAAGACTAGCGATAACAGGAAAAGCGTCACTCCCCATCGTGGTCGGGAGAAAAATAGATGAAGAATTTTTTTGGGTTTCATAAGTTTGAATTTGTGTTTAAATGTGACTTATAAACCTGTAGTGATTGTCGATGGATTAACCCTTTAGGATGAACTGTTGGGAAAACAGGTTCGAACTGTATGCATTTGGGTGTGACTCGTAAGATCGCTGCAGTCCTCAACTCTAAGGCAGAAGGTCTGCTTTCTTACGGTCGCTTCGCGGGAATTTACAATTGCCATTACAGATAATGATGATTCCTCTCAACGACCAGGGCATAGATGTGAGAGGCATCAGTGCATAATTCCCCTTCGCTATAATTATCTTTAACTGTCTTCAGAAGACTGGCTTTGTCTTATAATCGGGGTGTTAAAAAATTATGAACCGCATCAGTTTAGTTCTTGTAATACTCGCCGGGGCCGTTACAAAAAGCCGATTGTCAACCTGGGTGGAAATACCCAAAATGAAAACGGAATACTTGTTTTGAAGTGTGGCACCATCCTGGCCGTTGGGAATTTGTCCCTTATAAAAGAGACGCATGGCTGAGTTCTTCAACCATGCGTCCTTTGATGATTTGCACACCAGTCTGCAATTAAAAAATAATGTATTGCCGTGAACAATTCTTTGCTTAAACGGAACATAGAACCTACAGCGCGCAGCAGTTAGCCATCTACTGGCCTTGCTCCAGATTTATTTTTTCAACCTTTTCGTATCCAAAAATTTCATCGAGTGTCAGCTGCCTTACCGTTCCATATTTATTCAACGATTTGAAGTCAATTTTATCTTTGCTTCCAATTAACACCACATTAAAGCTTTTCCCTTTTACATATGTTTCTTGAAACTTGGTAATATCGTCCATGGTAAACTGCTGCGCCTTTTCATAGGCGTTCTTACGTAAATCGTAGTCAACGCCAAGTTTTTTCGCGTTTAGATAATTGAAGAGTATTCCGGTTTTGGTTATACGTTGGCTTTCAATCTGATTTAGAATTGACTTACGCGCCACTTCCAGACCATTTTCTGATTTAGGGAAATTGTTTAACAAGTTTTGCATAGCATCCATGGCTTCTGCTTGCTTGTCAGCTTGAGTGCCAACATAGGCATAGAAGTAGTCATTATCTGTTGGCTTTGAAGGCGTTCCATAAAAAGCATATGCTGCATACGCCAATCCTTGCGCTTCGCGTAGTTCCTGAAAAACGGGTGAACTCATGCTTCCACCAAAATATTCATTGAACATTCTGCTCATGGGAAGCCTCTCAATGTCAAACGCCTCTCCCTTGGACAGGAAAATGATTTCTTCCTGCACCATGTCATAATCCGCCCACAATACTGCAGGATCTGCCATGTCCTTCATCTTGTACTCTTTTTCCGGTGGAACGGGTTTCAACTGTTCTGGCAAAGTGTGATATTGATTTAACATGCTGACCAATCGATCTGATTTTTCGGGACCGTAGTATAGAATCCGATGTTCAGTACTCGAAAAGTTTTTGATAATATCAACCAGTTCTTTCGATTTCACCTCTCGCAGCTGTTTGTTGCTGAGTACGTTTGTGAACGGTGATGATTCGCCATATAGTCCATAGTTAACAAGACCCGAGAACATAATGGCCCATTTGTCCTTCTTGATATCTTCACGCTTTTTGAATTTGCCGTCAATCATTTTCTTTAAAGCTTCTTCATCTGGTTTAGCATTTGCCAGCAAATTTTCAAAAAGTTGTAATGATTTTTCCATGTTTTCGTTTAGCCCGGTGAGGTAAACGTAAGTACGGTCTTCGGCAGCGAACACGTTAAATTCGCAACCAAGCTTATAAAATTCTTTTTTCACTTCTTCGGCAGTCATTTCATCCGTGCCCAGGTATTGCAGATACTCAACCGCAACTTCCAGTTTCGGGTCATTGTTTGTGCCGGCGTCAGTGAGATAATACAGGTAGAACAAATCATTCTCCGTGTTGGGGGTGTAAAGAACTTCAAGACCTTTATTCATAGAAGAGGTTTGCAGGTCTTTGCTATAGTCAAGAAACACTGGCTGAAGGCGGTCAACTTTGTTTTGTGATATTGCCTTATGGAAAGGCGATACATCTTCTTTGTTTAGTGTGACTTTCGTGATCTTGGGTTTGGAAACTTTCTTGCTGCTTGGATCCTTTCCCGTACGCTTGTTAACCACGACATAATTATCTCTATAATTTTCCGTGGCAAATTTCATAATGTCTTCCTTCGTAATTTCCCTTAAGGCGTCGACCTCAGAGATATACTCGTTCCATGGGATATTATTGGTAAATGCCGTGACCAGATCGCTTGAACGAGACCAATTTTGCTCCGAGGCTTGAATCCTGTTCTTTTTTAAATCATTGACTACAGCTTCGATCAGCCAATCTTCAAACTGGCCCTTCTTTACTAGTTCAACTTGGTCCAGGAAAAGTTTTTTTACGTCGTCCAAAGTTTGTCCCTCTCTCGGTTTACCCCTAAACATATGAATCGAGTAATCATTCATATGATCTACATAACTGAACGGCTCCAACACTTTTTGTTCCTGCGTCAAATTGAGATCGATTAGCCCTGCCTGGCTGTTAGAAAGGATCATATCAGTTAGCGTCAGTAACTTGTAATCGTTGCTGCTCCGGCCATTGAATCTGAAGCCAATCGTTACCCATTCCGCGTCCGGACCGTAAACATCCCGAACTATGGGAGTTGTAATTGAGTCTTCACTGATTTTTTTCCAGTCAGGTAATGTTTCGTTGGGTTGCCAGTCACCGAAATGCTCGTCAATTAGACTGATCGTCTTGTCATAGTCCAGGTCGCCACTAATACAAATGGCGATGTTGTTCGGACGGTAATATTGATTGAAGTATTTTTTGATTTCGGTAATGGAAGGATTCTTTAGATGATCAATTGTGCCAATCACTGTTTGTGTACCATATGGGTGTTTGGCAAACATGCCGGTGAGCAGGGCCTCGTGACTCTTCCAGTAGTCATTGTCCAGCGAACGGTTTTTCTCTTCATAGACTGCTTCTAATTCTGTGTGAAAAAGCCGCGGAACGATTGTTCTGAAACGATTGGCTTCGATCTGTATCCAACTTTCCAGTTGATTGGAGGGAATATTATTGATGTACACAGTTCTGTCTTCCGTAGTGTAGGCATTGGTGCCTTGTGCGCCGAGTTCACTGACCATTTTATCATATTCGTTTGGTATCGCAAGTTTAGACGCTTCATTGGAGACCATATCGATCAGTTTGTAATAGTTGGCGCGTTGAACGGTATCCTTCAGATTGCCGTAGTGAGTGAACATTTGTTCTATGCTATCGAGAAGTACCGACTCTTTTTGCCAGTCAAGCGTACCAAAATCGCCTGTGCCTTTGAACATGATGTGTTCGAGGTAATGCGCAAGGCCTGTATTGTTGGCGGGGTCGTTTTTCCCTCCGGCCTTTACTGCTATTTGAGTTTGCATGCGCGGCTCATCTTTGTACTGACTGAGATATACCTTAAGACCGTTCTTAAGTTCATATATCCTAACGTTAAGTGGATCGTTGGTGACGTACTGGTAAGTGTACTGACCACTGTTATCAGTCTTGAGTTCATAGTCACTCGTTTTTTCACAGGATGTGATGACCAAGCTAAGGATAAGGAAGAAAACGCAATTACGTATTTTCATAGAGGTGGGGTTTAGTGCAACGTGATAGAAAAGTAAATTAAAAAACTTTATGACAAATTAAAATCAACCATTAGAATTTGTTGCGATTGTGTCAATATCGACAACGACTCGTTGGCATTAGTACCCATTATCAAGGTATGCAGGCTGAATGGCTGGCGCCGCGTTTGAACTAAAATTTACAAGCTGATGAAAGAACGACCAGGAAACGCAAATCATTGCAGCACGCGGTACATTTCTTTTTGCCCTCCTTGAACTCCGATCTTAGTCTATCAAAAGCGGCGTTGGATGCATTTAGGAAAGGCCCTTTAACGTAGTTCTGACTACTGGTCAAATCTATGGTTTACCTTATTTCAGAAAGAGATAATACTCTTTAATATGAAGGATGTTTAAACAAGTCGTTAGATAATGCTTGAAACTAAATAAATTCTGACAGTCAAATATAACGGAATGAGGATGTCGGTTTGAGCGTCGAAATACCCATTGTTTTTTAGGCCTCTCAACATTCTTTGTGTCAAATTTTATACGACGCCAACACGAGTAAGGAAATGGCCTGATCTGTATATGGCACATCTTTTAAATAGAGGATCTTTGAATTGCTTCTTTCACTCGACTCTGATGAGATCAGATATCTTACCGTTGCTGTTATTATCGTGGCGTGCAATTCTTGCCTGGAGACCATCAGCTTGAGGACAGGCTGTTAAAACTATTTTTACGAATCACAAAGATTTACACCAAATCATAATCACCAAAAAACAAGTATGAAAACGATTACATCATTTTTTTCGATCGCTTTAGTAGCATCATTGTTTGTTTCCACGTCATGTAGTGACGACGATGATGTTGTGAAAAGTAAAACTGATCTTTTAACGGAGAAGAGCTGGAGTGTCACCAAAGCTGAAATGCGAACTTCTTCTTCAAGCACAGATTTCGATGTTACAGCTATGTTTGTGATGGATTACGAAAAGGATAATACCATCACATTTTTGAAAGATAATACATATAAGGAAAACGTTGGAGCCGACGATGGTGATGGAGCAGAGGAAAACAGTACAGGCACATGGGCCTGGAAGGATGGCGAGAAAGTAATTACAATCACACTTGATGATTTTGCTCAGGATTCAGAGGTTTTGGTATTAAATGCTACGACCTTAAAAGTCAATGCTGGTAAAATGGAATTCGATACCAACGGAGACGGAATGGACGATGATGAAGTTTCTATCTATTATACACTAACAGCAAAATAAGAGGCCGGACGCTAGATTAAAAAAGGAGGTTGTCTCATTAGGCAACCTCTTTTGCTTTTAGCACCATTCCGTTGAAAATTGGTATCCCGTGAACGTCAATGCATCCAGGCGAATAATTTAGTAAGCGTTTTTACTGGCTGTCCTTCCAATGGGTGAGAAATCCGGTCCTGAGAGTTCCCAGTTCCTTCAGTTCTTCAGGCAGGTCTACTTCCTCGGTTACTTCGGTTGCGAACCATGCGGCAGTGCTCCTCATGGGGTGGTCTGCTGCTGCCGACATATAAGCGTCCTTGTCGGCCAACAGCTCGCCTGAACTTTTCAAGCTTTTATAAAGCGCACGATCCAGGAACATGGATATCTGAACGGGTTTGGCTCCGCTGATTTTTCCTTCATG